>Ga0315273_10008850_pt1 | contig 12736 bp, 11 predicted proteins | sample YL17G02_0_MG_FD_205753 | JGI IMG/M metagenome (GOLD analysis project Ga0315273, IMG submission 205753) | Sediment microbial communities from Yellowstone Lake, YNP, Wyoming, USA - YL17G02_0 | ecosystem: Environmental > Aquatic > Freshwater > Lake > Sediment | place: USA: Wyoming | collected...
AGCCGCAGCGTCTCGGCTCGGACTGACCCCGCGGGCGCGGTTCGTCTCGTTCGGGATCGCAGGCGTCGACCCGTTCCGGATGCTGCACGGCAACCCTAAGGCCTGCGCGCAGGCGCTCCGGCGTGCCGGCCTCGAGTGGGACGACATCGCAGTGATCGAGATCAACGAAGCCTTCGCCTCGGTCGTCCTGCAGACTCTTGCCGACACCGGCCTGCACGGGCGGTGGGAGTCCGGTGACGTCAACCCGAACGGTGGCGGCATCTCACTCGGCCACCCTCTCGGCGCCACGGGCGCCCGGATCACCGCCACGCTGCTCGCGGAGCTCGAGCGGCGGGAGGCGCGCTACGGCCTGGCGTGCATGTGCATCGGCCAGGGCCAGGCGATCGCCGCTGTCATCGAGCGCCTCTAGGGCGGCCTCCCCAAACGTTTGACCTGGAACTCGTTGTCGGCGTGGGAGGCCGCACTAGCCTCCGGAAGCAGCGATCGCCTGGGCGACTCGAAGCCGGTACTCGTGCCGCTCGTGAGCGGCCGACCCCGGGGTATGGCTTGCGAGCGAGACCATCGGGCTCGTGGGGGCGTCGGCTCCCTGAGGCTGGCTGGCGCTGACGCGAATCAGCATCAGTGCCGTTGCAAGGGCCGCGAGCACGAGGAGAAGGGCCGTTCGGGCGAATGGGGCCGTGAGGAGCACGCTCCGGATATCGGCACCGATGCTCTCGAGGTTGAGCCTGGATGTGATCGAATAGCTCGTGACGAAACGCTCACGTCGGCGACCGCGGGCGCCGATACCGTCATGGTGAGCGTTTCTGCACTTCTGCAGCGCCCTGGAAAGGGTGCACTCTTCCGCCTTTCGGTGCACGCCTGGCAGGCCGCTGCGGTAGGGGGTCTCGCCGTCTTCGCGCTCCACGCCGGCTTCGGCGTCGGAGGACCGGGGGCCGACCATTTCGTCAGCTCCTGGTTGTACTTCATGCTCGAGGCGCTCGCGATCGTCGCGGTCGCAGCGCGGGCTGTTCTCGTGCCAGACGAACGGACCGCCTGGGCGTTGCTCGCGGCGGGAATCGCTGCCTACAGCGTGGGCGACGTCGTCTGGACAGCCCAGGGCTACGCGTCGGGCGTGACGATCGCAGATCCGCTCTACCTGTTCTTCTACCCCGCCGCGTATATCGCGCTCCTGCTGCTCGTCCGCTCCAGGGTATCCCGCTTCAATAGGGGCGTCTGGCTCGACGGCGTCAGCGTTGCACTGGCTGTCGGTGCCGTCGGTGCGGCATTCCTCCTCGAGTTCGCGCTCGATCACACAGAGGGTGACTCCGTGGCAATCGCCACGAACCTCGCCTACCCGCTCGGGGACGTCGCCCTCCTCTCATTCGTCGCCGGCGTGTTCTGGCTCGTCGGCCGCGGTGCCGGCGTCGAGTGGATCATGATCGGGCTGGCCGTCGCCGCCACCTCCGTGGCGGACGGCGCCTACCTCTGGACGTCGGTTACCAGCACCTACCAGGAGGGGGCGCTGCTCGACATCCTCTGGCCGCTGCAGGGCATCCTGTTCGCCTTCGCCGCCTGGGTGCGACCGGGCCGCGCCCGCAGGATCACCCTGGAAGGCAGGCCGCTAGTAGCGACGCCGGTCGTCTGCACGCTGATGGCACTCACCGTCTTCATCGTCGACCACTTCGGGCACATCAACGCGCTCGCGCTCGTCTTCGCGACGACGACGGTCTGCCTCGTGCTCGTCCGCACGCTGGTGATGTTCCGTGAGAACACGTCGATCGCGGCGAGAGTTCAGATGCTCTCTGTCACAGACCCGCTCACCCACCTCTGGAACCGTCGCAAGCTGGTCGACGACCTCGAGGATGCGCTCCGGGGCGGCGCAGACGACCCTCATGTGCTCGTGCTCTACGACCTCAACGGCTTCAAACGCTTCAACGACCTCTTCGGCCACCCGGCCGGCGACTCGCTCCTCGAGCGTCTAGCGGCAAAGCTGTCCGACGCCGTCCACCCGGTGGGCTCGTGCTACCGCCTCGGCGGCGACGAGTTTTGCGCCCTCGCGCGCGTCTCGGAGGGCGAACTCGAATCGTTCCTCGACGCGACTGCGGTTGCGCTCAGCGAGGTCGGTGACGGCTTCGAGGTAACAACGTCGTTTGGGTGTGTCTCTCTCCCGGAAGAGGCGACCGAGCCAGGGGATGCAATGCAGATCGCAGACCAGCGCCTCTACGCCCGCAAGCATCAGAACCTGATCGACCGGGGTCAGCCGCACGGCGTCCTGCTGCAGGCGCTCTACGAGCGCGAGCCCGGCCTGCGTGACCACGTCGGCCGTGTTGCTGCTCTCAGCATCGATCTCGGTCGCCGTCTCGGGCTCGACGACGCGACATTGCGCGAGGTCGAGCTCGCTGCTCAGCTCCACGACATCGGCAAGCTCGCGATCCCGGACACGATTCTCGACAAGCCGGAGCCCCTCTCGCAGAATGAGCTCGACTTCGTCAGGCGGCACACGATCATCGGCGAGCGCATCCTCAACGCGGCGCCTGCCCTGAGCGGGATCGGCGTGATCGTGCGCGCGACGCATGAGGCCTTTGACGGCAGCGGCTATCCAGACGGGATCGCCGGCACCGACATCCCGCTCGCTGCCCGGATCATCGCTGTCGCCGACGCCTACTCGGCGATCACGTCGGACCGTCCCTATCAGGTGCGCCGGAGCCGCGACGAAGCCCTCGCCGAGCTACGTGTGGTCGCGGGGAGTCAGCTCGACCCCGAGCTCGTCGAGCTCTTCTGCGCGACGGTGGCACTGCTCGAATCAGGGGCAGATGCACCTCTGCCCGTGCACGGGACGTCGTAGATCGACTCAGCGGACAGCCGTCGCGGCGGGCCAGGTGCGGGCTAGGCTGCACGAGCCCATGCGCCGCCGCCTGCTGCTCCCTCTGTTGCTGCTCCTCGTCTTCGCCGCGGCCGCGCTTCCCGGCGGCACGGCACGTGCGGGGGTGGCGGCCGTCTACGGGCCCAGCGACGCCAAGCGCGTCCTGATCCTCGTTCCAGGCCTCGGCGGGGGTGCAGGGAACTTCGCCGTCATCGGCCCCGAGCTCGCGAAGCGCGTTCCGAATCTCCAGGTCTGGGCGGTCGACCGCCGCGGCGATGCTCTCGAGGACACGACCGGCTTCAACGCGGGTGAGCCCGCTACTGCGTCTCGCTACTACTTCGACCGCCTCTCGCTGGGAACGAGCGCATTCGATCCGAACCGGGCCGCACGCCACCGGGAAGCGCGCGGCTGGGGGCTCGCGACGACCCTCGGGGACCTGCGCCCGATCGTCCTTCGCGCGAGGGCGGGAGGAAGACGCAAGGTGCTGCTCGGAGGTCATTCGCTCGGCGCGGCGACTGCGCTCTCCTATGCTGCCTGGGACTTCGCGGGCGTTCCCGGCTACCGCGACCTCTCGGGTCTCGTCCTGATCGACGGAGGGCAACTCGGGACATTCGGAACGCCCACCGTCGCGGCCGCGAAGGCGCAACTCGCGGCCCTCCGGGCCGCCTCGCAGCCGTTCGAGGATAGGTTCGGCGTCGGCGTGCCCTGGATCTTCGGGATCTTCGGCCAGCTCGCCGCGATGGACGCTTTGTGGGCACCCGACGCCCCCTCGGCGGTCGCGACAAGCCCGCTCCTGCCCGCGTCGTTCCGGCCGTCGAGCCCCGTTACCAACCGCGGGTTCTTCGAGTCCTCGCTCGCACAGGGAGGGATTTCGATCGCAAACTGCGGCTTCGACGGAGCCGTGCGGATGGTCGGCTCCAACCAGCCGAACGCCTTCGACTGGTACTTCCCGACCCGTCTCAAGATCGACCTGCTCGGGGCGGCGAGCCTCGCGCCCGGCCCGGTGACGAAGCTGCTCGGCCTGCGCGAACGGCATCTCGCCACCGTCAACGTGCCGTTGTACGCCTTCGCGACCGGCGACATCCCGACGACGGCCATCGGCGCGAGGGCTTTCCTGGCGAAGAGCAAGAGCCCGCGGTCACGGTCGCTCGTGGCGAGCGATCCCGGGATGCGGCACTCGGATCCGCTGTGCGCGCCGTGGGAGCGGAGCCGGTTCCTGCGGACGCTCGTGCCCTGGCTCCGCGCGCAACCCGGGTAACCCGGCTAGTGCGGCTTCCCCAAACGTTCGACCTGGAACTCGTTGTCGGCGTGGGAGGCCGCACTAGGGCTCGGATCCCGGAGGGTTCGTCTAGGATCGGCCGATGCCCGAGATCCGCACGATCGGCGTGATCGGCCTCGGCGCCATGGGCGCCGGGATCGCGCAGCTCGCGATCGAGGCCGGCTACGACACGGTCGGACGCGAGGTGACCGCCGAGCTCGGACAGGCGGCCGCAGACAGGATCGGCCATTTCCTCACCCGAAGGGTCGAGAAGGGCCAGCTCGAACAGGGACAACGCGACGCCGCCGTCGCCCGCCTCACGGTCACCACAGAGCTCGAGGCGCTCGCCGACTGCGACCTCGTGATCGAGGCGATCGTGGAGGAGATCGAGCCCAAGCAGGCCCTCTTTGCGGAGCTCGACCGGATCTGCCGGGCCGACACGATCCTCGCGACCAACACCTCGGCGCTCTCCGTGACCGAGATCGCCGCCGCGACGACCCGGCCCGAGCGCGTCGTCGGCATGCACTTCTTCAACCCGGCTCCGCTGATGCCGCTCGTCGAGATCGTCCAGGCCGAGCTCACCTCGGACGAGGCCGTGGAGGCCGCGGCGACCGTGGGCGCGCGCCTCGGCAAGGAGGTCGTGCGCTGCCACGACACCCCAGGGTTCGTCGTCAACCGTGTTCTGATCCCGCTCCTGAACGACTGCGTGCGGGCGCTCGACGAGGCACGCGTGACACCGGAAGCACTCGACATGGCGATGAAGAACGGTGCCGGCTGGCCGATGGGCCCGTGCACACTTGTCGACCTCGTGGGGATCGACGTGCACGTCCACGCCGCAGAGGCGCTGTACGAGAAGCTGCGCGAGCCCCGCATGGCGCCCCCGGCGCGGCTCGTGGCGATGAAGAACGCAGGCTTGCTGGGCCGCAAGAGCGGCCGCGGCTTCTACACCTACTAGTGCGGCCTCCCCGAACGTTTGACCTGGAACTCGTTGTCGGGGTGGGAGGCCGCACTAGCTGGATATGGTCGGCCGCTTCGCGTCCGGCTGTTTGTTGGGCGCCTGGCTCCGCTTCGAAGAGGGCCGCTACGCGGCCTTTGGCGCAGGCGTTTCGGGTGCAACGTCTGTGGGTAGGACAGCTAGCCCGTTGTCCTGGAGCGTTGTGCCTTTTTACCCACAGGTAGGTGGGGCATTCGCTCGCTCCCGGGACAGGCATGCGCCTAGCCCCCTGCAGGGTTTCCGGTCGAACGTTTCGGCACGGCGCATCAGTGGTCGGCACCGACCATCGGCACGCCGAGGCGTCCCGCCACGGTCGGGACGAGGGTGCCCTGCACGACGACCGAGAAGAGGACGACGACGAACACGATCCCGTAGATCTCCGGCGCCTGCTCGGTGCCTCCAACCACGGCGAGCGAAGCAAGCAGAATTGGCACCGCGCCCTTCAGGCCCGCCCACATAACGAACAGCCGCTCACCGCGCGACAACTTGGAAGGCAGCAGCAGCGGAGCGACGACGAGCGGCCGCACCACGAATCCGAGCAGCACGGCGAGGACGAGCCCCTGCCACCACAGATCTCCCGAGAAGATGAAGGCGAGGCTTATCGTCAATCCGAGAGCGACGAAGACGGCTAGCTCGCCGAGATCGGCGAGCGCCGAGAGGAAGTGTCGGACCTCGATCCGGCTCGGGAATGCTGCGTCACCGATCACGATCCCGGCCACGAACACAGCCAGGAACCCCGAGCCGTGCGAGGCAGCGGCAATGCCGTAGATGACGCCGGCGAGCAGCAGTACCGTGATGGGGTACAGCGACTTGTCCGGGAGAGGCATTCGTCGCAGCAGCTGGAGCAGGATGTAGCCCGCGATTGCCCCCTCTGCGAGTCCTACTCCCATCTCGCGCACGAACTCCCACGCGACGTCGGCAACCCCTGCGTCGGGGACAGTGGCGAGCTCGATCATTCCGATCATCAACGCGATCCCGACCGGATCGTTGAACCCCGACTCCCCTTCGAGGATGGTGCCCGATCGACCCTCCACCTCCTTGCCGGCGAGAACGGAGAATGTCACCGCGGGGTCGGTGGGCGCAAGAGCCGCCCCGATCAGGAGAGCGACCGTCCAGTCGAAGCCGAGGGCGTAGTGTGCGGCTACGCCGACGAGTGGGGCGGTGCCGAACGTTCCGAGTACTCCGAGAACCGTGATCGGGACGGCGGCAGACCGGAACTTCGCGAGCCCCATGCTCATGCCTCCGTCGAAGAGGATCACGATCAATGCCAGCGTCGCCACTCGCTGAACGTCCTCGAAGGACAGCAACGCCGCGAGGCGGTCTGAGAGGTCGGAGGCGACGGCGGCAACGATCAGCAGAAGGGCCGCCGTCGGAAGGCCGATTCGGGCGGCGACGACCCGTACGAGGATGGCGAGGGACAGTGCCCCGGCGACGAGTAGGATGATGCGCCCGAACTCGAGGATGTCATTCACGGGGCCGATTCTCCCTGATACGCGAGATGTCGACGTCGAGGTGGTGGAACATCCGCTAACAGATTCCTTACCAGCGTCTCACCGCAGCCTCATCCCGACGACCGATACTTCTCCTCGTATGCGCCTCGTGGCTCTCACCATGCTCGCCCTCGCTCTATCTGCCTCGACGGCGACCGGTGGAGCAAACCCACCTGGCGGCTCGCTCGAGATCAAGGATGGACGCGGCATCGTCGAGATCACCGGCAGGGGCGTGCTCGTTGGGCGGATCGAGAAGGGATCGCTCGAGATCGTCGACCTGACCCTGGACGACCAGTGGAGCCCGCGCGTGAACGGCATTCCGCGAGGACGGATGGTGGGGCTGCATGGCAAGAGGATTTCCTTCTATATCCCGGGAGGCCGGTATCGGCTCGTGGCGCGCGGGACGGACATCTCGATCTCGGTGCGCGGAACGGGAACGGCTGTGCTGAACGGCGCTCCCGACGCGGTCGGCGCGACAGGCAACTACAGGCTCGGCGATACGGCGCCCGTGCCGCTGCCGGGTGAGGCGACGAAAGTGTCCTTCGGAACGGGAGACGGAACCGCGTCGTCGTCCCAATCCGGCAAGATCCAGCCATGACTATTGCTAAGACGATCCTCGTCGTCGAGGACGAGACCGCGATCGCCTCGTTCGTCACGCTGTACCTGAAGAACTCAGGCTACATCGTCAAGACGGTCGCGACCGGCGGCGCGGCGCTGAATGCGGTTGCCGCAGAGATGCCGGCGCTGATCATCCTCGACCTCAACCTGCCGGACATGGACGGTATCGAGATCTGTCGCCGGGTGCGCAAGGGGTCGGACGTCCCGATTCTGATGCTGACCGCCCGGGACGAGGACGTCGACAAGATCATCGGACTCGAAGTGGGTGCGGACGACTACCTGACGAAGCCCTTCAACCCGCGAGAGCTCGTGGCTCGGGTCAAGAGTGTTCTCCGTCGCTCGTCGCTCGATCGCCGTCGAGACGAAGGCGACGAGATTCGTCATGGCGACCTCCTGATCAACGCAGGCCGTCGCGAGGTGATGGTCGGCGACCGCGAGATTCAGCTGGCGCCGAAGGAATTCGAACTGCTGTGGGAACTGCTCGACCATCGCGGGCTCGTACTCACACGCGACCAGCTGCTCGAGCGGGTATGGGGCTACACGTTCGCGGGCGACACGCGCACAGTTGATGTCCACGTGCGCCAGATCCGGCGCAAGCTCGAGGACGCCTCGCCGATCGTGACCGTATGGGGCGTGGGCTACAAGGTCGCGCAGGATCGTACGTCCGCGCCGGCGGCTTGATGCTCGCGCCCCACGCTTGTCGCCCCACGGGCGAGGCTTCGCCTGGCTGACGCCAGGATTCGCCTCGCCCCTACACTTTGCTTGTGATGGGGTCGCTGCGTTTCCGCCTGCCGGCCCTGTTCCTGCTTGGGATCGTCCTGGCCGGCGTCGTCGCGGCTCTGATCTCGCTGCGGCTCTTCCAGACCTACACACGCGACCAATCGGTGCAGGAGTTGCAGCGCGAGGTCTCCGGGCTGTCGCAGTTGTATGCGGACGCGGCCCTGCGGGCGGCCGACGAGGGATCCGACGCGATCGACTTCGCCGCCTCGAAACTCGAGCTCGCGACAGGCGACCGGATCTACTACATCGGCTCATCTCTCTTCCCGGGGCAGGATTCGGGGCTGACGCGGCTCGCGGAGTCGTCGGTGCCGCCAGAGGTAAGGGCACTCGAGGGCCCTCTCACCTTCGAGTTCACGCCACCGGGAAGTGGTCGGTCGTACCTCGCGGCGTCCGCGCCTGTGCGTCTCGAGCCCGAAAGCGAGGCGCTCGGAGCCATGGTCGTTGCGAAGCCGCGGACGGAGCTACGCGATCAGTGGCTCCCGCTTGTCCTCCGGCTCGCGGCGGCTTTCGGAGTCGGCGCCCTGCTGGCCGGGCTCCTCTCCTGGTGGCTGTCGCGCAAGATCACCGGGCCGGTGCTGGCGCTGTCGAGCGCCGCCGACGAGATCGCGTCGGGGAACTACGACGTGCGTGTTCCCGCCGGAGAGGGTGGAGACGAGATCAGCCATCTTTCGGAGCGGTTCAACGAGATGGCGGCGCGGCTCGCAGCGACCGAGGAGCGCGAGCGGCAGTTCCTGATGTCGGTCTCCCATGAATTGCGGACGCCGCTGACCGCGATCAAGGGGCATGTCGACGCGATCCGCGATGGGCTGTTCGACGATCCCGAGCTGGAGCGTGCATCTCTCGACGTCGTAGCCGGTGAGACGATTCGCCTCGAGCGTCTCGTGGGTGACGTGCTCGACCTCGCAAAGCTCAACGCCCACCGGTTCACCGTGCACGCTCAGGAGGTCGGCATCGGCGCGCTCGTCGAGCAGGCCCACGCGAGCTTCGGGGAAGAGGCGCGGCGGCGAGGCGTCAACTTCCAACTCGACGAAGATGTCGATGCGCCGACGATCGTGACGGACGGCGATCGCGTGCTGCAGGTGATCACGAACCTGCTCGCGAACGCGTTTCGCTGGACACCCGACGGCGGCACGGTGTCGCTCGGCTCGTCCAATGCGGACGGCGTCGTCTGCATCGACGTGAGCGACACGGGCCCCGGGATCCGACCCGAGGAGCGCGAACGGATTTTCGCGCCGTTCATCTCGCGTGACAACCAGGGCACCGGGCTCGGGCTGCCGATTGCGCGAGAGCTCGCGCTAGCGCTGGGTGGCCAGATCGAGCTCGAGTCGACCGTCGGCGAGGGCAGCCGGTTCCGGTTGGTGCTGCCGGCGAGACAGGCGTGACGCGAAGCCCGGGATCCGGGCTGAAACCCGTGACCGGGCGAACTCCCGCCCGCGCGGCATTCGCCGCGCTGCGCCCGCGTCAGTGGTTGAAGAACCTGCTGCTGTTCGCCGGGATCATCTTCGCAGCTCAACTCGGCGACCCGACGCGGTGGCTCCAGGCTGTCGCGGCGTTCGTCGCCTACTGCGCCGTGTCGAGCGCCGCCTATCTCGTGAACGACCTCCGGGATGTTGCTGCCGACCGGCTGCACCCCGTCAAGCGGCGACGCCCGATCGCCCGCGGCGAGCTGCGATCACGCACCGCTATCGCGCTCGCCTGCGCGCTCGCTCTCGGAGCGGTCATCATCGCGGCTGCCCTCGGCCTCGCCTCGCTTGCCTGCCTGCTCGGCTTCGCAGCGCTCCAGGCCGCCTACACCCTTCGACTCAAGCACGTTGTCCTCGTCGACGTGCTCGTGATCGCCGCGCTGTTCGTCATCCGGGCCGCCGCCGGCGCCGTCGCTGTCGACGTACGGATCTCGCCGTGGCTCCTCGTCTGCACGGGCCTTCTGGCCCTGTTCCTGGCGCTTGGCAAGCGACGTGCAGAACTGGTGCTCGTCGGTGCCGAGCGCACGCCTGGACGCCCGGTGCTCGAGGGCTACTCGATCGCGCTCGTCGACCAACTGCTTGCCGCCGTAACCGGCGCGACGATCGTCGCGTACACGCTCTACACCTTGACGACGCGCGACTCGTACGCACTCGTGACGACCGTGCCGTTCGTCGTCTTCGGGCTCGTCCGCTACCTGCAGCTGCTCCACCGGCATGATGACGCCGGCGAGGAGCCGGAGAACGTCCTGCTCGGAGATCTCCCGATTCTCGTCACCGTCGCCGCCTGGGCGGGTCTGTGCGCGGCGATTCTGGTCAGGTAGGTGCGAGGTGCCGCCTGGTGTCAGCCAGGCGAAGCCTCGACCGCCAACGGCGTTCGCCGTGTGCGTGCGGTAGACGCGGGCGTGCGGTAGACGCGGGCGTGCGGTAGACGCGGGCGTGCGGTAGACGCGGGCGACGCTGCGCGTCGCAAGACGACGCTCCGCGTCGCCCCTACAGGGCGCCGAGACGCCCTACGAGGCGGCGGCGCGGTGGTCGTGAAGCGACACGATCTCGGCGGTGTCGCCTCGCTCGAGTCGTTCGAGGCGCCGGTCGACGCCCTGCCAGCCTGACGAGATGAGTTCGACGAGGAGCGTCAGGTCGTCGAGTCGCGCATTCCGCTCGGCGATCAACTCCTGCTCCAGCCGCTCGAGCCGCCCGATTGCACTGTTGAGCAGACCCTTGATCTCACCGAGATTCCGTGCCACGGGAAGCACCTCGCGGCGCAGACCCTCCTGCACAGCCTCGCCGACCCTTTCCGGCAACGCGGTCTCGAGCGCAAGCGCCGCGGCGCCGAGCGCTTCGACCTCCTCGCGTGAGCGCCGGAGTGCGGCCTCGAACCGTCCTTCTTCGTTGCGACCCTCGCGAGCCTCCGCGATGCGCTGCTTTGCCCGTTCCAGTGCCTGTTCATCCATGAGCGCAAGGCTACTCTGGCCATCGGATGAGATCAGCTGAACTCGACTACGACCTGCCGCCTGAGCTGATCGCCCAGCATCCTGCCGGGCGACGCGATGACTCGCGGCTTCTTGTGTACGAGCGTGCAACGGGAGCCGTTCGCCACCGTAGGTTCGCCGATCTGCCAGGCGAGCTCGACGGAGAGCTCGTCGTCATCAACGACACGAGGGTCGTGCCGGCTCGCCTTCACCTGAAGCGGGCGACCGGGGGTGATGCCGAGGTACTCCTCCTCGAGCCGCTCGGTGAAGGCGTGTGGGAGGCCCTTGCCCGTCCCTCACGACGGCTGCGCGTTGGTGAGAGACTCGGGCCCGTCGAGCTGCTCGCGCCGCTCGGCGAAGGAAGGTGGCACGTACGACTCGACGGTGAGCCGGATGGCGAGCCTCCGCTGCCGCCCTACATCAGTGAGCCACTGGCGGAGCCCGGTCGCTACCAGACGGTCTACGCGGACGACCCTGGCTCGGCTGCGGCACCAACCGCGGGTCTCCACTTCACACCGGAGCTGCTCGCACGGCTCGACGTCGAGCGCGTCACCCTCCACGTTGGGCTCGACACCTTCCGGCCGCTCGCCGTGGACGAGCTCGAAGAGCACCAGTTACATGGCGAGCGCTACCGCGTCGCACCCGAGTCCTGGGCGAGGATCGAAGTTGCGGATCGCGTGCTCGCGGTCGGCACGACGACGGTGCGCGTGCTGGAGACGATCGCCGGTGACGGTCAACTCGAAGGCCGAACTTCCCTCTATGTTCTGCCCGGCTTCACCTTCAGGCGCGTCGATGCGCTGCTCACGAACTTCCACCTGCCACGTTCGACACTCCTCGCGCTCGTGATGGCGTTCGCCGGGGTGGATCAGGTGCGCGACCTCTACGAGCTCGCGATCGCCGACCGCTACCGCTTCTACTCCTTCGGTGATGCGATGCTGATCCTGTGACCTGCTTCACCCTCGACGCGACGGACGGGGCGGCCCGCGCCGGGATCGTCCATACCAAGCACGGCGACATCCCGACCCCGGCCTTCATGCCGGTCGGTACCAAGGCAACCGTCAAGACGCTTCATCCCGACGAGGTGCGCGAGATGGGGGCAGCCGTGATCCTCGGCAATACCTATCACCTGCATTTCCGGCCCGGCGAGGACGTGATCGAGGAGCTCGGCGGACTGCACGCGTTCTCGGGCTGGGAAGGGCCGATCCTGACCGATTCGGGTGGTTTCCAGGTCTTTTCCCTCCGTGACAAGGTGCTCGCGGTCGATGACGACGGCATCACATTCCGCTCGGTCTACGACGGTGCCGCCGAGCGCTTCACGCCCGAGAGCGTCGCCGAGATCCAGCGGCGACTCGGCTCCGACATCGCCATGTGCCTCGACATCTGCCCGCCGGCCGACTCCTCGAGGGCCGAGCACGAGGAGGCGGTGCGGCGCACCGGGCTCTGGGCGAAGCGACAGGTCGATGCGCCCCGCGCCCCGGGCCAACTGCGTTTCGGCATCGCGCAGGGAGGCACCGATCTCGAGTTCCGTCGCCGCTCGATCGAGGAGATCGTGGCGCTCGGATTCGACGGGAACGCCCTCGGTGGCCTGGCGGTCGGCGAGAGCAGGGCCGATATGCTCGAAACAGTCGGCTGGGCTGCGCCGCTGCTGCCCGCCGACCGGCCCCGCTATTTCATGGGCCTCGGTGACGTCGAGGGCATCCTCGGGGTGATCGCCACAGGCATCGACATGTTCGACTGCGTCTTACCGACCCGCAACGCGAGAACGGGAACGGCGATGACGGCGACCGGCAAGATGAATCTCCGCAACGCCCGCTACGCACGC
>Ga0315273_10008851_pt1 | contig 12733 bp, 10 predicted proteins | sample YL17G02_0_MG_FD_205753 | JGI IMG/M metagenome (GOLD analysis project Ga0315273, IMG submission 205753) | Sediment microbial communities from Yellowstone Lake, YNP, Wyoming, USA - YL17G02_0 | ecosystem: Environmental > Aquatic > Freshwater > Lake > Sediment | place: USA: Wyoming | collected...
CGGTCTGGGCTCGGCGACGGCGGATCGAGGCTCGCCTTTCGCTTCGGGTGCCGGTGTTGGACTGCCTCCGGTCGTCGCGGCCGGCTTTGGCGTGGATGAGAGCGCCTGTCGCTCGGCCACCGCTACGGACTTCTTCGGCGCGCTCGAATCACCGGGCACCGCGATCGGCAGCGTGGGCGCCGCCGGAAACGCAATGGGCGCGGGCGATGCTGCTCCAGCGGCGGCTTCGGGCCTCGGCTCGGACTTGGCGGCAGCGTTCTTCGAGTCCGCCTTGTCGTCCACTTTCGGCGCCGGCTTCGGTTCGCCGGCCTTGCCCGTCAGCCGGTTGATGAACCTGCCGTCGTCCACGGGTGGAATTTGCACCGAGACGTCGTCGCCGAGCGAACGCGGTTCCTTTTCCAGCAGCATCGGCAGGATGATCGCAGCGGCGAGCGCCAGCACGATCGCGCCGACCAGACGGCGGCGCGCCTTGCGTTTCATCTCGTCGACGATGAGATCGGCGTTGTCAGCGATTCGGTCAGCCATTGCGTGGTGCGCGCTCGGTTTCCGGTTTCGCCGCGGCCAGCGTGGCCGCCACGGTCAGGAACGATCCAAAAGCGACAATTCTATCAGCTTCACCCACCTCGGCCCGGGCGGCAGCGAACGCGGAGGCGACGTCGTCGAAGTTGCGAATGGCGCGGGGAGCGACGCCCGCGCCCACGAGGTCCGCATATACCCCCGCTGAACTCGCCCCGCGCGGGCCCGGCAGCGTCGCGACAAACCAGCGGTCGACCCGCGATTTGACGGCGGCAATCACTCCGCCGACGTCCTTGTCGGCGAGCATTCCGAACACGGCGACGGTCTCCGCGAAATGTCCCATCGACTCAAGCGTCGCGGCGAGCGCGCGCGCCGCATGCGGATTGTGCGCGACGTCGAGCACGATCGCCGGCCGCCCGGGGAGCACCTGGAAGCGGCCCGGCAAGTCCACCGCAATCAGCCCGTCACGGATCGCCCCGGCGCCGACATGGAGCCGGTCGCGCAACAAATCAAGCACCGCCAGCACCGTCGCGGCATTGGCGAGCTGGTAAGCCCCGCGCAGGGCGGGGAATGGCAGGCCGTGACGCCGCCCCGCAGGACCCCGGTATTGCCATTGCCCGTCTCCGGCAACGAAACCATAGTCACGACCGATCTCGACGATCGGCGCGCCGATCGCTTGCGCGTGCGCGACAAGCGTCGACGGAGGATCGGGCTCCGCGCAGACCACCGGACGCCCGGCGCGGAAGATGCCGGCCTTCTCGTACGCGATGTCCTCGCGTGTCGGGCCGAGGTAATCCATGTGATCGAGATCGATGCTCGTCACGACGGCGACATCGGCATCGACGATGTTGACCGCGTCGAGCCGGCCGCCGAGCCCGACTTCGAGAATCGCGACGTCGAGCCCTGCGCGTGCAAAGATCCAGAGCGCCGCCAGCGTGCCGTACTCGAAATAGGTCAGCGGGATTTCGCCGCGCGCGTCCTCGACCGCGTTGAATGCGCCGACGAGCGCGTCGTCGGCGAGCGCTTCACCGGCGATCTTCACCCGTTCGTTGTAGCGCATCAGATGCGGCGATGTGTACAGGCCCGTACGGTGGCCGGCAAACCGCGTGACCGACTCGAGCATCGCGCAGGTCGAGCCCTTGCCGTTGGTCCCCGTGACGGTGACGACGGGGCATGCGAGCTCTGCGCCCATCTTCGCATGCACGGCCGCGACGCGCTCGAGGCCCATCGCGATGGCCTTCGGGTGCAGCGTCTCGAGATACACGAGCCAGGCCGCGAGCGCGCCAGGACGTTTCATCTCTTTGCGCCTTCTCTTCGTCCTTCACCGAATTCCGCAAAGGTGGAGCATTCAACGCGCATTCGCGTGGCCGCGGCGCGATCCGCCAGGCTGAATGCCATGCAGCCGTCGCTCGCAACGCACGGGGTTGCCGATCCGGTATCGGGCCGGGCCGCCCCGAAGCCGCGTCGGGTGCCCGCCGGCGGACGCGCTTCGCGGCACCCGAAGCCCATTGCCAACCCTCCCGCTGCTACGCTATCCGCCAAAGCCGACGCAAAAGCGCCGGTATCCGTCTCAGCCCGTCGGCGCCGGCTGCCCCGTGAGGTGCGCGAGCAGTCGCGCGAGCTCGTCCCTAAGCTGACGGCGATCGATGATCAGGTCGATCGCGCCCTTGTCGATTAGGAACTCGGCGCGCTGGAACCCTTCCGGCAGCTTCTCGCGAACCGTCTGCTCGATGACGCGCGGTCCCGCAAAGCCGATCAGCGCGCCGGGTTCGGCGATGACGAGGTCCGCGACAAACGCGAACGATGCCGATACGCCGCCCATCGTCGGGTCGGTGAGGATCGAGATGAACGGGAGCCGCGCCTTGGTCAACTCCTGCAACACCGCGGTCGTCTTCGCCATCTGGAACAGCGAGTTCACGCCTTCCTGCATCCGCGCGCCCCCCGAGGCCGAGATGCATACGAACGGCACGCGATTCTCGTAGGCCACACGCACGCCGCGGACGAACCGTTCGCCGACCACCGAGCCCATCGACCCGCCCATGAATTCGAATTCGAAGCAGGCGAGCACGAGCGACACGCTTTTCACGCTTCCCTGCATTACGACGAGCGCGTCGGTCTCGCCGGTTTCCTCCAGCGCGGCGGCGAGCCGCTCGTGATATTTTTTCTGATCCTTGAACTTGAGGCTGTCGACCGGCACGACCTCGGACCCGATTTCGAACCGTCCTTCCGGGTCCAGCAGCTGTTCGATCCGCTCGCGCGCCGGCACGCGCACGTGGTAATTGCATTTCGGACAGACGAAGAGGTTTTTCTCGAGATCGGTGCGATAGAGCACCGTCTCGCACGACGGACACTTGATCCACAGCCCCTCGGGCACCGCCGTCTTCTTGACGCCGGGCGTGCTCTTGATCCGCGGCGGCAACAGCTTTTGCAGCCAGCTCATGTGTCCCCTCTCCCCAAACCCGGCGGCGCGCAAGCCGCGCGCGCAAACCCGCCCTATGCCGTGCGCTTCCGGATCGAATCCAGCGCGCTGCGGATACCCGCGAGCCACGCCGCTGCGCGGTCTCCTGCCGCGTCCGCGGGGCCGCTTTCGATCTCCTGGATGATGCGGCTGCCGATGACGACCGCGTCGGCGTCCGTCGCGATCGCCCGTGCGCTTGCCGCGTCGCGTATCCCGAAGCCCACGCCGATCGGAAGCCGGACGTGCCTGCGAATTTCGGCGAGCTTGCGGCCGACCTCGGCGGTATCGAGATGGCTGGCGCCCGTCACACCTTTGAGCGCAACGTAGTAAACGTAGCCGCGCGCGAGCTTCGCGACCGCGGCAATCCTCGCTTCGGGCGTCGTCGGCGACAGCAGGAAGATCGGCGCCAGGCCGCGCTCGTCGAGCAATGCCGCGAAGTCGAAGGCTTCCTCGGGCGGATAGTCGACGACCAGCACGCCGTCGACCCCGGCGACTTTCGCGCGATCCGCGAAGGTCACGGCACCCATCGCCTCGATCGGATTGGCGTACCCCATCAGCACGAGGGGCGTCGCCGCGTCGGTCCTGCGGAACGCGGCGACCATCGCCAGCACGTCGACAAGCCCGACGCCCTGCGCCAAGGCGCGTTCGGACGCGCGCTGAATGACGGGGCCGTCGGCCATCGGGTCTGAAAACGGAACGCCCAGCTCGATCACGTCCGCACCTGCCGCGACGAGCTTCTGCATGATCGGCACCATCGCCTCCCGGGACGGATCACCCGCGGCAATGTAGGGAATCAGCGCGGTGCGGCCCGCGGCGCGGAGTTTCGCGAATGTGGCGTCGATTCGATTCATGCAGATCTATCGGCGCGCCCGGCACGAAGGATCGCCTGCATCGCGTTTTCTCCGCGGTCTACGCGAACTTCGCGGCGACATTGCTAGGCCCGCCTTGCGGGATCGCACTCGGGCCGGCAGTGGAACTTGAGCCCCGAGCGTTCGGCGACGGTGTTCATGTCCTTGTCGCCGCGGCCCGAGAGGTTGACCAGCAGGATCTTGTCCCTTGGCATCGTCGCCGCAAGCTGCGCCGCGTAGGCAAGCGCGTGCGCCGACTCCAGCGCCGGAATGATGCCCTCGACCCGGCAGCACTCGTGGAATGCCGCAAGCGCCTCGTCGTCGGTGATCGTCACGTATTCGGCGCGCCCGGTGTCCTTGAGCCACGCGTGTTCGGGACCGACCCCGGGATAGTCGAGCCCCGCCGAAACCGAATGCGTCTCGACGATCTGGCCGTCGGCGTTCTGCAGCAGGTAGGTGCGATTGCCGTGCAGCACGCCCGGGCGCCCCGCCGTGAGCGATGCGGCGTGCTTTCCCGTCGCGATGCCCTCGCCTGCGGCCTCGACGCCGATGAGCCGCACGCCCGCGCGGGAAATGTACGGGTAGAAGATGCCCATCGCGTTCGAGCCGCCGCCGACGCAGGCGATCACAGCATCGGGATCCCGCCCCGCCGCCGCCGGCATCTGCGTCAGGCATTCCCTGCCGATGATGCTCTGGAAATCGCGAACCATCATCGGATAGGGGTGCGGACCCGCGACGGTGCCGATGATGTAGTACGTGGTATCGACGTTCGTGACCCAGTCACGCATCGCCTCGTTGAGCGCGTCCTTCAGCGTTTTCGAGCCGGATTCGACCGGCACGACGGTCGCGCCGAGGAGCTTCATCCGGAAAACGTTCTGCGCCTGCCGCCTGATGTCTTCCGAACCCATGTAGACGACGCATTCCATGCCGAAGCGCGCGGCGACGGTCGCCGCGGCCACGCCGTGCTGTCCGGCGCCCGTCTCCGCGATCACGCGCCGCTTCGAGAGCCGCTTGGCGAGCAGCGCCTGGCCGATGCAATTGTTGATCTTGTGCGCACCGGTGTGGTTCAGGTCCTCGCGCTTCAACCAGATCTGCGCGCCGCCGGCCTTCTCCGACCAGCGCTTCGCGTGATAGACCGGAGAAGGACGGCCGACGTAGTGCTCCAGTTCGTCCTCGAACTCGGCGACGAAATCCGGATCGCGCCGGTAGCGCGCATATTGGTCGCGCAGTTCGTCGAGCGCGCGGATCAGCGTCTCGGCGACGAAGACGCCGCCGTACGGGCCGAAATGACCGCGCGAATCGGGAAGGTCGTAGGGGAGATCAGCCATCTGCATTGCGCACTTCCTCGATGAACGAGCGAATTCTCTCGGGATCCTTCATGCCCCTGGCCGGTTTGCCGTCGGGGCCGATCGCTTCGACGCCGCTGGAGACATCCACGGCCCACGGCCGCACGCGTCGAATCGCCTCGCCCACGTTGGCCGCGGAAAGCCCACCCGAAAGGACGAGGGGTCGGGCAAGGTTCTGTGGCAGCGCATCCCAGTCGAAGGTACGCCCCGTGCCGCCGGGCAGCCCACCCGAGGGCGGCGCGTCGAACAAGAGCCCGGCGGCATCCGGGTATCGGGCCGCGTATTCTAGCAAACCAGCCGTTCCCGCCCTGTCGCCGACGGATACCGCCTTGACGTAGCGCCGTCCGAACGCCCGGCAAAGCTCCGGAGACTCGTGACCGTGAAATTGAAGGACATCGAGCGGAACCACGGCAAGCGTCGCGCGCACGTGCTCCGGTTCAGGATCGACGAAGAGTCCGACGATCGTCACGAAAGGCGGCAGCGCCGTCGCGATCGCGCGGGCCAGTTCGGCCGCAACCACGCGCGGCGTACCTGGCCAGAAAACGAAGCCGATCGCATCGGCGCCGGCGCGTGCTGCCGCGAGGCCGTCGGGCAGGCGGGTGATGCCGCAGATCTTGACGCGCGTGCGGAGCATGATCGAAATCGGTTCAGGCGAACGGGAGCGCGACCGGCCGGCGCGTGGGCGGCAGTCCCCACTTCGCGTCATAGTCGGCACCGGTGAAATAGAGCCCGTCGGGCGCGAATGTCGGCGCGGCGCGCGTGCGATCCCGGCCTTCGAGGAGCTCGCCGATCCACGATGGCGGATGCCTGCCTGCCCCCACGTAGACCAGCGCCCCGACGATGTTGCGGATCATGTGATGGAGGAACGCATTGGCGCAGAATTCGAAACGGATGTGATCCCCCATGGCGGCGATACCGAGCGCCGTCAGCGTCTTTGCCGGAGACTTCGCCTGACACTCCGCGGCGCGGAAAGCCGAAAAATCGTGCGTGCCGACGAGCGCCGACCCGGCTTCCGCCATCGCCGCGACGTCGAGCGGCCGATGGTACCAGCCCACGCGGCCCGCGAGGAGCGCCGGCCGTACCCGGCGGGACGCGAGCAGGTACGTATAGTGGCGCCCGACGGCGCCGTAGCGCGCGTGGAAATCGTCGGCGACCTGCTGCGCCCACAGCACCGCCGCGTCGGACGGAAGATGCGAATTCACGCCGCGCACCCACGCGGTGTCGGGGCGCGCGACGCCGACATCGAAATGCACGACTTGCATCGTGGCGTGCACGCCCGCGTCGGTGCGGCCCGCGGCAATCGTGCCGACATCGCTGTCCGCGATCGCCGCGAGCGAGCGCTCGAGCGCATCCTGCACGCCGCGCCCGTCACGCTGCGATTGCCAGCCGGCGAATGCCGTCCCGCGGTACTCGAGTCCGAGAGCGATGCGCATGGGAGGAAGCGTAATTCACTTGGACGCAACCGGGGGCACAAAAAAGAAAGGGGCGGCGGAGGTTCGCTCCGCCGCCCGCGTGCCCCGTCCCGTTCGCTAGCCGAGCTTCGCCAGCAGCGTCTGCGCCTCGGCCTTCTGCTTCTCGTCGCCTTCGTGCAGGACTTCCTGCAGGATTTCCCGGGCGCCCTCGACATCGCCCATCTCCTGGTAGGCCTTCGCGAGGTCGAGTTTGGTCGCGGCGTCATGCCATTGTCCATCCAGCACCGACGCCGTCGCGTCTTCGAACGACGCCCGGTTGGGGTCGAACGACAGGTCGAGCTTTTCGAGGTCCGTGGCCGTCTGCGGACGCACAAGCGCGGGCAACGCTGCGTCGCCTGGCGCGGCACCGGACGCCGCCGCCTTTTGCAACGGTGCGGGCTTCTCGGCGTCGTCGAGGTGGAATTCGTAGTCGCTGACCGGCGCTGCCTTTTCGGCGTCGGCCTTGCCGAGGCCCCTCGCCGCGGCCGCAATGCCGCCAATGGCTGCGGCAGCCGCTACCACGCTACCCAGGGTTTCGGGTTTCGCGGGCGAAGATCCGCGCTTCGCGGATTCTTCGTACTCGCGCTCCGCGGCATCGATCATCGCGATCTGCGCATTGGTGGTCTTTGGCGTCTTCTGGATCGAGACGTCCTCGTCGAACCGGAAATCGAGCGCGCTGTCGCCTTCCCGTCCCTTGGCCATCGCGCTCGACGCGCCGCCCGCCGCCGCGCGCGGCGCTTCGTTCATGTCGTCCGGCATCGCCGCAGCGGCGTGCATTCCGTCGGCAAATGCAGCACCGCCGGCACCGGCCGCAGCTGCGGCCGCGGCACCCGCACCTTCGCCGAACATCGGATTGTTCGGGTCGAGCTGGCGCCCGAGCGCTACCGCCTTCTGCCACGACTCGCCCTTTCCTTGCGATACGGAATAGAGCTCCGCCGCGACGGTCTCGAACGCCGACGGCTTGTTGTGCTGCGCGTGAATCTCGAGGAGCTTGACGTAGATCTCCTGGCGCTGCGGATCCTTCCGGAGCGCATCCTTCAGGATTTCCTCGGCCTGCGTGTCGCGCCCGTAGGCGAGATAAACCTCGGCCTCGGCGATCGGATCGACTTCGTCGGTATCGATGTTGCCGAGACCCTCGCGGCTGAAGTCGGTCGCAAGCGAGTTCTCGCCGGTGTTGACGACCCCACCGCCGGTCGAACCGAAGACCGTATTGGTCTTGATGTCCGTGCCGCCGATGATGCTGTCCTCGAACTTGACCGTCTTGCGCCGGCGCGCGGCGATCAGCGCGGCTACGCCACCCAATGCGGCCAGGGCTCCCCCGCCGATGACCCATGCGGGGGTGCCACCGAACAGGTCGTCGATGAACGACGACTCGGCCTTCGGCGCGAGCTTCGCGACATCGGCTTTCGGCGCCGGCGTCTTCGGCGACTCCGCCGATTGCATCGGCTCGGCGGCCTTCATCCCGGGCGCGGCCGCCTTTGGCGGCTCCGGCGCCTTCGTTTCCGCCGCGGGCGCCGGCGTCGGCACCATCGCTTTCGGCGGTTCTGCCTTCGCCGGTTCGGGCGCCTTCCCCTTTGCCGCGTCGGCTTGCGCCTGCAACTGCGCGCCGGTTTGGCCCTTGAGTTCAATCGCTTTCTGGAGGTCCTTCAGCGTCTTTTCGAGATCGCCGATGCGCGTCTGCGCCTCCTTCAGCGCCTTGTCGCGTGCGATCACTTCCTCGGCGCCAGCCGGCGGCGCAACGGTGCCCTTGCCTTGGCCCGCTTCGCGTGAAACCTTGAGTTGATCGCGCCCGGGCACGGCAGCCGGCACCCGTTCTTCGACCGTCGTTCCGATCTTTCCGGCCGCGACGCGTCCCGCCGCACCTGCTGCAGCGGGCGCCGCACCGGCAAGCTGATTCTGGTACGCCCGCCAATCGACCGCCTGAACGCGGACGGTTCGGGTTGCTTCAGGCGCCGGTGTCGCGGCGGCGGCGGCCGAGTCCGGAATGTTCAGGATCGCGCCCGCGCGCAAGCGGTTCATGTTGCTGCCATCGAACGCGTCCTTGTTGCTCGCGAACAGCGCAACCAGCATCTGCTCGAGCGTCGCCGCGGAAGGCTTGGATTCGCTGGCGATTTTCGAAAGGGTATCGCCGCGCTTGACCGTGTAGGCGGTTCCCGGCGTACTCCGCGCATCGGCGGGAGCCAGCGGAGCCGGAGCTGCGGCAGCGCGCGGCGCGGCGCCCGCGCGGGGGGGCGTCACGGGGTCGATGGGCGTGACCGGCGCTATGGCGCCGGGAGGATCCAGGAGAAACGTGTACGCGCGCACCACGCGGCCGGAGGCCCAATTGACCTCGACCAGCAGATCGAGATATGGCTCGGCAACGGAGGACGGCGTCGTAATCTTCAGGATCGCTTCGCCGTTCGGCAGGCGCTCCAGCGAAACGCGCGCACGGGACAGAACTCCCTGGAACGCGAGATTGTTTTGCCGGTAGAGTGAAGGATCCGCCACGCGCGCGTTGATCGAATCGAGCTCTTCCTTCGCAACGGAAGTGAGTTCGATCTGCGCCGACAACGGCTGGCCGAGCGATGACTGTACGGTCAGTTTGCCCAGGCCAAGTGCGGCTGCCATGCCGGGTTGGGCAAGTGCTGCCGCCAGCAGGGTCAGTGAAAGGATGGGTTTTGCTCGCATGCCAGCCCCTTCCGATACGTTCGGATTTTGTAAGGTAACATAACATCATGGGTTTAGCGACGCAAGCTAAACCCCGGTATTAGCTTAACAATGCTAACTTGGCACGCTGCCGGCGCCACACACGCTGGCGCGTGGTTGCCATCGCGATCGCAATCACTGGCACCGCGCGGGTCAAGACTCGCAACATGTTGTACTGCACGGAAGGCGAATGCGCAACCCCGCGCACCGGGCAGGGTGTTGCATTCATGGCGCAGTGCCGACGGTAGCCGCGAGCGGGACCGCGTGGCGCGCCCGGGGTGACGCGGGAAATCTGCCCGGACCGCGCCGGCCGGCCGCACCGCCGCCGAAGGGCGGCAAAAATGTACCGACGCGCGGTGAAGCCGCGTACGAAACGCGCGGCGTGGATCAGGCGTGGATCAGACGCGGGTCAGTTGCCCGGGTCAGGCAGGGATCAGGATGCGTACCATGCGGCGCAGCGGCTCGGCCGCGCCCCAGAGCAATTGGTCGCCGACGGTGAAAGCGCCCAGAAACTCGCCCCCCATCGCAAGCTTGCGCAGCCGACCCACCGGCACCTCCAGCGAGCCGGTAACCGCCGCAGGGGTAAGCCGCTTCACGCTTTCCTCGCGGGTGTTGGGGACGATTCGCACCCAATCGTTGCCGGCAGCGAGGATAGCCTCGATCTCAGGCAACGGAACGTCGCGCCGGAGCTTTATCGTCAGTGCCTGGCTGTGGCAGCGCATCGCGCCAATGCGCACGCAGATCGAATCCACGGGTATCGCGTTCTTGCCGGATCCCGGAACCCGGCCGAGGATCTTGTTCGTCTCCGCCCCGCCCTTCCACTCCTCGCGGCTCATCCCGTCGCCCAGGTCCTTGTCGATCCACGGAATCAGGCTGCCCGCGAGCGGGACGCCGAAGTGCTCCTTCGGGAAGCCCGGATCGCGCAGGATGCCGGCGACCTCGCGGTCGATGTCGAGGATCGCCGACGACGGATCCTCGAGCAGCCCTCTCGCCGCCATGTGCGCCTCCCCCATCTGCACGAGAAGCTCGCGCATGTTCTGCGCGCCGGCGCCGGAAGCCGACTGGTAGGTCATGCAGGTCATCCACTCGATCAAGTCGCGCCGGAACAATCCGGCCAGCGCCATCATCATCAAGCTCACCGTGCAGTTGCCGCCGATATAGTTCTTCACACCCTTCACGAGCGCTGCGTCGATCACGTCGCGGTTGACCGGATCGAGGATGATCACCGCGTCGTCCTTCATCCGCAGCGCCGACGCGGCATCGATCCAGTAGCCGCGCCAGCCGGACGCGCGGAGATCGGGCAATACCTCGTTGGTGTAGTCGCCGCCCTGGCAGGTGACGATCGCATCGAGCGCCGCGAGCGCGCGGAGATCGGTCGCGCTCTTGAGCGGCGGCGTGTCCCTGCCGATGGCCGGGCCCTTGCCGCCGACGTTCGATGTCGTGAAGAACACCGGCTCGATCAGCGCGAAGTCGTTCTCTTCGAGCATTCGCTGCATCAGGACCGAGCCGACCATCCCGCGCCAACCGACGAAACCTATCCGCATGATCGATCTCTCTTCAAGAACTGGCCCACTCCGATGGAAACGATTCCCAGGCGGGGAGACCGAGCGACTGCTTGTCCGGCCAAGCCCGGCAAATCGCCTACTTCGCGTTCGGAGCGATCCCGCATCATGTCCGCAGCGCGGCCGCCACCGCTGCGCCCATTGCACCCGTCCCGATGACCTTTTCGCCCGGCGACGCTATGTCGGCCGTGCGCAGACCTTTTGCCAGGACCGCGCCGACCGCCCGCTCGATGCGGCGGGCGACGTCCGCGCGCGCAAAGGTGTAACGGAACATCATCGCGAGCGAGAGTATCGTCGCCAAGGGGTTTGCCTTGTCCTGCCCGGCGATGTCCGGCGCCGAGCCGTGAATCGGCTCGTAAAGCCCTTTCTTGCGGGCATCGAGCGAGGCCGACGGCAACATCCCGATCGACCCCGCCAGCATCGATGCCTCGTCCGACAGAATGTCACCGAAGATGTTGCCTGTCACGATCACGTCGAACTGCTTCGGATCGCGGACGAGCTGCATCGCCGCGTTGTCGACGTACATGTGGGTGAGCACGATTTCCGGGTAACCCTTCGCCATCGCGGTCACGACCTCGCGCCAGAGGATGCTCGTGTCCAGCACATTCGCCTTGTCCACCGAGCATAGCTTGCCACTGCGACTTTTGGCGGTTTCGAATCCGACGCGCGCGATGCGACGGATTTCCGTCTCGCTGTAGAGCATCGTGTCGAAGCCTTCGTCGTCGCCGTCCGCGTTCTTCCGGCGTCCGCGTGGCTGGCCGAAATAGATGTCGCCGGTGAGCTCGCGGATGATCATGAGGTCGAGCCCCGCGACGATTTCCGGCTTGAGCGTCGACGCCGATGCGAGCTCCGGGTACAGGAACGCCGGGCGCAGGTTCGCGAAGAGGCCGAGCGCCTTGCGGATGCCCAGAATTCCCTGTTCCGGTCGCATTGGGCGCGGAAGCGCGTCGTACCGCGGGCCGCCGACCGCGCCCAGCAGGACGGCGTCGGCGTCGCGCGCGAGGGCGAGCGTCGCGTCGGGGAGCGGTTGCCTTGCCGCGTCGTAACCCGCACCCCCGATCGGCGCGGTACCCGTCTCGATGGGCAGGCCCTCGCGCCGGAGCAGATCGAGGACTTTCACCGCTTCGCCGACGACTTCGGGGCCGATGCCGTCACCGGGGAGGATCGCGATTTTCATGGCCACGGGGTGCCGACCGCCAAGCGTCCGGTGCTGGCGACCGCCTCAGCCATCGATCGCCTTTTCGCCCGACAACGCATACGTGAAGGCAAGCCCGACAGGGTCCTAGACAAGCCACGGCTGCCCGGCAAGCCGCTTCGCCTCGAACTCGCGAATCGCATCCGCGTGCTGCAGCGTAAGTCCGATGTCGTCGAGGCCGTTGAGAAGGCAATGCTTCCGAAAGGCCTCGACCTCGAAGGCGAACGCCATCGACCCGTCGGGAGTTCCCGCCGATTGCCGCTCGAGATCGATGTGAAGCTTGAAGCCGGGAAACGCCTTGACCGCGTCGAACAGCCGTTCCACCTGCGCCTCGGGCAGCACGATCGGCAGGAGGCCGTTCTTGAAGCAGTTATTGTAGAAGATGTCCGCATACGACGGCGCGATCAGCGCGCGGAAACCGTAGTCGGCGAGAGCCCACGGCGCGTGCTCGCGCGAGCTCCCGCACCCGAAGTTGCGCCGCGCGAGCAGAATCGTCGCTCCCTGATACCGCGGATCGTTCAGCACGAAGTCCGGATTCTTTGCCCGCGCGGCGTTGTCGATGCCCGGCTCGCCACGGTCGAGGTAGCGCCACGCATCGAACAGGTTCGGACCGAAACCCGACCGCTTGATCGACTTCAGGAACTGCTTCGGGATGATCGCGTCGGTGTCGAC
>Ga0315273_10008853_pt1 | contig 12733 bp, 8 predicted proteins | sample YL17G02_0_MG_FD_205753 | JGI IMG/M metagenome (GOLD analysis project Ga0315273, IMG submission 205753) | Sediment microbial communities from Yellowstone Lake, YNP, Wyoming, USA - YL17G02_0 | ecosystem: Environmental > Aquatic > Freshwater > Lake > Sediment | place: USA: Wyoming | collected...
GTTGACCGGGCGCTTGTACGGCGGCACGCCGGCCACCGGCGTGTTCGCGAGGTAGATCTCGCCCTCGGTCGGCTGCTCGAACCCGGCGACCATGCGCAGGGTGGTGGTCTTGCCGCACCCCGACGGGCCGAGCATGGAGAAGAACTCACCCTTCTTGATCTTGAGGTTCATGTCCTTGACGGCGACGAAGTCGCCGAACCGCTTGGTGACGTTCTCGATCTCGACGTCGTACACACTCGGGTCTACTGCCATAGTCCTTCTCCTGCCTTCCTCGAAGAGGGGGTTGCCGCGACCCCGCGCTCCACGCGCGAGGCGGCGCGATTCTACCGGATGTCAAAATGATTGGGAAGACCGACGCGGCGCCGGCGGGGCTCACGCCCCGCCGGCGCCTGTACGAAGTGGCCTCACAAGGCCCGTCGCGTCGTCGTCAAGGAAGACGCGATGGCCTGATGACCGTGCGCGCCGCCGCTCAGACCTCTTCGGCGCGCCTGCCGCGGCCGCGCATCACGAGCCACGCGACCAGCGCGATCACGATGACGGCCACCGCGACGATGACGATGATGAGCGTCGTCGAAGTCGAGCTGGCCTCGTCCGCGGCACCCTTGGGCTTGAGGTTCAGGTACGTCTCGATGTTGTAGGAGACGTACCAGACGCCTCCGTCCTTGTACGGCGTCCAGCCCTCCCACTTGTCGGTGTTCACGACCTGGAGCGCGGGCGGGTAGTCGAGGATGACCTCCGGCGTCTCCGTGTACATGATCTCCTGCAGGCGGTGGATCTCGTCGAGACGGGTCGGCTTGTCCATCTCGCCGAACTGCTCCTTGATCAGCGCGTCGAACTCGGCGTTCGACCAGCACGGGTCGTTCCACCACTCGATCTGGTCGGTGGTGAACCACGCGAGCGTGTCGCCCGGGTCTGGCGCACCCCAGTAGTCCCAGATGTACATGTCGTAGTCGGGAGCGTAGTTCGAGTCGGCGTCGTAGTTGTAGAGCCGGTCCGAGATGGCCGCGTCCTCCATCACCTGGAACTGGATGTCGAGGCCGATGTCCTCGAACCAGCCGGTGATGAACTTGCCCATGCTCTGGCTCGACATCGACTCACTGCGCGCCCACAGGCGCAGCTTGATGGGCTTGCCCTTGTACTCGCGGATGCCGTCGCCGTCGTTGTCGGTGTAGCCGGCCTCGTCGAGGAGCTGCTTGGCCTTCTCGAGATCGAATCCGTAGGCGACGTCGGCGGGCGGCTCCCAGTGGGCGTCCCAGTCGGCCGGGTACTGGTCGGGCGGGATCATCGTCGTGCCCGGCACGGCCCGACCTTCCCAGGCCACGTCGACGCACTTCTGCTTGTCGACGGCCCAGTTCAGCGCGTTGCGGAAGGCCACGTCCTGCAGCACCGGGTGGCCCAGCGACTTCGGATAGACCGCCTTGTCGGCGCAGTTGAAGCCGAGGTACTCCCAGTACAGGATGTTGTAGGCGATGGCGTCGTACCCGGGGTCGGACTCGAACGTCGAATACTGCGCCGGCGCGACGTCCTGGGCGCCGTCGATGAGGCCGGACTTGAGGTCCTGGGTCATCGTGTCGGCGCTGGTGTAGTAGTTGAAGTAGAGCTCGTCGATCGTCGGCTCAGGACCCCAGTAGTCCGGGTTCTTGGTCATCTTGATGTGGCTGCCCCTCTTCCATTCCTGGCACTGGAAGGGTCCCGAGCCGACGAAGGGGTACTCCATCTGGTACTTCTCGGGGTTCTTGATGCTGCTCCAGATGTGCTCCGGCACGATGTAGATCCAGCCCATCTCCATGTTGGCCTTGGGCGACGAGCACACCATGTCGACCGTGTAGTCGTCGACCACCTTCGCTTCTTTGATGTTGGTCGTGTAGCTGGAGACCGCGGTCAGGTCCTTCTGGATGATGTAGTTGTAGGTGAAGGCGACGTCTTTGGCCGTGACCGGCTCGCCGTCCTGCCAGGTCATCCCCTGGCGGATCTTGAACGTCCACACCAGGCCGTCGTCGGACACCGACCAGCTCTCGGCGAGCCCGCGGTCGGGATCCGGGGACCCGTCGAGGCCGTAGCCGACCAGGAGGTCGTAGTTGAGCGCCCAGACTTCGAAGCTCGAACCCTCGTAGCCCACGAACGGGTTGAGACTGTCCGGCTCGTTGAGCCAACCGAGCTTGAGCACGACGTTGCCCGCCGCCGGCGACGGGCTCTCGCTGGCGGCGAGCGCCGAGCTGATCCCGGCGATCAGTCCGGCGGCGAGCAGCGCCGTGACGGCCAGCGCGAGCAGCCTGTGTCGTCCCCTCGAATGGATCGACCGCATAAGTGACCTCCACCCCTGGTTCGCTTCGGTGCGCCGGTGGTCGCGCCGCGACGCGTCCGCGTCGCGGCGCCGTACCCGGCGCACACCTTCCCCCACGCGCCGTCCAGAGAGGGCGGCGCTTCACACGTTCATTGTGCCAACCGCCGGGGAGGCTGCCTACCCCACTTTCTTGACCAAACCCTCCCGGCGACCGTGCACGCAAGCTCTTCAATCTTACTCAAATCCGCATCACGGCGGGCCGCGCGCGACGCGAGCATCACGGCGGGACCGGAGAGTCAGCCGCGCCCGTGACGCAGGACGCGACCGGGCGCGGCGCCCGTGTGCTCGCCGTCGTCGACCACGACGGCGCCGTTGACGAGCACGAAGTCCATCCCCTCGGCGTAGCCGTGGGGGATGTTCGCGAAGGGAAAGCTGTGCGGGTACGGGTTGGTGGCCCGGTCGCGCAGCCGGTCGAGGTCGAAGACGAGGAGGTCGGCCGCGAGACCGGGTCGCAGGACGCCGCGGTCGAGCAGGCCGAACCGCTGTGCGGGGAAGGAGGTCATCTTGCGGATCGCCTCCTCGAGGCGCAGCAGCGGCTCGTCGCGGACGTAGCGCTCGAGGATCCCGGGGTACTCGCCGTAGCTGCACGGCCAGTACAGGCCAGGGTCGTCGAGCTCCTCGACCGGCGGCATGACGAGGCCGTCGGAGCAGACCATGACGAGCGGATGCGAGAGCAGGCGCCGGATCTCGGCCTCGTCGATGTAGTCGAAGATCCCGACGATCTGGTCTTCTTCTTCGACGATGAGGTCGAGGAACGTGTCGAAGGCGTCGGCGCCGCGGGTCGCGGCGATCGCGGCTACAGTCTGGCCGCGCAGGTGCGGCTGCTTCGGCGCGTGAAGCACGACGATGCGGTCGAAGCGTCCGTGCTTGACGAGGCCCGTGTAGCCCGCGCCGGGCAGCTCGTCGCTCTCCGCCGTACGGCGCAGGTTCACGCGCTCGCCCGGGTCGCCGAGCAGGGCCATCAGGGGTTCGTGCTCGAGGTCGATCACTTGCTGCGGCAGGGCGCGCGAGAGGCGCGGCGCGAGGTCGGTGTGGCTGTCGTTGTCGACGGTCACGTCGAGCCCCTCCCGGCGCGCCGCTTCGGCGAGCTCGAGGTTGGCCTTGGCCTCCTCGCCGGCCCCCCACTTGGGCGCGTTGTGCGACACCTCCACCGGCACGCCGGTGGCGCACCCGATGGCGATCGCCTCGGCGACCGCCGCGAGGATCGTCTCGCGCTCGCCGCGGATGTGCGAGGTGTAGATGCCACGGTACGCGGCCACCACTTCGCACAGGGCGACGATCTCGGCGGTGTCGGCGAAGCACCCCGGCGGGTAGACGAGGCCGGTCGAGAGCCCGTGGGCGCCGGCGCGCATGCCTTCGGCCAGCAGCCGGCGCATCGCCGCGAGCTCCTTCGGCGTCGCGGCGCGCTCGGCGTAGCCCATCGCCCCGATGCGCAGGGCGCCGTGGCCGACGAGCGGGGCGATGTTGATCGCCGCGCCGCGCGCCTCGATCGTCCGCAGGTAGCTCGCGAAGCTTCGCCAGCTCCAGTCGACGTCGGCCCGCCAGTAGTAGTCCCACTCGCGGCGCAGGTCGTCGCGGAAGCGCTCGACCACGGGCGCGGGCCCCATGCCACAGTTGCCCGTCACGTGCGTGGTCACGCCCTGGTAGACGGCGGACTGCGCCAGCGGGTAGGCGAGGATCGAGAGATCGGAATGGGTGTGCGGGTCGACGAACCCCGGCGTGACGTACCGGTCGGCGGCGTCGATCACGCGTCGGCCGCGCAGCGAGCCGGGCGGCCCGATCGCGGTCACGCGGCGACCGCGGACACCCACGTCGCCGCGGAACCAGGGATTGCCGCAACCGTCGACGATGCGGCCGTCGGCGATGACGAGGTCGTGCTCAGCCACGGGCCGGCCGCCGCTCCGCCGCGCACCGGCTCGCCGCTCGCCGGGTCATAGCGAGAACACCTGGAAGGGGTTCTCGCAGGGCGGCCCGGCGCAGACGTACACGCGACGCTCGTCGAGGTCGCAGATCATGCTGCCCACCGTGATCGTCCGATCGGCCGGGGGATCGCTGTCGTCCGCGTGTCCGCAGATCGCCTGGTCCAGCGAGGGTTCATGGCAGCGCAGGACGCGGGCCGCGAGCTCGACCGGGTCCTCGGCACGCGCGATGCCGTCGGCCAGGAGGTGCTCCGCCGTGCTCAGGCGGACGCGGGACTCCTCGTGCTGCGAGCCCTCGAAGGGCGCCATCTGCGCCGCCGCATAGTGGTTCGTGTGCGCCATGAAACCGGCGGCGGAGTGATCGACCAAGGCGCTGCCGGTGGCCGAGGTCTCGATGTCCCAGACCCGGCCTCCGGTGTCGGCGAAGACGTGGTTCGTACCTCGCGCCCGCGCACCGAGCAGCCCCCGGTCCCGGGCATCCTCGAGGCAGACCGCCTCCAGTGTCCAGCGCCGCACGAAGGCGTTCGGGACGCCGACGCGGTTGTCGGTGGAGTGCACCGAGTTGCTCACGTTGCCGATGCCATGCGAGTTCATGCCGAGCATGAGCAGATACGGTGCGCCGGCGATGCCCATGATGCGCGTCCCGTCGGGGACGGTGAAGTCGAAGAGCACGTTGTTCACCGCGTCGATCGCGTACCAGTCCATGTTGTGTCCGACGACGTGGCGCCCGCCGGCGGCGATCGCCACCGCCGTGCAGTGATCGCCGCCAACGCCGGAGGCGCTGCCGGCGGCCGACGCGCCGGTGACGGGCGCTTCGCCGGCGACGGGCTCGTCGGAGGTGAACTCCTCTCCGCAGTTGAGCACGAGCAGCCGCGAGAAAGGCAGTCCGGCCCCTTCGGCCACGCCCTGGAGCTCGTCGACGTACTGGGGCAGCCACCGCCGCGCGTGCGCCGCATACGCCTCGGCCTGCGCCTCGGCGTCGGCGAACGCGAGCCGCCCGCGAGTCATGGCGGAGAAGTTCTCGGCGAAGAAGGCGACGGAGGCGTGGATCTGCTCGCGCGCCGTCTCGCCGACCGCACGGCCAAGCTCGCGGTAGTCTCCCCCGGCCTGAACGTGGATGAACGGGATCGCCACGGGCGGCTAGACGTCGAGGAGGCGCCGGGGGTCGGGCCACTCGTCCAGGCCCACCTCGCGCGCGGCGCCCGCGATGAGATCGCAGAGCGTCGCGAGCAGGTCGTCCGGGAGCCCGACCGGCGGACGCTCCGCCAGGTCGGCGATCTTCTCTTCGGCGAGATCGACCACGCCGTGGCGGTCCCCGGCGAGCCAGTCGCCGAGCGAGCCGCGGTAGCTGAGCAGGGGTGTGACGAACTCGCTGCGGATGTAGCGCCGCGTGTGCTTGGTGCCGAGGAACCCGCGCCCCGAGAGGACGCCGTCGACCATGGCGTCGACGTCGAGGGCGTCGGCGTCCCAGGGGCGCGGCGACAGCGCGTAGAAGGCGTTGTTGAGGACCTCGTCGTCGATCGCGATCACCTCGAGGCAGCTTCCCACGCCAGCCTGGAACTCGCCGATGCCGGAGAGGAGCCGGGGGCGCGCGGCCAGCCCGAGCAGCGCGTTCGTCATACGCTCGTAGCCGAACTGCGCGTCGACCACCTTGCTGTCGCTGCAGGGGCCGTAGCAGTCGCAGGCGAGACCGTAACGCCGCGCCAGGAGCACGGCGGCGAACGAGGCGACGCCCGTTTCGGGCGTGCCCGAGACGACGACGCCGCTGCGCGGGTCGACCGCACTCAGCCGCGGCCCGTAGTAGACGGGCGTGCCGGGCGCGACCAGCTGGGTGAGGACGACGCCGGCCAGGACCTCGGCGTTCTGCTGCGCGACCGCCGCCGAGATGGTGCCCGGCGCCGTCGTGGCGGCCGCCGGGCAGGGCAGGATCTCGACCGCCGCGCCGCCGCGCCGCACCTGGTCGACGAGCGCGTCGGTGACCTCACCCCCCAGGATGAGCGGGCTGACCGGCGAGAACGCGAGGTCGACCGGGTACGTCCCCCCCGACCCGTCGGCGCCGGTCACGACGGTGGCCATCTCGGTGAGGTACCGCGCCTGGAAGGGGTGAGAGATGCCGGGCCCGCCGACCGCCTTGTCGGTCTCCCAGGCAAGGATCAGGAACGAGTAGAGAGGCTCGAGCAGGTCCGGCACGTCGCCCGGCTGCCAGAGGGAGGTCACCTGGTGCTGGTTGGCCAGATGGTGCATGAGGCGCGACGCCAGCACTTGGTCGCGCACCGTCGCCCGGCGCCCGGCGCCGGTCCGCGGGTCGATCACGTCGCGGGCGCCGCCGAGGTTGTGGACGTAGGTCTGAGCCGGCTCCGCGTCCATGGCCAGCGACTTCGCGGGGTCGCGCGCCGCGAGCGCGAAGCGCTCGGGGCAGCGCGCCAGCGCCTCGTCGACCACAGCGGCGGGGATCAGCACGCGGTCGCCGGCGGCGGAACAGCCGGCCGCCAGGAACAGGTCCCTGGCGGCCGGCGACTCCACGCGCACGCCGGCTCGCGCGAGCAAGGCGAGTGAGGCGGCGTGGATCGCCTCGATGGCCGCCTCCGGCCAGAGGTCGACGGACCCCTTCAAGCGGCCCCGTTCCCCCGCGGCCGCGTCAGCTGCGGGCGACGCCACCGGCGGCGTCTCACGTCAACCTGATGCAGGCCGCGTAGTGGTCGTGGTCGCCCTCGATGTGCACGTCTGTGGGTTCCACCTCGCTGCAGGCGTCGATCGCCTCGGGGCAGCGCGGGTGGAACCGGCAGCCCGTAGGGATGTCGACGGGGTTCGGCGTCTCCCCGCTGAGGATCACGTGCTCGCGCTTGGCGACAGGGTCCGGCACCGGGATGACGCTGATCAGCGCCTTCGTGTACGGGTGCTTGGGGTTCGACACGACCTCCTCGGTGTCGCCGATCTCGACGATGCGCCCGAGGTACATGACGGCGATGCGGTCGCTGATCACCCAGGCGAGCGAGAGGTCGTGGGTGATGAAGATGTACGTGACGCCGAGCTTGTCCTTCTGCTCGACCATCAGCTTGAGGATGTCGTTGCGGATCGAGACGTCGAGGCTCGCCACCGGCTCGTCGGCGACGATCACGTCGGGCTCGAGCACGGTCGCGCCGGCGATGCACACGCGCTGCCGCTGCCCGCCCGAGAGCTCGTGCGGGTAGCGGTACAGGTACTCGTGCGCCGGCCGCAGCCCCGCCTCGTTGATCGCCTTGACGACGCGCTCCTCCTTCTCGCGTTCGCTCGTGACAAGCGAGTTCACCTCGAGCGGCTCGGCGACGATGTCGAAGATGGTCTGCTTCGGATTGATCGAGTTGTAGGGGTCCTGGAAGATGATCTGCGCCTTCTTGCGGTAGTCGCGCAGCGTCCTCTGCGAGAAGAGCTCGACCGGGAGACCCTTGTAGAGGATGTGGCCGCCGGTCGGCTCCTCGAGGCGCAGCATGGTGCGGCCGGTGGTCGTCTTGCCGCAGCCGGACTCGCCGACGAGGGCAAGGATCTCACCCTGCTTGACCTCGAAGGAGACCTTGTCGACCGCCTTGACCCACTTCTTCTCGGTCGAGACGAGGGCCTTGAAGAAGCTTTCGTGGATCGGGAAGTAGACCTCGAGGCCCTCGATCCTGAAGAGCACCCCGTCGGTGACGTCGGCGGTCTCGAGGTCTTCGCAGGTGACCTTGCCGCCGTCGTAGGTGCAACCGGCCTCGGTCGGGGCGCGCCGGTCGACCGGCGGGGTCGCGATGGTGGACTGCTCGTCGCCCGCCATGGTCACCTCCCCTCCTCGAACAGGTGGCAGCTCACGAAGTGGCCCGGCTCGACCTCGACCCTCGCCGGGTCCTCGGTCTGGCACGCGCCGGTCTTCTCGTCGCAGCGTGCCGCGAAGCGGCACCCCGGTGGCGGCTCGAGCAGGTTGGGCGGGTCGCCCGCGATCGACGTGACCATCTCGCGGTGCTCGTGGATGTTGGGGAACGCCTTGATGAGCCGACGAGTGTAGGGGTGGAGCGGGTTGCGGAAGAGGTGCTCCGTCGTCCCGGACTCGACCAGCTTGCCGGCGTACATGATGACGCCCTTGTCGCAGGTCTCGGCCATGACCGAGAGGTCGTGGCTGATGAGGATGAAGGACAGATCCAGCTCCGTGCGCAGGCGCTGGATGAGGTCGAGGATCTGCGCCTGCACCATGACGTCGAGGGCCGTCGTCGGCTCGTCGCCGATGACGAGCTTGGGGTTGCACGCCAGCGCCATGGCGATCATGGCGCGCTGGCGCATGCCCCCCGAGAGCTGATGAGGGAACTCCATCACGCGCTTCGGGTTGATGCCCACGAGCTCGAAGAGCTCCCTGGCCCGCTGGATGGCCTTCGATTCCGAGAGCCCCTCGTGCAGCATGATCGGCTCCGCGATCTGCTTGCCGGTCTCCTGCACGGGGTTGAGGGCGTTCATCGCCCCCTGGAAGATCATCGACATCTCCTTCCAGCGGATCTTCGACATGCCGTACTCCGTGCGCTTGGTCAGGTTGCGGCCGTCGAAGAGGATGTCGCCGGAGACGATGCGCCCGTTCTCGGGCAGGAGCTTGAGCACGGCGAGGGCCGCCGTGGTCTTGCCGCAGCCGGACTCACCGGCCAGACCGAGGCTCTCGCCCTTCTCCAGGACGAAGCTCACGTCCTCGACGGCGTGCACCCAGCCTTGCGAGAGCTTGAAGTAGGCGCACAGGTCGCGCACCTCGAGGATGCCCTTGTGCTCGACGCGCTCGGGGGCTTTGGCGGGCGCCGGCGTCGCTGTGGCGCTCATTCTTCGCCTCCTTCGTCGTCGTGCATATGGGGCCCGACCCAGTCGCCGCCGCCCTCGTGATCGATCGAGCCTGGTGAGGGCTTGCCGAATCCGGGCATGGCGTCGTCAGTCTGCTGGCCTGGCGTGTAGATCATGCCACCTCCGCCGACGCCCGCGCCGCCGGCGGCGGCGACCGTCGTCGCGGGAGTGCCTATCCGCGGCTTGACGCGCTCCCCGCCCGCGTCGCGCTTGCGCAGCTTCGGGTCGAGCACCTCGTCGAAGGCCGTGCCCATGAAGGTGAAGGCGAGCACGACGAGCACGATGGCGATGCCCGGCGGCAGCAGGTACCACCAGGCCGGCAGGCCGGCGGCGCCGTTCGCCCAGGCGTAGTGCAACATCGTGCCCCAGCTGAAGTTGAGCGGGTCGCCGAGGCCGAGGAACGAGAGGGTCGTCTCGGAGAGGATTGCGATCGCCACCACGAGGACCGTGTTGGCGAAGATCAGCGGGAAGACGTTGGGCATCACGTGCTTGCCCATGATGTGCCCGTTGCTCGAGCCGATCGCCCGGGCGCGCTCGATGAACTGCAACTCGCGCACGCGCAGCGTGTCCGAGCGCACCACGCGCGCCGTCCCGGGCCAGCTCGTGACGCCGATGATGATGATGATCATCCAGAAGTTCTGCCCCCAGACGGAGGCCAGGACCATGGCCAGGGGCAGCCAGGGGATCACAAGGAAGGCGTCCGTGAGCCGCATCCACACCTCGCTCTGCCAGCCCCCGTAGTAGCCGGCGGCGATGCCGATGCCGGCACCGAGGATGGTGCTGATCGCGGTCGCGAGCAGACCGACGACGAGCGAGATGCGTGCGCTCCAGATGAACTCCGCAAGGATCGACTGGCCGACCTGGTCGGTGCCCGACCAGAGGTAGTAGGGCCACGAGGGCGGCTCGTACGGGGCGCCGACCTGCGAGTTGGGGTCGAGCATCATGTGGTCGGCGAGGAAGGGGGCGAGCAGCGCCAGGAGCAGGAAGAACAGCATGATGTAGAGGCCGAGCATGCCCTGCCAGTTGGCGCGGTACAGCATCCAGACCTGGTGGGCGTTCCAGGTCGTCAGGGTGGCGCGCTCGGGATTGGCGCGCGCCCAGAAGTACACGCACAGGCCGCCGAGCGCGACGACCACGGTCTGGAAGGCCCAGGCGTTCACGCTCAGGTGCGACCGCGCCTGCCACGCGCCCCAGCCGCCGGCGTCGAGGGCCCAGACGGTGAACACCGCGCCCATGGCGAGCAACAGCAGGTTCATGGTCCGCGCCTTGCTGTGCCGGATGAGCCCCACAGCGCCGGCGGCGAAGGCGATCACCGCGAGCGAGACCATGACCCACGCCGGGTAGCTGGCCACGGTCGGGTCGAAGAAGCCGCCCAGGATGCTCGAGAGGCTCGCCGAGGGCGCTTCGCCCGGAGGGTAGATCTGCGGGTCGATGATGACCGGGCGGTCCTTCGGGTACGTGCAGAGCGCGAGCACCAGCCATGCGATCGGCGTCCAGATCAGGATCCAGTTGATGAAGCGGCGCGGGATCATGAGTGCACCCGCGGGTCGAGGTAGTAGTACATGATGTCGGCGATGAGGTTGGCGATGATCACGGCGATGCTCGCTATCAGGAAGACCGCCTGCATGACCGGGTAATCACGCTTTTCCATCGACTCGTAGGAGAGCAGCCCGAGCCCTGGCCAGTTGAACACCGTCTCCGACAGGATCGCGCCCGACATCACGAAGCCGATGTTCATCATGACGATGGTCACCGTGGGCAGCATCGCATTCGGCACGACGTGCTTCCACAGCACCGCGTTGTCGGAGAGGCCCTTGGCACGCGCCGTCAGCGTGAAGTCCTCCTTCATCACGCCGGTGATCGAGCTGCGCATGATGAGGTGATACTCGCCGACGTACGCGATGGCGAAGGTGAAGGCGGGCAGGAAGAGGTGCCTGGTGATCGACGTGACCTGCCCCCACCCGCTCAACTCGACGCCCGGTTCTTCCATGCGCCCCGTCGGGAACCAGCGGAGCTTCGTCGAGAAGAGCATGATCATGAGGAGGCCGAACCAGAAGGTCGGCATCGCGTAGAAGACCATCCCTAAGTTGGTGGTGACGACGTCGAAGGTGCCGTTGCGCCTCCAGCCGGCGAACACGCCGCTGATCATGCCGAAGACGGTCGCGAAGAGCGTGCCGACGCCGACGAGCAACACCGTCGGCCAGATGCGTTCGCTCACCACCTCGGAGACAGGGCGCTTCTCGGCGAAGGAGGTCCCGAACTCGCCGGAGAGCGTGTCCTTCCAGTAGTAGGCGAACTGCTGCCACATCGGCTTGTCGAGGTTGAACGCCTTGCGCTGCTTCTCGACCGCCTCGGGGGGCTGCTTGCCCTTGGGCAGCAGCAGACGCGCCGGGTCACCGGGGAGAATACGGAAGAGGGCGAAGTTGAACGACGCCACGAGGATGATGGTGAGGAGGGCGTTGGCGATCTTCTTGGCGAAGTACCGTCGTTTGTCCAATGCGGTCAGCGGCCCGCCGGTCGTCCGACTGCGAACGACCGCGTGGCCCCACCTCCTTCGGCTCTCGTCGGGTGAGCGGGACGGTCGAAGCACGTGACGGACACGGCGGCGCGCGACTGGGGCGCGCTCGTGCAGGGGGTGACGGCCGACAGCAGGCGTTCAGCGGCGTGGCCGGACGATGGCGGCGACGTGATCACGCTCGGACCAGCTCCCTTCGTTCCACACCGCTGGGAACGCCGGCCGCGCGAGCGGACCGGGAAGCCCCCTCCGGCTTCCGCGTCCCCACCTCCGCCTCGCCGCACGTGTTGCCCCGGCGGCGAGGCCTCACTGGTATACCATCCGGTCCGGAGAGGGGCAAGCTCGGCCTACCCGACGTCATGCAAATGTCGCGCTCGACCGAACTTACCCATAGCTGCCACCAGTCGGTCCAGAGGCAGGGCGTATGACCTGTTCCCATCCCTGCCGTCCGTGTCGGTCGCTGCAGTCAGCGAGTTGTAGACCGATTCCGCCGTGGCGTCGACGGCAGCTTCAAAGAGGCCGTACATGGCGTCGTTGCCGACGGACGTCACGGGGACCGGCGCGGACGTCTCGCGCGGCACGCGATGCGCGGTCGTGAAGGCGAGCATGAACTCGCCGCTGCTGTCCGACGCGAAGGAACCGGTCACAGCCAGCCCCAGGGCACACCGCTTGGCCACGCGCTCGCACTGCCGCGCACTGAGCGGCGCGTCGGTGGCGAGGACGACGATGCACGACCCTTCACGGTGCTCGCGGGGCATGAGATCGGGGATCTCGCGGCCCACCGGTACGCCGTCGACCGAGAGGCGCTCGCGGTTGCCGAAGTTGGTCATTGCGAGCACCCCGACCGTGTGGCGCGCGCCGGGATAGGGCTCGACGAGACGCGACGAGGTGCCGATGCCGCCCTTGAAGTCGAAGCACGTCATGCCGGTGCCGGAGCCGACGCAGCCCTCGGCCACCGGTCCGGACGCGGCGGCGTCGAGCGCGGCATGCGCGTGCTCCTCGAGCACGTGCATGCCGCGCATGTCGTTGAGCATGCCGTCGTCGCACTCCCCCACCACCGGCATGACGGCGTCCTCGATGCCGCACAACGGGTCGCGCGCCATCATCCAGCGCACGGTCGCGTCGTAGACG
>Ga0315273_10008854_pt1 | contig 12732 bp, 10 predicted proteins | sample YL17G02_0_MG_FD_205753 | JGI IMG/M metagenome (GOLD analysis project Ga0315273, IMG submission 205753) | Sediment microbial communities from Yellowstone Lake, YNP, Wyoming, USA - YL17G02_0 | ecosystem: Environmental > Aquatic > Freshwater > Lake > Sediment | place: USA: Wyoming | collected...
GTCGTCACTGACCGAAACCGTGATGCGCTTGAACTACCACGTCCGTCTCTATGGAAATGTCGCAACCGCTGTGACGGCATTGTGAGCAAGGCAATCCAGGGAGCCGTTATAGCGCTACTCGCCAGCCTCGTGGGTGCGGGGATTCTTGGGTTGTTCCATTTGCAAGATGCCGTGATCCGGCTGACGGCGCAGGTTGAAGAACTCCAACGCGAGGTAGCGAAACTAGAACGCACGCAGACCTATCTACATGGAAGAATCGACCAGTGATTCACCATAACGCTGTTTGGGCGGTAGGCTCGGCAACCGCCGGAGGAATCTTGGCACTCACTTCATCGTTTGACCTGACCCCCGGCCAGACCGACGCGATCATGCTGCTTGGGTTGGGGATGCTGGCGAAGTACTACTTCGGCCGCATTCTTGGGATCTTGGAGCGCGTCCCGCCTGAATCGTGGTTCGCGAGTGTCGATGCGGCGATGCACGCGATGGGTCAGCTTGACACGCGACTCATAGCTTTCGACGCCTCGCAGAAAGACATTATAGACCGGCTGAAGGGCTACAGCGAGCGCGTTCGCGATCTAGAAGTGGCTCAGGCAACGCAGGCCGCAACGTGCGCCGTCGCACTCAAGCAAGGCGTGCATCACGTCAGTCGGCATGACCCCGACGAAACGAGAGAGCTGGAGAAGTAATGGGCCTTAGAGAGTGGGCGTTCGCGAGGTTGGTAGCGAAGTATTGCAAGGAGGCGTCTATGGGCACGCTAGGTAGTGGCGCGAAGTTTGTGTGGGGGATGTTGAACGGCTGGAAGTCGTGGATTGTGGCCCTCGTCGCGGTCTACAAGCTCATGTGCGCCAACTGCGCCACGTCAGGCTACCTGACTGCGGTCCTGGGCGCGGTTGGCTGGAATTCCGTCACGGCGGCGTTCGACCCGGAGCAGTTCGTTACGGCGCTGGCTGTGTTCATTGCGCTCTTCCACAAGATTGTGAAGGCGTATCAGGAGTACAGGGCTGGCGTTCCGGTAGTGGACATTCAGTCGCCTCCGATCCCTCCAGTCAATGGGTAAGCAGCGTGAAGATGCAGAGCGGGAGCCGCAGGACGTTCACTACGTCCATTGCTCTGACTGCGGGCAGGGGAAGGTGTTTGAGGGTGGACGCATATCCGAGGCGGCCGAGGCGTGGTCTGGAGTCCACGCCTTAACGCATCAGAGGGAGGGTGATCGTGGCCGATGAATATCAGTACAGGACAGATAACGCCGGCAAGAAACAGCGCCGGAAGCAGACCAACGGCGTCTGGGGAGACTACGAAGACTTCGACGACGCCGGGAGTTCAAAGAGCACCGATCGACTCAGGCGAGAGATGATGCCCGGCGCGAGTTCCTCGCCGTCGCCGTCCCCGTCGCCCGCGAAGAAGGAGCGCGTTGACGACGATCCGACCGACCCGATGCCGAAACCCCTGAAGCCAGAGGACAAGCAGGATCTCGGCAAGAACGCTGCGTACCAGAAGGCGCTCCGAGAGTGGAAGTCACGGGGGAAGTAGATGGGCTTCCCTGACGGAGCCGAAGGCGGGATTAGGTCGCCATTCAGCAATCGTGTCGGCATTGACATCCCCCGGTTTCGCGGGACCAACCGTCAGAACAACCCCGGATCTTTGTCGGACGATCAATTCTGGCTTTTGCAGAACTGCCGCGTAGATGGAACAGGCGTCAAGAATCGGCCCGGACTGAGCGAGATCTTCACTAACACTATGGGTTCTTGCCTCTACGGTATTCACGATGACCGCAACCCCAACGACGATGGAAACGCCATCTTCCCAGTGTCGCGGAGCGCCTACGGCCCGCAGGTGTGGGCGGGCGATCCGTTCCAAGCGAGTCCTTACGGCAGGATAGCCGTCCCATTCAATGGCGTCGTGATCTACATAGATGATGTCGGGACTGGGCATCTGGTTGCGTACACGACTCCTGCGGACTTCCCCACCACACCCCCAACATTTACCAGCGTTAATGTCTTTGATTTCGCGACCTCGTTTAATAGTCCGGTTGTGCTATCTGCCGTAGCGTTCGACGGCTCAGCGTGGTTCATTGTCGGGGAGGATGCAACCAGTTACAACGAGTTGTGGCAATGGACTGGAGGAGCGACAGCGACCTTGGTATTGGGTAGCGGAGACATCCCTAACGCGAACTACGTGAATCTCGCGACGGACGGAAACGATCTCTACTACGCCTACCAGTCCGCCGCGGACGGCCAGGCGATAGTCAAGAGGAACGGTGGAACGTGGGACGAGTTGACGCTTCCCGCTGGCGCAGGGACGAACTGGACGCCCGTAGGTTGGAACGGCGTTAGCAAGCCGCCGTATGTCTACTTTGCCGGCTTCGACGCGGACGTTGCGGACGCAAGCAAGGTGATGATTACCCTTCAGGTGCTGGACGAGACAGTGACCGTCCTTAACAACACCGTGCCTACGTGGAGTGGAGCGGTGAGCACCTTCGGCGTGCTCGCCGAGATGGGTGGCGCGTTGTATATCGTCGGTCCCGTGTCTAACGGAACGAATAGTTACAGGCTGTACAAAATTACGGGGAGTGGGGTGCCCTCTTCAGTGGCGAACTTGACGACCCTACTAGGGGTTGGCGCGACCGTCCAGCCGACGTTGCTTCTGCTCTACACTTGGCGGAATCAACTCTACGGGTCATTGCCTACCGTTACGTCTACGATCTTCGCTAGTTGCGCCGACGGCGACCCGACGACGTGGGCAACGCTTGCGAGTGACAGTGCGACAGTATCGAACATAGACGGTTCCCCGATTTTTTCTGCATGACCTATCTCTTCACCGACGTGGAACAGGAGGAAGCCAAGTGAGCTTCCCTGAAGGTAGCGAGGCGGGAATCCGCAGTCCATTTAGCAATCTTGTCGGCATCGACGTTGCGAAATTTAGAGGAACGAACCGTCAGAGCGACCCCGGAGCCCTTTCAGACGACCAATTCTGGCTGCTTCAAAACTGCCGTATCGACGGGACGGGAGTAAAGAACCGGCCGGGGCTGTCTGCGATCTTCACTAATGACATGAGTTCTTGTGTGTACGGAATCTGGGATGACCGTAACCCTCCAGACGACGGGAATACTGTGTTCTCTGCCAGTCGGGAGGGCTACAGTCCACAACTCTGGACAGCGAACGCCGACGCCAGCGGAGCTACGTGTTTCCCAGGATTAGCAGCTACCTTCAATGGGCAACGGGTGGTCGTGTCCGACAACAAGAATGGCTATTCGTTCAGTTACACGACAACGGCCGGCGTACCCACTTTTGACGCTGCGGTCATTTTCACATTTGCTTCGGCGCTCACGGGGACAGTCAGATCTTTCGTCGAATGGGACAGCGCTCTCTGGTTCGTGTACTCCGACGCGTTATTTCCGAGCACGGTCGAAATCTGGAAGTGGACAGGCGGGACTACGGCGTCTCTGGACAAGACATTCACGGTAACGGATAGGTTTGGCACACTTGGGGTCAGCGACTCCGATCTCTATATAACGCTATCTGGCGACTTTCCGGCGCTTCCCCAAACGATCCGCAAAAGAGATGACGGAGCATGGACGAGCCTCGACATGACGGCGGTCTTTGCGGCGTATTCAAATTGGAGAGGCTGCGGATTCACTGGGTATTCACGGCCTCCGTACCTGTACTTCAGTGGTAACGGTGGCCCCACACAACCCAACAACCTGATAGTAATATTGAAGGTTCTGGGTACCACGGTGACGGTTGCCAGCGACACCATCGGGTCATGGGCGGCCGACACAGTTACCACCGAGATAATTGAATTAGGCGGCCTCCTGTACTTTGTTGGTCCGACGACGCCGGGGGCCGGTATTGACAGTCTCAGCCTGTATCAACTAAGCGGTGCCAACGCGGCGACGGCAGTCGCTAACCTGACAGCGCAGACCGAGGTCGTTATTGGGAGTCAGGACGGTGCAGTCATGGTTCAGATCCTACCATTCAGGAATCAAATATATATAGATGCGGGCAGCTTGATTGTCGCGGACATTGCAGACCCGACAACCTGGGCATTAGCCGCAAGCAGTGCCTGGGTACGGACGTTCTACGTCTCTGCGGGATCGAACACGTTTACGGGATGACCTACCTCTTCACCGACATCAACGGGAACGTCTCACGGGCGGTACCCGGAGGATTGGCACAGCAGACCGTTCCGAAACCTACTGGGGTGACGCCGTACTACCCTCTATCGCGTCCGTCGTTCGCGAGGTACGCGCTCATCAACGGGACGAGGCCCTACTACCTGACGTTCATCAACGGGCAGTTCAACGAGCAGTTGACGTGGACGCCGGGGATGGCGTTGTACAAGTCTGGAATCGAGGCCCCGACAGCCGCCCTTGGGTGCGCCGTGACCGGGTCGGGGAGCCTCACCGGGGCGGTCCTGGCCTCCTTCACATGGGCGCAGTACGAGAACGGGATACTGGTTCAGCAGGGCAATCCAAGCCCGAAGACCGCCGAGGTGACGTTCACGGCGGACCAGGTGGCGATCTCGTCCATTCCTTCAACGGCCCCCGACGCGAGAACCACCCACTGGATTGTGTATCTGTCGGTAGACGGGAGCCTGTCCTACAAGGCTGCGGTCTACCCGCTCGGGGCAACGGCGGCGACGTTCAACATTTCCAACGCCGCGCTCTTCGAGAACGAGACACTCCCGATCTTTCTAGACTCCCAGGGCAATCCTCAAGATGACGTCCTCGCGCGCGGGCTGCCTCCCTACGCGACAGTCATAGGACTTTGGCATCAGCGGATGTGGTACGTCGTCCCCGGATCGGCGGGAGTGTTCTACTCGGCCCTGAACGAGCCTGAGTCAGTGAACGAAGACACGGATAGGGGCTACATCCCGACATTAGGCGGCGAGTACCCGTTGTCCTTGGGGATCATGGACGACGAACTCGTAGTCTTCACGGAGGAGGTCTTCTACTCCATAGCCGGGTTCGGGGAGACTTCCTTCTCGATGCGGAAGATTTCTGACGGGATCAGATTCATCTGCCCGATGTCCCCGATCACCACTCAAGGGATGGTGATGTTTGCCTCGGATCAGGGCGTCATGGCGTACTTCGGCGGTGGTGGAAATGGCTTCCGGGCGCTCATGGCGAGATCGCTCAGAAACTACTGGATTGCGGATCTAGCAGCGAACGTGGACGCCTACCAGAACGCCGTAGCTACAGACGACAGGGTGTACGGAGAGTACGTCCTGGCCCTAGACAAGGACACGACGTTCCACTACCGAGGCTACTACCGGCCGATGGTGGAGGACGGGGAACACGAACCTTGGTGGCACTGGGACGTGAGAACGCGGAGAGACCGGACGGTTGGACAACTGTTCTACCCCAACTCCCGGAGAGGCTTGATCGCCTATGGAGAGTGCGACGGTAAGGCTAGATTCGACGACGCGGCGGACGCTGACGACGACAGCGACAGCCTTCGGAAACAATACCGCGTGATGACGAAGCACTTCTACATGGGTAGCCAGGCGGGTGACGACGCTCATGCGAAGACCTTCACGAATGGCAATTGGTTCGGCCTTCAGGGAGGCGTAGACCTGACAGTGAACACCTACGCGGGTGACGACTCGGCGAACGAGGGAACCCCTACCGAGACGTTGACCCTCGCGCCTCTACCAGACCAACAGGGCCAGACGACGGAAGCCACGTCTAGATCCTTGGTATTCGATGCCACGTCCGGACAGGGGGTTACTATAGAGACGGTAGCCCTAGCCCCGCTGGCGGTAGAATTCAGGGGTCCGGCGTTGGAGTGGAGAAAGGGATCGAACACCAGGTCGTAATGCAATTTATGGGGCACCGATAAATGCCAGGCCACTACGTCTCATCCCCGTATGGGCCGTCGAGATGGGTAGAAGACCCAGCGTCCAGTACCGCTGCGGGCGCATCGGGCCACTACGTCGCGTCCCCCTACGGGCCGACGAGGTGGATACCAGACCAGTTCTCCGGCCAGGCACCGCCGCCTGCTGCGCGGGCGGTCGTGTCCTCGCCCACTTCGGGACAGAGTACGGCGGGCGCTACAGGCAACAACCTGATGGCGATCCAGCGCGCGGATATGGCTGCCGCAGACGCCGGCCGCAGGCAAATCATGGGCGGCAGCCGATCTCCGGAGCAGCAGCCAGCGATGCGTCCGGCGGCGCAGCCGGCTACAGCGCCAGCCGCGAGAGCGTCTTCGTCGTTGGGCGGCGGCGGGAGTACAACCAATTCAATCAATTCGTCGCAGCTAGGGGGAACGGGCATGGGAGAAGCGGCAAGAAGGGTACGGGCACAAGAGGCGGGCGGCGGCGGCGGCGGACAGCCTAACTCGGCGGTCGAGAGCATGATGGGGAGAGGCATGTCGCGCAGCGCGGCCGAGGCCGCTGCGGCTGCCAATGCACAGCCAAGGGACGCTTCCGCTCCCACCAATTCTGGAGCGCCGACTGCGTCGTGGAACCAGTTCTCCGGGCCTTCCATGCCTTTCGGGCAGGCCGTACCACAGTCCGCTCCGCAGGCCCCGCAGGCCGCTCCGCAGGTCTCTGCCCCTCAGATCCAAGGTCCAGCGGCAATGCCTGGCACCACCGCCCCGCAGCTTCAGACGCGCGCCTCCGCGCCTGATCCGACCACACAGCAGTTCCTTGGGCAGCTAGGGGGCAGACTTGCTCAGCAGCAGGCCGGAGAGAACGCCCCCGTCACGGCGTCTGCGGAGCGAGCTACCAATCTGGCCCGTAGGGACATTGGTGATGCAGCGGCGGCACAGAAGAAGATGAAGGGAGAGGAACTGGCTGCCAGAGGGCTTAGCGGTGGATCTGGTGCCGGTGCCGGCCAACTCCGGGCTATAGACGAAGCCGCACGGACGAGGGGCGCAAGGGCGAGCGCTGACATTGGACTTGCGAGAGAGGGCGAGCAGGACCGCCTGAATCTGGCAAGGACGGGAATGACGAACGTCCTTTACGGTCAGATGGGGTCCGCGTCTCAAGTCCCATTCCAGCAACAGATGCAAGGGAATCAGCAGGCGTTGGATACGTTCAGGGCGAATGACGCTTCACAAATGGGCCGGGCGGGGATGAATCTCCAGGCTCAGACGACGAACGCGCAGCTTCAAATGCAGCAGCAACAGATGCAGGCCCAACAGCAACAGCAACAGCAGCAGCAGCAGCAGGCAATGTGGATGGCCCTCATGGGGCAGAGGTAGATTCATGGCTTACGGAACTTACGATTCAGGCGTGGCGACGGCGGCTAGCGATCCCGTCAACCTCCCTCCCGTCCAGGCCCCAGGCGCGGCTCCGGGCGGCGGTGGCTACAACATGGGAGAGATGGGCTCTTTCATGGAGCAAATGCTGCGCGAGCAGTACGAGCGGAAGAAGCAGCAGCAGTATCTCGCCGACCGTGAGCGCGAGCGGATGCAGTTCCAGGAACAACAGGACCGCGCCCGGATGCTCAAGGAGCGGGAGCACCAGGCATTGGTCGAGCACGATGCTCAGTACAAGCGGGGAGGGACGAACGCCGGGGGCGGTGGTCTTGGTGGGCTGATGGGCGGTGGCGGCGGTGGCGGACAGTCCCTGATGGGCGGTGGCGGCGGCGTGGATCCCCTGGAGAGTCAGGTGCGACATGCGGCGCTGAACGACCAGATGATGGGATTAGAGGCGAAGCGCTCTCCGCAGATGAAGTACCAGCCGGGTGGGGCGGGCTACACGGGCGGGTGGATGATGGACGACCCGGCGAAGCTGAACGCGTACCAACGCGAGTTGTACCTGCCGAAGGATTCGACTGTCGCTTCGTCAAAACTCAGCTCGAATCAGGGATCGAAGGAGGGCGGGATCGGCGGTGGCGGAATCGGCAGCGACGAGTGGGCGGATACGGAGGAACGGAACGCGATGGTAAGCGAGTACGGCATGACGCCGCAGGAAGCGGCGATCGCGCAGGCCGCGCAGAAGCGGAAGTCGCAGGGACAACAGCAGGGACAACAGGGACAACAGCAGGGACAGCAGGGGGGTAAATAGATGACCCGCTACAAGGAGTAAGGCAATGGCGAATCCATACTGGAATCCACCGCAAGGGGAAAGCCTTTTCTCGCTAGCCCGAAGAACGGCCGCAGCAGCGGGGACAATCCCGAGTTCTTTTGGGGCGAGCCTTGGTGGAGCCTTCAATCGAAATCTTGAATGGAGTGGGGAGCCCGAGGATGAAAGAAATCTGCGGCGCGGGTTTCCGGAAGGCCGCGACATTGAACTGCCCACTTCGCTGTCCGACATGGGGGGCGGATCGCGCCTCCCGATCCTTCTCGCTAACGCCGCCAACCAGGAGAGTGGGAGTGAAGACGGACGGCGTGGCAAGCTAGAAGACTCTAAAGAAAAGGGGTCTGGGCCGGCAAGGGGGAATCCGCCGGGGTATCGCGGATCTGGCGACACGCCGCCGAAGCCGACCCACATCACCGAAGAGGCGATGCACCGCCGCGACTACGCCATCCCTAAGAGCCTAGACGCCTCAGAGTACGGTGGACTACGCAGGAATCAGACAATCCAATCAGGCCCATCCCTTGATGAAATGTCCGATAAGCCGTTGATACGTCAAGGATCGCTAGACGAGCCAATCATCCCAGGAAGTCCGGTAAAGTGGGGCAGCCGCGAAGGTCTGACAACCACCGGAGGGCCGCAGTATTCGCTCTCGGACATGGCCGGCCGCGCTCACGCGCGAGACATCTTCCAATCCGAACACCAGGCCCGGCTAGCCGGTATCGGCCCCGATCCTTACGACGCGAGACAGAAGGACATTGCCGACGCGCGTAAGCAAGAGCAGGAATACCAGGAGAGCCAACCCGCGAGCAACGACGAATTGAACCGGCTTGGGCTTAGCGGAGACTACACGCGAGGCCAAGTTAAGAAGATCACAGAGGCGCGAGTGGCGCAGGAAGCGGCCATCATGGCTCAGCGGGCGGCTCATCCGCCCCCGCCGATGGAGCCACCGAAGGAAATGTCATTCGCGGAGGCGCGCGCGCGGACCGTTGAGCAGCATGCCAACACGATCGCGATGGCGCTCCGTAAAGTACCGCGTCAGAATCACGGTGCGTTCATTCGCGAGTATATTCAACAGGAGGCTCCACAGTACGCACGCGAACTAACGAGTTCGTTCTTCTCAACTCGGGCAATGGACGAGGCCGTTCCTTCGGTGGCTCCATAAGAATCAATGGCGACATCGCCATATCGGTCCGACAGCCTGAACAGCCTCATAGCGAAGTACCAGAGGCCGCTAGATAGTCCTGACTACGGTTCCGAGGGCTATTCACTGGATTCGTCTAGCGTTCCTGATTACGGAGACGACAACCTCGACTCCCTGATTCAGAAGTATTCAACCTCCACGAAACCGGAAGACCTACCACGAGACCTACCACGTCCCCCAAAGCTAGAGTCCCTCGCCGACTTCGCCGGGACGGTCGGGCACATCGTTGGCTCGGTGCCGGGCGTCAAGGAATTCGGTGGCTTGATGGGCAGCATGTACCGTGGCGTAGGCACGGCTACGGGCTTGGCCGCTGGAGCGCTTCAGGGCGATCCACTCAAGTACAACTATCTCCCCTACGAAGAAGAACAGAAAGGGCTAGGGGCTGACGTAGCCGGGGCGTTCGGTCTAGGCGGAACGCAACTAGTCACGCCCACTCCATTTGAGGTTGCGCGCCGTGGGGTTGAGGAGGCGGCGACTGAGGCTGGCGGCGGCATAGCTCCGACTCCAGAACAGAAGCAGGCGTTTGCGCGGGCGAATCCTTACTGGGCTGGCGGCGAGGCGGTCGCCGAGGTTGCTGGTGAGCTTGGGTCGCAGATGGGCATTCCAGGAACCCGCCTCCAGGGGCTTGATCCGGTTATCAGCGGCCTTGGCGCGCTGAGCAAGATAGCCGGAGAGGGCGCGGCGGCGGCGAAGATGGCCGCTTTGGCGCGTCGTGCTGGCGGGTTGACGCCGGAAGCGGCGGCTGTGGCTAACGAGATCGCGACCCTCGGAGAGCGAGCCGGCATGGCGCAGAAGGCCCTCGGCGCTGCATTCGTCCCCGGCATGGCGCAAGGTGCCCTAGAGGCAGCCCCGGCGACGATGCAGGCCATTCAGCAGCATGGCGCGTGGAGCCCAGAGGCGATCAAGACCGGCGGTCATGGGCTCAGTAGCGCAGCCTTTGCTGGCCTTGGGGGCCTACACGCTGTCGGCGGGCTGGCGGGCGGGGTGGAAGGCGTGCCCAGATCGCTAGACGAGATTCCTGCGCGCGAGCCGCTCACTCGTGACGCATGGCTTGCCCGGAGGCAGCCGCCAGTAGAAGTCCCCCCGCCACTTCCTCCCGCCCCCATAGCGCCGGAAGAATGGGCCGGGGAGGCACCAGTCGTACCTGTGAATTTGATTCCACCCGAGCAGGTTCGTCTTGATTTGATGAGGGCGCAGGGCGTTCCCGAGATCGCCCCGGACATTGCGCCGGAACAGCCACAGGAAGCGCCGGCTCTGTCGAAGGCCGAAGAGGCACGAATCAAGACCGCCCAAGGGCGCGCAACGGCGCTTGACGAGCAAGACATGCTGCGTGTGGCTAAGCAGGCAGAGGAGGAGGCGGCCCCGTTCCGCGCCGCGCTTGCCAAGGTTGCCGAGATCGAGGACGCGGACGCCCGCACGGCGGCACGACGGGCGATTGAGGAAGAGATCGCCAAGCGGGCCAAGCGGGCCAAGCGGAACCAGCGGAAGCAGGACGAAGCGGAAGCCGCCAGCCTAGAAGAAGTCCTCATCCAGAGGGGCCTACGCAACACAGCGCCCAACGTGCCACCCGTCATCCTGCCCGAAGGCTGGACGGTGGAGGAGGTGAAGCGCAGGGGGCATAAGAGTGAGTTTGTCGTAGCCGACCACGAGGACACCGTTCGCGCGGTTACCGGATCACGGGAAGAGGGCGAGGCGTTTGCCCGGAAGGCCGTCGCGGAGCCGGAGACGTTCATTGAGAATACGGAAGGAACGAGAGGCTCGCGGGAGCCGATCAAGCGAGAGCCGGGGGTAGATAACGAGCCGTTCTACCAACAGCCGATTTCTGAGCAGTTGACCCCCGAAGAGAAGACGGCGATCTTCAACACCTTCGGGCCGAGTGGACGAGGCGACGGTGACATCAACGCCACATTCAAGACCGTCGAAGAGGCGCGGGAGTACGCAAGGCCGCTGCTGGAAGGCACCGCAAAGAGCACCGCAGAGCGCAAGGCTGCTGTCGCCAAGGCGAAGGCGCAGCCCGGGGTGGCCGCGCCGGTAGAAGAATTCGAGACCGGGACGGCATGGAGCGCAGCGGACGTCCCCGACGCCGAGGCCGTATCTAGCCTTAAGAGCGCAGCAGAGAGATTGCGTCAGGGCAAGAGCAAGGCGTCAGCAGGGATCGACGACCCACGCTTGAGGGGTATCGGCCCGAAGGGGCTCGTAACGGCGATAGACGAAGACGCCGACAACCCCGTGTACGTGATGGCGAAGGAGGCGATGAAGGCCCAGATCGCCGACGCCAAGGATACGTATGGCGTCACACATCCGAAGGATCTAGCCAGACAGCGCGAACAAGCACGAGCCGAGAACGAAGCCGAGCGCGCGGCGATCCAGGGTGGAGAAGTCGGCGATGTGGACTTCGATCCAGGGAAGTTCGCCATCCGTCCAGCGCCGGGGCAGAAGGGGATTCCGGGAGTCAAGGAAGATGTAGCCCCGGCCGAGACGAAGAAGGAAGCCCCGAAGCAGAAGTCCATGTTCGGCGGCGAGATGTTCCAAGGTGTAGAGAAGAAGGTTCCCGAGGGGCGTGAGGCCGAAGGCCCACTCTTCAAGCAGGGCGACGCGTCTCGCGCGAAGGAAGAGGCTGGACGGCAGACGAAACTGCCAGAGGGATCGCGCCCTGCCAAGATCAGCCCAGAGGCGGCCGCGAGAATCCGTGAGGCCGGCTTCAAGGTCGACGAGTCCTCGATCGACCGTGGCGAGAAGGCTGCCATCTCTACCGAAGCCGAGATCAAGGCTAGCTGGGATGAAATCCGCAAGAAGGCCGAGGCACGGATTGCGGAACGCAAAGGTCGTGAAGGGCTCGTCGCCCGCGCCAAGGAGCACTTCCCTGGCCTGGCGATCAAGGAGACAGAGAGCGGCGTAGAAGTCCCGCTGCGAAACGGCGGGAAGTTGGTCATCAACAGTGCTGGTGAGATCGAATTCCGAAAGTCTGCCGCCGAGAGACACGGTAGCATGGCGCAGGACGTACAAGAGGGTCGCGCTGATATCGTAGGCCGAAAGCGCACCATCGGCCCCAACATCGTCGTTGACGTGGTTGACAACAACTATCTTCCACACGAGATCGGCCACGTCTTCCTGGATCATTTCGCGACCCCGAAAGAGCGGGCGTTCCTGCGTGGCAAGTTCGAGAAAGCCGCCGAAGCCCAGGGTCGGGCGTGGGACGAGACGTTCGCCGACGACTTCATGGATTACCTCAACGCCAAGAAGAAGCCCACGAACTTCACCGAGCGGTTCTTTGAGAGGCTGAAGGATTTCTTCTATCGCGCCTACGACACGATGTTCGACTCCAAGGGCGGTGTCTTCCGAGAAATCGAGCGTGGTGACTGGCTGAAGAATGAGGTCAAGGGACGCAAGGATGAATGGCGCTACGCAGAGAAGCCGGTCCCAGACAAGCTAGGCTTCTACTCACAGCTTGAACGAGTAGCCGACAAGATCCCGCAGGCGATGAGCGGGTCCGACATGCTGCGCTA
>Ga0315273_10008855_pt1 | contig 12732 bp, 5 predicted proteins | sample YL17G02_0_MG_FD_205753 | JGI IMG/M metagenome (GOLD analysis project Ga0315273, IMG submission 205753) | Sediment microbial communities from Yellowstone Lake, YNP, Wyoming, USA - YL17G02_0 | ecosystem: Environmental > Aquatic > Freshwater > Lake > Sediment | place: USA: Wyoming | collected...
ACAGCATCAAATATGGTGCAGGCGACCCGAGAAATGGGCCATCAACCTCTCTTGTACCAACTGCTTTGCGACCAACGAAACCAACATACGCGATGTTGCAGTACCTTGCCAACCAGTTCGAAACCAACATCCTGCCAGTGGAGACAGCATTCTTCGGTGCACCCGTGTTCCATGATGGATCAAATGCACAGACACCTTACATCGTACCACCCGCGTGGGGCATTACGCCAGACTACTACTCCGAACCGACAGGAAGAACCGTGATCTTGGTCAGCAACATCAAAGACGCGAAGTACGTCGACTACACCTATCCGTACTACGTGATCGGTTCATTCGTCAGTTCGATGGTCGATTTCTACTTTGACAGAAACGTAGTGAACCTTGATGCAATTGGCTGGTTCCACAATCTCGGCCCGGCAAGTGTGAACTGGGGAGATCACTACTACTGGCCAACAGACATTTTGCACAACCACAACGTTCTAGCTCCGTATGCGTATGACAGCACTCTGGCTCATGAGTGGCAGCACCTTCTACACTACGAGCTCTGTCCTGGAGACGACTTGTACATGAATGAAGGCTGCAGCATGTACTCAGAATTTCTCTGCGGATACGGAATCGACCCAGACTACTTGAACAGCTACTTTGCCACGCCGGACAACTCGCTTACAGAGTGGGGTGACCAAGGCGACATCAACATACTGGCCGACTACGGCGCAGCTGCCCTGTGGTGCATCTACCTCAGCGATCACTACGGAGGTCCCCCCTTCATAAGCTACTACTTCGCGAATGGTGGAGGAGGAGCTGCAGGCATTGACGCGACCCTCACACACTTTGGATACGTTGAATCTTTCTTTGACGTATTCACCGAATGGAAACTTGCCAACCTGATACGCTCAGGAACAAAGTACAACTACCAGACCATCAACCTGAATGACCCCGAGTACATACCGGTAAGACAATATGCAACGAGCGGATCATCCGTTGCTGAAATGAAGGGTACGGACTTCGGCAACACCATAACGATCTTGGGCTACGACACGGGCATATCAATGATAGCGCCATTGGGCTCAGACTACATCCAATTCACCGAGTGGGGCCACCTCGTATGCCTGTTCACAAAAGTCCTCGGAGGCGGCTACCTATACTTTGACGGAGACGACTTTGCTACCCTTCCATCACCGTATCTGTGGACAATGACGCCTGACGGTTGGTATTCGGGCACAGGAGTAGATCTCGCGAACGAATTCATCGTAGGTACCTCTTACGTAGATCCACTAAACCCCACTTTGACAATTGTCACTGCCTATGATTTTGAAGACTACTGGGACTTTGGATTTGTGCAAGTTTCCACAGACGGTGGAAAGACATGGACATCTCTAGAAAACGCATACACAACCAGCGACCACGATCCAAGTGCTCACCCACGCGTTCTTGCCAACCTTCCAGGTTTGACAAGCTACAACCCAGACTGGCCAGATTGGACCACGATGGACTTTAACCTATCAGCCTACACAGGACAGAACGTCATGATTGGCTTCCACTACGTTACGGACTGGGCGACGACATATAATGGCTGGTGGCTCAACAGTGCAACTGTAAGCGGGACACCACTGTCATTGACGCCAGCGGTGTTTCCACCTGCTGCAAGCTTCCAGGTTTCCGTAGTCCAAGCAGTAGTGACCGGCTCAACGACCAGCTACTCCCCGTATGACATGGCGCTGACTGACCCAGAGAACAAGGGAATGACCATAGCCTCTGCAAGTCCACCGGACTATGTGATACTAATCGTCACCCCAATAGCGACTGAAGGACTCTGCGACTACAAGTTCCAAGCGACCAACGCTCCATTATCAGGGTTCTTCCCATAGAACACTGCATAGAAAAGCAAATCTCCCCCTTTTTTCTTATTTACATTATGGCCAGTCCATACTCGAAGCGCACGTGGAGAAAGGGTGAATGAAACGGACCATCTCGAGTATTGCGTTGATTCTTCTGCTCTTTAGCATGGCACTCATGTTGTCCAATGTTCAAGTAGCGTGGGCTTTTCCAACGGTGTACATTCGTCCTGACGGAAGCGTTGACCCTCCGGCTGCGCCCATTCAGAGAGACGGAGAAGTCTACACGTTGACGGGCAGCATCGTCGTCTTAACAAACGGAATCGTAATCGAAAGGGACGGCATAACATTAGACGGAGCGGGCTACACGGTTTACGGTGCAAACGCTCCATCCTCTAAAGGAGTGCATGTTACGGCTTGCAGCAGCATCACGATCAGGAACATCGTTGTGGACACGTTCGAATCAGGCATAATACTGGAGCAGTCGACGTACAGCACAGTCTCCGCAAACAAGGTGGCACACACCCAGAACGGGGTCGGCTGCTGGGGATACTCAGACCACAACAACATAGTCGGCAACAACATAACCTCAAGTAGCCGTGCTGCCATCTGGATCGTCGGCTGCTCATACAACAAAGTTTCCAACAACAACATCACAGGAAGCGGCGTGTACGGAATAGACCTCGAGAGATGTTCAAGCACCACTATTTTTCACAATAACTTTGTCAACAACCCTCAGCAGGTCTTCTCCTACGACTCACAGAGCATCTGGGACAACGGACTTCCATCCGGAGGCAACTACTGGAGCGACTACACAGGCATTGACTCGAACGGCGATGGCATCGGCGACACACCCTACACGATCAACGCAAGCAACATTGACCATTATCCCTGGATAAACATTAACGGACCGCCCCCGCCGCCCCCAATATACTACACGTTGACTGTCACCACGACAGCCGGCGGAACCACGCAGCCGACACCTGGAACCTACACGTACGAGTCTGGAACATTCACAAGCGTTACGGCCTTACCGACAGCCTACTACACTCTGGACCATTGGGTTCTCGACGGCTCACCAGCAGGTTCAACCAACCTGAAAACCGTCCTGATGGACGCAAACCACAGCCTGCAAGCGGTCTTCGCTCGCCTCACCTACCAACTAATAATCTTAGCCACGGCGGGCGGCACAACAGACCCCGCGCCAGGAGTCTACAACGAGACTGCCGGCTCAATAGTCCAGGTGAGAGCGGTTCCTGACCCGGGCTATTTCTTGGACCGTTGGCAACTGGACGGCGACGACATAGGCTCAGAGAATCCATACTCTTTTCTCATGAGCTTCCCCCACACACTGCAAGCAGTTTTTACGAACGTGGGAAAACATGACATCGCAGTGACAAACGCGACGCTGCAGAGAGCCATGGTTCGTCAGAAATCAGTCGTAGACTTGAACGCTACCGTCGCAAACCACGGCACCTACACCGAAAGCTTCAACTTCACGCTCCAAGCAAACGCAACCCAGGTCGCCGCGCAGGCAATGCTGCTAGCAGCTGGAAACTCGATCTCTACCACGCTGCAGTGGAACACGACTGGTTTTGCCGCTGGAAACTACGCGTTGACGGTCTACGCAGAACCCGTCCCAAACGAGACAAACACGGAAGACAACACCCGTCAAAGCTGGGTAATCGTCTCGATCCCCGGCGACATAACAGGCTCAGATGGCTACCCAGACGGCAGAGTCGACATGCGAGACGTGTCGATGGTCGCAAGGCTTTTCGGTGTAAACTACCCAGACCCAAAATACAACCCAGACTGCGACATCAACGGAGACGGTAGAATAGACATGAAGGACGTAGGCACCGTGGCCAAACACTTCGGAGAACACGTATGACAACAATTCATCTATTCCTCCTGCTTGCCCTGCAAGAGCAATTTTGCAGATCGCATCAGACGCGCGCTAGAAGATTGCCTAGAAGCAACTTGCAGGGAAAGCTTATAGCGGGTCGCTGTCAAAAGGTGCAATCACAGGGAATGTAGTATGGGCAAAGAAACAAGAACGACTGCTCCAAAAAGCCGCAACAGACTCACAGCCACCTTGCTTATCATAGTGATCGTCAGCTGGTGCGTATCCGGATATCTAGGATATCAACTGATGAATGCCCCCATTAATGCCCCAGTTTCGTCAGTTACAAAGAAGCTCAGGTTTGCGGGCATGACAGACTCAACGAAGGATGACGGAGGATGGGGCCAAGCACACTATCAAATACAGCAAAGGCTCGCATCAAAGTTCAACATGGACGCCGTATTCAACGAATCAGTCGCCTGGACCGACATAGAAACGTTCTACAGAAACCACGCTCAACAAGGCTACGATATCGTGGGCTGGTGGGGCTTCCAAGGAGCTGAAGCTGCTGCAAAAGCAGGCAAAGAATATCCGTCAAAACAGTTCTTCTTCACATGCGTCCAAGAAAACGGAAACAACACTTTCTCATTCGTCTACGAAGAAGAGCAGGCCGGCTTTTTGTCAGGAATTCTGGCAGGATTGACAACGAAAACAAACAAAGTAGGCGTGTACGCAGGCACAAACATGCCGTGCGCCAACGCATACGCCAACGCCTTCGAGCTAGGAGTCCACTTGACCAACCCCAACGCAACCGTGCTCAAAGCATACGCCGGATCATGGACAGACCCTTCCAAAGGAAAACAAACGGCCCTCACAATGATAAACAACGGTGCTGACTTCATAGCAAAATACTCGAACCTCGCCGACAACGGAGGAATGGAAGCCTGCAAAGAAAACAACATCTCCACCACAGGAATATACATAGACCAAGCCTTCATGGCTCCCAATCAGACACTCGTCAGCATCCTGTGGCAAACAGACGCAGTAGCATCCCAACTAATCACGAACGCAATCGCTGGCCAGCCGCCAATCGGCGCTCAGATGCCCGTAGGGTTTGAGAACGGCGGCTTCAGCGTCAAATACGACCCAGCATACAACAACCTCTCACAAAAAGCCAGAACAACGTTCGAAAGCTGGGTCAGCAAAGTGCAAATAGGAATGTACAAAGTGCCCCGCGTCGAAACACCAATATACTGAGACCTTCTTCCCGTTTTCCGGCGATTCAGCCCTCTTCAAAAAGACGGACACCGTCGCAAGTCAACAGGAATCATGAACAGCAATGTTGACAGAATCGACATTCACGGGAGCGACGCAGGATTTGCTACGACGCCCCCATAATTACTTGTGACGTATGCACAGTAAAAAAATAGAACATTGTTCCGCATACATTATTAAACAGGAAGAGCACAAACTAAGTGTAGTCCTAGGTGACTCAGGATGCGAATGCAGTTCTTCTTCAGAGTATTCATGTTGACCCTTCTTGTAGGGTTACCTTCACTCCTTCACATTTCCATCTCTTACGCGACACCGAACATGTACATAGACCCACCGTTGACCAGCACGAGCTATGAAAGCGTCTTCTCAGTGAACGTGTCCATAGCTAACGTGAATGACCTCGGAGGATGGGAATTCAAGTTTTTCTACAATAACAGCATGCTGTCAGGCGCCACAGCCGTAGAAGGACCGTTTCTAAAACAGGGCGGCTCTACCTCATTCTTCATAGTGAGTTTTGACAATCACTACAATGCGACTTTCGGAAGAATTTGGTTGACATGTGTCCTGTTGGGGCACGTTCCAGGAGTAAGCGGCACTGGTGCCCTGGCAACAATCACGCTCATCGGAATCTCGGGCGGAAACACAACTCTGCACCTGGCTGACACGGTGCTTGGCGATTCACAGGCCCAGCCAATAGTCCACACAACAACCGACGGCATCGTGCAGATCACAGGAATATTCGACGTAGCAGTCACCGCTGTAACTCCGTTGAAAACTATAGTTGGCCAAGGCTACAGAATGAGAACAAACGTAACGTTCACGAATCAGGGCGACCAGGATGTAGTGTTCAATGCCACAATGTATGCAAACGCGACTGAAATCGCCACAATCTTGAACCTCAACCTGGAAGCCGGGAAAACGGTTAACGCAACCTTCGCGTGGAACACAACAAGCTTCGCCAAAGGCACGTACGCAATAAGCGGTTACGCCTGGCCAGTTCCAGGCGATACAAACATTCAAAACAACAACCTCACAAGCACCATTCTGGTCACAGTCGCGATGCCAGGCGACTTACAGAGTCCCATAGGCAAAATAGACATGAGAGACATTGCGTTCGTGGCCAGAGGCTTCGGCACAAGACCAGGAAGCGCGTTGTGGGCTCCTAACACTGACATCAACGACGATGACAAAGTCGACATGAAGGACGTGGCAATAGTCGCCAAGGACTTCGGGAAGACAGACCCCTAAACACGGCCGTGCTCGTAGATGCGTCATTCCCTGAAAACGGCCGTAACGCTTCTCCTAGCTTTCATTCTTACCTACAACTTTGCAAACGCTGAAACCAGCATTCTCAACGTTTCTTCTCTTGGCAGCAGTGCACAGCAGACAATCGGCTTTGTTCCCTCGAAGAGCCTCGAGAACGCAACAGGCAGTCAGTCCGTTGGAACTCCCAGGTCTTTTGTCCAAGTCTACGACGGTTTGAATAGGCTCGGAACAGTGGCTCTCGACGGTAGGTTTGCTCTAACATACATAACCGCAGGTTCTTCAACGCTCATCGACCCTCCCATGAATATTCGACAAAAAATTGACACTGAACTGCTAAACCTGACCGGTCTCCTAACAAAAGGTTACTTAACCGACAACGAAACTGACTTAATATTGTCTTTGCAGGAGGCAAACATGATTTCTCAAAAACCAGAAACCACTCCGATTTTCGAAAGTCTGACCCAGAACGCAAAAACTTTGTACGCAAGCAAGAATGCCTACACAAACATGCGCTTTCTGGCTGTCCACACAAGCTACTCAGAGATATTTGAACTCGCCAATGCCTCGCAAGTGGAGCATGTTTGGCTCGACCGCAAGTTTCGAGCATGCCTCGACCAGAGTGTCAGAATAGTCAAGAACCCACAGGAATGGGCAGACTTTGAGAACTCGATGCACAGGAGCGTAAACGGTTCTGGAATAACGATTGCCGTCATTGACACGGGAATCGATTCAGCACACCCAGACTTCAGCTTTCCAAACGGCACCTCAAAAATAACTGGATCAGTGTCGTTCACGGGCGAGTCAACTGCCGACGGACTTGGACACGGCACCCACTGTGCAAGCATAGCGGCAGGAACAGGACAAGCCGGTGGAGGACAGTACATGGGTGTTGCTCCGGGCGCGTCTCTACTGAACGTGAAAGTTCTCGACAATCAGGGATACGGGCAAGAGAGCTGGATGATCAGCGGGATCCAGTGGGCAGTCGACAACGGTGCGAACGTGTTGAGCATGAGTTTCGGCACAAACGAGAAAAGTGACGGGTCAGACCCCCTATCAACAACTGTAGACTGGGCCACAAACCAAGGTGCACTATGCGTTGTCGCTGCTGGAAATCAGGGTTCCGCAATGTACAGCATCAACACTCCAGGAGTCTCGAAACTGGCAATAACAGTCGGAGCATCAGACAACAGCGACATCATTGCGGACTTCAGTTCACGCGGACCGACAAGCGACTACAGAATCAAGCCTGACTTAGTGGCGCCTGGCGTCGACATAATCGCTGCGCGAGCTCACGACACAAACATGGGCAACCCTGTTTCGCAATATTACACAAAAGCCTCAGGAACCTCGATGGCCACACCTCACGTGGCGGGCGCAGCTGCGCTTCTTATGGACGCGTACCCGTCTTGGGGACCAGCCATCATGAAGATGGCCATGACAAACTACGCCGACAACATAGGTGCAACAGTGTTCGACCAAGGAACAGGCAGGTTGAATGTATGCAATGCCGCAAACGCGTCTTTTGTGTCAAACTCCAGCATCAGCATCGGAAGAGTAGGCCTTGACACCACTTACAAGCACACGTTTAATGTTCGTAACTTGGCTAGTAACACTCTCAACATTGCACTGGCAGCTCAAACGTGGCACATAAACGACAATACACCCTATGACGTCGTCGAGTTCAACGCTTCAACCACAATCCTGCCCCCGAGCCAGACTGCAAGCATACAGTTGACTCTCACGACCTCAAGCATGCTTCCCAGCGGGTACTTTGAAGGAAGAATAACCGCATCATCGGACAATTCCATCATCAGAATACCCTTCTTCTTCTGCATAATATCTCAACTGAACGTCAAAGTGAAAGATGAATCAAACAACAACCTCATGGCAGCCTTCGTACTCTTAGATGCAACCACGAACGTGCTGAAAGCTTTCCAGACAGAACGGGAACAGGCACAATTCACCATCTTTCCAGGAGACTACATAATCCAGGCCATGAACGACTTGGGCTCTAGGTCTTCAGGCAACACGGACCCTGGAATCGCTTTTCTCATACACAGAAGATTCACGATCACAGCTGACGAAACACTAAACCTGGACCTTTCCTTAGCTTCAGCATACAAACTCCACGTACGAAGCACAGACACGGAAGGAACTCCCCTCCACCTGGTTCAGAAACAAATCTTCACACCATACTACACCATGATACAACTGTCAGACATGGGCACCCTAGCAGACCAGTACATATACCTCACAAACGTCACCGAGTGCACAGGAGCACCGTGCTTCTTCGGGTACGCAGGCTTTCCACACGACTACACTTACTGGAACCAAACTGGAATTCTTACCTCTGCGGTCAGTCCATACTTCCTAGCTTGGGACCTCAGCATGTTTGGAAGATTGCCTATTCCCGATAGCTTGGATTTCAATGCATCAGACTTGGCCTTATTCAACGTTGAAACGTCCCTTCCAACATCTTCATCCGTTACAACTCTCTGGTTCAACCAAGTGTCGGGACTATGGAAGGCCGGCCTGTGGTACGGATATCAAACTCATCCAGGCATCACCTGGAAAATCCATGTGCTTCCTTGCCAATTCAAGAACTCACCTTCACAGAACTATTCCCAACTCGAATGGTCATGCTTCTACGCCTTCTCGACACAGCCCGACGCATCTCCCGACAACTACATCATAGACCGGCATTTCCAACCGATCGTCAAAGGCGAAAACCTCTCGTACAGCATGGGAAAAACACCGGTCTTACCTCAAGAAGTCATAGACAGCCCACCGTACTACGGAAGCGGCTTATACATTCCGTACTATCCCCTGCATGTCCAGAAAAACTTGTTCCTACTGAAAGCTGACATGCAAAAGACCAAAAGAGTCGAAGTGTACAAGAACAGCGTTCTCATCTCGAACGAAACAAAAAAGTGGGCAGAAGAACCGATCCCGGTAACCCAGATCTTGAACTCCAACGGTTATGGCTTGTACAATTTCGTCGTCAAAACAGAAACAACTCTGAACTTCAGCTCACAGAACACCGCCACATACACGATAAACTACACCAGCACTAACACAGACCTCATACCGCCCTCCATAACAGAATTCGACTGCGAACCATGCTTCATACAGAACACGTATCAAGTCGATTTGCACTTTACTGACAACGACAGAGTCTCAGATGCTTCACTGTCTTATTCAGTAAATGACGACCCTTACCTCCCCGCGACGCTGGCAGACATGGGGAACGGCGCCTACCACGCAAGTCTTGCTCTTTCTCCGTCTGCACAGAAACTGTCCATAATCATTGAATCCACAGACAGAAACGGCAACAAGATCAGGTTCAACACCACCCCCGTGGCCGTAAGAGGATATGAAACACAAGTAGACGCAAAACTGGACCAAAACACCATAACAGGCAAGTTGTCAATTATCGGAAAAACATTGATTCAACCCTTTTACCTGAGAGTGAAAACAAGCCAGGAAACATATTTCACGCTGACCGACGCTCAAGGCAACTTTCAGTTCACCGTACCCCAATCCCTCGTGTTCCCAGTAGAAATCGAAATGGTCAGCACCCTAACCTACCACGGGTCATCCTTCACCATAAACAATCAGCAAGTGCACAACCTGGCCATAACACAACTAGCAACCTCCAAGACTGTCGTCGGCTATCAACTGTATGCAAATATTACCGTCGCCAACCTGGGAGACACTCCTGAGACGTCCACCGTTACTCTCTATGCCAACAGCACTCCAGTTGCCTCAGGAAACTTTGGTGTCTCAAACTGCAGATTCGTTCTGGTTCAGATACTATGGGACGTAGCAGGCTTCACGAAGGGCAACTGCACCATGAGCGCCTACGTTCAGCCAGTTCCAAACGAGGCCAACATCACAGACAACACCTACGTTGACGGCTCAGTCAAAGTCACAATCGTGGGCGACATCGATGGAAACGGCCGAGTCAACATGGTGGACATAGGCCGCACGGCCCGAGCTTTCAACACACATCCCGGTGACAGCTTGTGGAACCCTATCGTAGACATAATCGAAGACAACATCATAGACATGAAAGACGTGGGACTAGTAGCCCGACACTTCTGTGAACACATTTGACAAATGGACGTACAGGAGCGCACACCACAACTTGATCAGACAAGAGCATGCCTCATAGCGTCAGGGCTTGGGCAGGAAAAACATACATAAGAGCTGACGGAAGTGTCGATCCTCCTACGGCGCCGATTGCGTTAAATGGAAATCTTTACACTCTTACAGATGATGTCGACGGTTCGATTGTCGTAGAGAAAGACGGCGTGACAATCGATGGGGCAGGTAAGATTCTTCAAGGAGTAGAACGGACAGAGATAGGATTGAGTTTGTCGGGAAGAATCGGCGTCACAATAAGAAACATGATTGTGAAGACCTTCAACTACGGCATCTACCTTGACTCCTCAAACCAGAACACGATCACAGGAATCACGTTAACGGACAACAACGATGGCATAACCTTGGCAAGCTCCCTGACCAACACGGTCTCTGGAAACACTATCACATCGAACGTTCTTGAAGCCGTAGCACTTTACGATTCCTCGGGCAACACAATTTCTGGAAACACCATGACCGAAAATTGCGACGGCGTCTATCTTTACTACTCCTCCAGCAACGCCATCTCTGGAAACACCATAACAGGGAGCATTTACGCTGGCATCTCAATGTTCTCCTCTTCCAGCAACACGATATTCAGCAATGAGATTACAAACAACGCCGCAGGAGTAAGCACTGAAGACTCTTCAAACAACAAGATCTTCCACAACAGATTAGACAATGATGAGCAAGCATTTCCAACCGGCTCTTTTGACACGTGGGATGATGGCTATCCAAGCGGAGGCAACTATTGGACCGACTACGCGGGTGTTGATGTCTGGAGCGGGCACGGTCAAAGTTTGCCCGGAAGCGACGGCATCGGAGACTCGGCCTACACCGTTGATTCAAGCAATTTTGACCGCTATCCCTTGATGGATCCTTATGGTTCTCCCCCACCTTCCACCCATACCCTAACGATCACACCCACACCAGGCGGAACAACAAACCCGACCACAGGAACGTACAACTACAGGGTCGACTCAATAGTACCTGTAGCAGCAATTCCCGACGCAAACTACACTCTCGACCATTGGGAACTCGACAGCGCAAACTGTGGCGTCGACAACTCAACAAGCGTAACGATGAATTCAAACCACATTCTACATGCAGTCTTCACAGGCTACATGCAGTACACTCACGACGTGGCCATAGCAAGCATCGAGTTTCTCAAGACCACAATAGGTGAAGGGTATTCGATGAGAATAAACGTCTCCGCGGCAAACCAAGGCTACTACCCTGAAACTTTCAACGTCACGATCTATGCCAACACAACCCTGATTGATTCACAGATACTGACACTGGACAACCAATCCTCAACCAAGATCGTCTTTATCTGGCAAACCCTAGGCTTCGTCAAAGCCAAATACCTCATCAATGCTTACGCCTTGCCAGTCGCAGATGAAATAGACGTGCAGGACAACAATCTCACAAGTCCGACTCTCAGTGGCCTCAAGATGTCAGTGCGCGCTTTCGCTGGTTTGAACCTGCCCGTCCCCGAACCCAAATGGACTTGAACCTTTTTGGGTATTAGTCTAGAGACCGCGCTTGAAAGCTAGGCCAATCCTTAGATTCGGTTGGGTCTAGTCTAGATAAGCTCTTGAATGAAGAAGTGGTCATGCCACGTTTTGAGAACTCTGGGGAAGTTCACTATTTCATCGAGTTCGATGAACCATCGATCCTTCTCAGGAAGACTCTTGATCTTTCTGACAAGATTCGCTATTTCCTCTTTTTTTGCTGGCAAGTCTTCTCTGAGAATCGCTTTTGCCTTCTTCTCAGGTACTCTACCATTTATTATCTTTACTAGAAGGGCTGTTTGCGCGGCATAACTTCGGAGGTCATCCCATGCATAGGTGAGTTTCTGTACAAGAAACGGCCGAAATCTTCCAAGACCCTCTACTAGTATTTTGAACTCTGTATGTGCACGAGAGCGCGTTTCACCTTGCAGTTTCTCAATAACCTCATCACCAATCTGTTGCGATAGACTTGCTACCTGACACGTAAGCAACATGTCGTCAAAGCATTCATGTGGGGAGAAGTCTCTATTCCGAATTTTCGACTGGATTTCGATGGCTTCATTGAATGCCTTAGCACATTCGTCTAGATTGAAGTCGGCCTCTTGGAGCCTGTTTATGTCGTAGAAATGCTTTGCATATTCGAGACCGTTTCGGCTATTATTTAGCTGTCGACCTATAGTGGTAGGGCCTATCGTAGAAAGCTTGTCTCCGAGGAGTGCGCCAATCGTCGGTATTGTGACTTCTGTCGACGAATTGAAAAACGAGGTCTTCAGTGGAATTTGGAGTGTCGAAAACTTGGGCTTCATTCCCATTGCATCGAGCAAGATTGTTCTACTCTTTTCTGTAATGGCAAGCG
>Ga0315273_10008856_pt1 | contig 12732 bp, 12 predicted proteins | sample YL17G02_0_MG_FD_205753 | JGI IMG/M metagenome (GOLD analysis project Ga0315273, IMG submission 205753) | Sediment microbial communities from Yellowstone Lake, YNP, Wyoming, USA - YL17G02_0 | ecosystem: Environmental > Aquatic > Freshwater > Lake > Sediment | place: USA: Wyoming | collected...
GATACTGGCCATCCGTGGCCTCCTTTGGTGCTTGATGGTTTTCCACAAACTCACCAAACACCGGGGAGGCCACCTTTGTCAAGTCCTTGTACCACCACGCTTTACTGCTTATCTTCATGCCATTCGGGACTGTCCCTATTTCGCTGCGCGAGGAAGTCGAGGTCGCCGGCGGTGAGGATACGGCGGAACATTGATGACCTCCGGCGGTCGGCCCGCCAATGACTAATTCCTAATGACTAATGTCTAATCAAAAGAAAATGCCTAATGCCAAAGGACGGCGCGGCACCCTCCAGGGCTCGCGAGGCGTCATTCGTCATTCGTCATTGCCGTTTGATTAGACATTAGGAATTAGGCATTAGTCATTTTCTGTCCAGCAGTTCCCTCACCTTCTCCACCAGCGCCGGCGGGGGCGCGGGCTTGTCGAAGTAGGCGTCGGCGTGCATGGCCGCGAGGTCCTCGGGCGTGCGGGGGCGGAAGTCCAGGCCCATCTGGCTCGTGACCGAGGTGAGGATGATGACGGGCGTACGGGCGAGGCGCGGGTCCTCCTTGACCTGTCGGGCGAAGGAGAACCCCGCGTCGAAGGCCTTCATCATGAGGTCGGTGATCACCAGGTCGGGCCTCTCGCGGGCCATGGCCGCCAGGGCCTCCTCGCTGCCGCTCGCCGCCACGACGCGGTACCCGGCCCCCTCGAGGATGTGCCGGTGGATCGCCAGGAAATCGGCGTCGTCGTCGACGATCAGGATCAGGGGCTGGGGCTCAGGCATGCCTCGCTGCTCCTCGCGTTATAGGAATGGCGAATGACGAAACCAGAATGACGAATGAATGGCGAAAAAGCAATGACGAATACCGAAGACCGGGGCGCGCCGCCTGGCGCGACGGTCATTCGACATTCGTCCTTGTCGTTTGATTCGTCATTCGGGCTTCGTCATTCGTCATTCTCTTGCGGCGCCCACTCCAGAGCGGGCATGCGCCTCATGCAAACCGCCGCCTACACTTTTTCACGCGCCATATAATGCGTGTGCAGGAGATGATGCGATTTCTCGCCCAGGGGCTTGCCGAGGAACTCCTGGTAAATCTGCTCGATCTGCGGGTTCGCGTGCGACTTGCGAAGCTGCTTGCCCTCGTCTTCCTTGTAGATCGCCTGGATGCGGGCCTTGCGGACCTCGTTGGTGGTGAGGCGCGGCTGTCCGCCGCCGCCAATGCACCCGCCGGGGCAGGTCATGACCTCGATGAAGTGGTAGGCGGCCTGGCCCGACTTGATGCGCTCGATGACCGCCCGCGCGTTGCCGAGGCCGTGGGCCACCGCCACGTTCAGCGTCGCGCCGTCGAGGAACTTCCAGGCGGCCAGCGGCTTCTCGATCTTCAGCGACGCCTCCTTGATCCCCTCCAGGCCGGCGACCGGCGTCACGTGCAGGTTGGCGAACGGCAGCGGCCGGCCCGTGACGAGTTCGTAGGCGGTCCGCAGGGCGGCCTCCATGACGCCGCCGGTGTTGGCGAAGATGTCGGCGGCGCCGGAGGAAAGGCCCAGCGGCGCGTCCATCGTGTCGTCCTCGAGGGCGCGGAAGTCGATGCCCGCCTGCCTGATCATGCGGCCGAGCTCGCGGGTGGTGAGGACCACGTCGACATCGCGGACGCCGCTGGAGTTCATCTCGGCCCGCTGCGCCTCGAACTTCTTGGCCGTGCACGGCATGATCGAGACGACGAAGAGGTCCTCCGGCTTCTTGCCGATCTTCTGGGCGTAGTAGGTCTTGGCGACCGCGCCGAACATCTGCTGGGGCGACTTGCACGTCGAGAGGTTCGGCATCATCTCCGGGTAGAAGTGCTCGAGGAACTTGATCCAGCCCGGCGAGCAACTCGTGAACATCGGCAGCGCCACCGGCTTCTTCTCGACCAGGGCCGTCTTCAGGCGCGTCAGCAGTTCGGTCCCTTCCTCGATGATCGTCAGGTCGGCCGTGAAGTTCGTGTCGAAGACGGCGTCGAAGCCGAGCCGCCGGAGGGCCGAGACCATCTTGCCCGTCACGAGCGTGCCGGGCGGATAGCCGAAGCACTCGCCCAAGGCGGCGCGGATGGCGGGGGCCGTCTGCACCACCACCGTCTTCGACGGATCGTCGAGGGCCGCCCAGACCTCGCCGATCTGGTCGCGCTCGCTGATCGCGCCGACGGGGCACACCGCGGCGCACTGCCCGCACTGGACGCAGACCACGTCGGCCAGGTTGACCCCGAACGCCGGGCCGATGACCGTCTTGAAACCGCGCCGCTGCGGGAAGAGGCCGCCGACGCCCTGCGTCTGGCCGCACACCGTGACGCAGCGCCGGCAGAGGATGCACTTGGCCGTGTCGCGCACGAGGGCCGGGGTGCTGGAGTCGAGCATCCGCTTGCTCTTCTCGCCGGGGTAGGTGACTTCCTGGATGCCGAGCTCGCGGGCGAGGGCCTGGAGCTCGCAGTCCTCGCTGCGGTTGCACGTCTGGCAGTCGCCGTCGTGCTCCGACAAGAGGAGCTCGACGACCGTCCGGCGCGACTCGCGCACGCGGCGCGAGTTGGTCTTCACCTTCATCCCCTCGGCCACCGGCATGACGCACGAGGCGACGAGGGTCTTGGCGCCCTCGACCTCCACGAGGCACACGCGGCAGGCGCCGATGGCCTGGACGTCCTTCAGGTAACAGAGCGTGGGGACCGAGATGCCGGCCTGGCGGGCGGCCTCCAGGACGGTGGTTCCCTCGGGCACCGCGACCGCCGTATGGTCGATGGTCAGACTCACCATGACTGTCAGTCTCCTTCCGTCAAGCGTCGTTTCCTCGCACGTGCCACGGGTTGCTTGCCAACCCGTGGTTATCTCAGTCCTCTTTGCACTCGACGCGATAGTCGCACCGCAGGCACCGCTTGGCTTCCCGCCGCGCGACCGCCTCGGACCACGTCAGCTCGACTTCCTGGAAGTTGTTCTTGCGCTTCGTAACGGGCAGAAGCTGCATGGCCGCGCGCGGATACTCCGCGGGGTCGGCATCAGGGTCGAAGAACGTGTCGACCGGCTGGGTCTCGCGCCAGAAGGCGTGCTTCTCGCCGGTCAGTTGCTCGTCGATGGCCACGGCGGCGCGTTCGCCCATGCCGATCGCGTCGACCACCGAGGCCGGGCCGAGGACGGCATCGCCGCCCGCGAAGATCCAGTCCACGCTCGTGCGGCCCGTGTACGGGTTGACCTTGATGAAGCCCGACTCCGTCAGCGCCAGCGGCGTGCCGTTGTGGACCTGGGCCGGGTTCAGCTTCTGCCCGATGCCCGCGATGACCTGGTCGGCGGGGATGACGTAGTCGCCCTCGCCGCCGGCGACCGGCCGGCGACGCCCGCTCTGGTCATACTGGCCGAGAACCATGTGGCGGCACTTGACGCCGACGACCTGCCCGCCCTCCACCACGATCTCGACCGGGGCGGTCAGCGTCTTGAGGCGGACGCCCTCGTGCTCGGCCTCCTCCACCTCTTCCTCATACGCGGGCATCTCCGCCCGCGTGCGGCGGTAGAGGATCGTGACCGACTCGGCGCCGAGCCGCAGGGCCGTCCGGGCCGCGTCGATGGCCGCGTTACCGCCGCCGATGACGACGACCTTCTTGCCCGTCGGCACGGTGCCGCGGATGTTGTACTCGCGCAGGAAGCACAGGGCCTCGGTGACGCCGCGGGCGTCTTCGCCCGGGATGCCGAGCCTCGACCCTTCCGGCGCCCCGACGCCCAGGAACACGGCCTCGTACCCCAGGACGCGGAGGCTCTGGAGCGTGAAATCGCGGCCCAGGCGCAGGCCCGTCTCGATCTCGACGCCCAGCCGCTCGATCATGCGGATCTCGCGGGCCAGCTCTTCGCGCGGCAGCCGGTAGGCGGGAATCGCCTGGACGAGCATGCCGCCGGGCCGCGGCTCGGCCTCGAAAACCTTCGGGCGGTAGCCGAGGCGGGCCAGGAAGTACGCGCACGACAGGCCCGCCGGCCCCGCCCCGACGATGGCGATCTTGCGCTTCGCGTTCGCCTCGTTGTCGCGAACCTCGGGAAGCTGGACGGTGACCTCCTGCTCAGCCATGAACCGCTTGAGGCTGCGGATGGAGACCGCGTCGTCGAGCGACTGGCGCCGGCACTTGTCTTCGCACGTGTGGAAGCAGACGCGGGCGCACACCGACGCAAACGGGTTCTTCTCGCGGTGCAGGCGCAGCGCCTCGGCGTACCGCTTCTCGCCGATGAGGGAGACGAAGCCGGGGACGTCGACGCCGGCCGGGCACGCGTTCTGGCAGGGCGCCCGCACCAGCGCCGCGCAGACGCCCGCCGGGCACCGCTTCTCGCGGATGTGGGCCTCGTACTCGTGGCGGAAGTAGCGGATCGTCGAGAGCACCGGGTTCGGCGCCGTCTGGCCCAGCCCGCACAGGGCCGTGTCCTTGATCTTCTGCCCCAGGTCAATCAGGCGCTCGATGTCGCCCTCCACGCCCTTCCCCTCGCAGATGCGCGTGACGATCTCGAGCATCCGCTTGGTGCCCACGCGGCACGGCGGGCACTTGCCGCACGACTCGTCCTGCACGAAGTCGAGGAAGAACCGCGCCACATCGACCATGCAGGAATCTTCATCCATCACCACAAGGCCGCCGGAGCCCATGATCGCGCCGAGCTCCGTCAGGCTCTCGTAGTCCACCGGCACGTTCAGGTGCTGCTTGGGGATGCACCCGCCCGACGGCCCGCCCATCTGGGCCGCCTTGAAGCGCTTGCCGTTCGGGATGCCCCCGCCGATGTCGTAGATGATCTCGCCCAGCGGCATCCCGACCGGCACCTCCACCAGGCCCGTGTTGTTGACCGCGCCGGCCAGGGCGAAGACCTTCGTGCCCTTCGATTTCTCGGTGCCCATCGAGGCGTACCACGCCGCCCCCCGGGTGATGATCGGGGCGATGTTCGCGAACGTCTCGACGTTGTTGAGGCAGCTCGGCATGCCCCACAGGCCCTTGTTGGCCGGGAACGGCGGGCGGGGCCGCGGCTCGCCGCGGTTGCCCTCAATGCTGGTCATCAGGGCGGTCTCTTCGCCGCAGACGAACGCGCCGGAGCCCATGCGGATCTCGACGTCGAAATCGAACCCGCTGCCCATGATGTTCTTGCCCAAAAGGCCCATCTCGCGGGCCGCCTCCAGCGCCTTGCCGAACCGCTCGACCGCCAGCGGGTACTCGGCCCGGATGTAGGCGTACCCCTGCGACGCGCCGATGGCATAAGCCGCGATGATCATGCCCTCGATGACGCTGTGCGGGTCGCCCTCCAGGACGCTACGGTCCATGAACGCGCCGGGGTCGCCCTCGTCGCCGTTGCACAGGATGAACTTGCGCTCGCCCTTGGCCCTGCGCGTGAAGCTCCACTTGAGGCCCGTCGGGAAGCCCGCGCCGCCGCGGCCGCGGAGGCCCGACTTCTTCACCTCTTCGATCACCTGGTCGGGCGTCATCTCGGTGAGCGCTTTCGCCAGCGCCGCGTACCCGTCGCGGGCGATGTACTCCTCGATCTTCAGCGGATCGATGACGCCGCAGTTGCGGAGGACGACCTTGACCTGCTTCTGGAAGAAGCCGATCTCGTGGAGCGACGGCACCGCCTCGCCCGAGGCCGGCGCCTTGTGCACCAGGCGCTCGACCACGCGGCCCTTCAGCAGGTGCTCGTCGACGATCTCCTCGGCGTCCTCCGGCCGGAGGTTCTGGTAGAAGACGCCGTCGGGATGGACGGCCGCCACCGGCCCGACGACGCACGGCCCGAGGCACCCGGTCTCGACGACCTTGCACTCGCCGGCCAGCCCGCGCCGCTCGATCTGCCGGCGGAGGGCCTCGCCGACCTCCAGCGCCCCCGACGCGATGCATCCGCCGCCGGTGCAGAGAAGGATATGCGTCCTGACGTTATCCATAGCTTCCGCTCTTTCCTCTTCTCTATGATTTGATCAGATATTCGGTTACCGGCATGCCGCGAACGACGTGCTGCCGCACGATCTCGCGGGCCTTGTTCTTGTCGAGGCGGCCGTAGCGAAACACGGCCCCCGTCTTATCGGTCAGCGAGAGCATCGGTTCCTGGTCGCACAGGCCCGCGCAGCCGGCCTGCTGGAGGGTGGCCTTGGCGGCCCCCTCGACGGCCAGTTCCGCCATGAGGGCGGCCAGCACGTCGCGCGCCCCCGCCGCGATGCCGCACGTCCCCATGTGGACCGTCACCCGCAGATCCTTCTGGCCGGTCCTCAGGTCGATGTCGGCCACCGCCTGGTCGCGAACCGCCTTGAGGTCCGCGGGACTCGTGATCTTCTTCGCCATGTTGCCTATCCTTTCCGCCACGGTGTCGGGTGGCGTGTGCCACGGCCGGCGTGTCCGGCCGTGCCGTTACTGCCCGAGATATCGAAACACGCGGTCGCCTTCGGCTCCCCGCTAAACGCGGTTCGGCGCAGCCGTTCTTCTTTCAATCTGCAATTCGCAATCCGCAATCCGCAATTCCTTAGTGGTCGCCTTCGGCTCCCCGCTAAACGTTTGCGGGTCAGGCCTTTCGCCGTTCAATCCGCAATCCGCATTTCGCAATCCGCAATCTGTAGTTCCTACGCCTTCTCCGCCACCACCGCCCCCTCACGGTACGGGGCCAGCACGTCCTCGATCCGGTGCGGCTTGACGCGGTGATGCACCTCGTCGTCGATCGTGAGGACGGGCGCGAGGCCGCAGGCGCCGAAGCACCGGGCCACCTCCAGCGAGAACTGCCGGTCCGGCGTCGTCTCGCCCACGTCGATGCCGAGCTTGCGCTTCACGGCCTCCAGCACCCGCTGCCCGCCGCGCACGTAACACGCCGTGCCGAGGCAGACGCGGACGAGATGCTTGCCGCGCGGCACCGTCGTGAAAAAGGAGTAGAACCCGACGACGCCGGCCACCTCGCTGTAGGGTTTCCCCAGGCCGAGGGCGATGCGCTTCAGCGCCGCCGCCGGCAGGTAGCCGAAGATGCCCTGCGCGATCTGGAGGACCGGGATCAGTGCGCCCGGCTTCGCGCGATACGCCTTGAGACACTCGTCGAGCCGCGCGAGGAGTTCCTCCTCCGAGGCTTTCTCGCCGCAGACGCAGCCCTGCTTCTCCGCCGCCATGCTCCTCTCCTTCTTGGGTTTGACGATTTCCGGCCGCCGGCTTGCCCTCGCACTCGGGGGTGCCTCAAGGACGTCGTGCCAGGCAGGAGGCGGCGCCCGAGCCATCGCGCCTCGACGAGCGCCGCCCGAGGGTGCTCTAGGGATTTCTCAATATCATAGTATGTGTCTGCATTAAGACGCCCGCCCCCGTCGCCTTCGCCTGAAAGCCCGGTAATGATAGCATGCGGGGCGCGGCGCGTCAAACGTCGAAGCGGATTTTTCGCACTTTTTCGGCCATTTTCTGCGCCATTTCGAGACCGCCGCGCGCGGGCGCCGGCAACTCCGCCGCCGCGTCCGCCGAACGCACCGTCTCGTCGCTGTGACGCGCGCGAAATCTCACGCGCAGATCCAGATCGGGGTTTGTAACGATGACCGAGGCCACCGTGGCCGCCAGGTCCCCCATCGGCGAGCGGTCGACGTGCGAGAGCACCATCGTGGCCTCGACCCGCGCGCCGCCCAGCGGCGAGCGGCCCAGGGCAAGCCCGCCGCCCGCCCTCTCCGCCGCCCCTTTCAGCAGCGCCAGGCCCAGGCCCGTGCGTTTTCCGGCCTTGGTCGTGTAGAAAGGGTCGGTCGCCACGTCGGCCGGCACGGTCATACCCGTGCCGTTGTCTTCAACCGTTATTGTGAGAAGGTCCTTGGCGTCGTCGGCGGCGATTGTGACGGATATCACAGTGGCCTTGGCGCGAAGCGAGTTCTCCATCACGTCAAGAAGGTGGAGCGAGAGGTCACGCACGCGAGATCCTCCGGCCGCCCTCGCCCCGCAGGGCCAGGAGAAGCTCCTCGAACGTTGCCGCCTCGGCCGTGAGCGTCGACCAGGCACAGCCGATCTCGTCCGGCGAGTGGCTGTCCGACGAGGCGATCACCGGAAGGCCCCACGCCTCGAACCAGGCCACGCGGGGCGACCCTCGCGAAAAAGCGCTGATCTCCACGGCATCCAGCCCGGCATCGCTCGGGAACACCCCCAGTTGGCTGACCACGCTGAACGACGGCCGGTCCACGTGGGCGGCCACCGCCACGCCCCCGTACCTCTTAATAAGGCCCACCGCCGGGCCGAGGGCCAGCGTCGACGCCGACGCCAGCATCCGCTCTTCCTCGCCCCGCGTCTTACCCTGCGCGTCGAGCCGCAGTTGCCTCTCGGGCCGCGCGGCCCGCCCCACCCGCATCGGCAAGGTGGCGAGAACCTCGGCGGCGGCCGACTCGGCCGCACCCGCGTCGGGAAACAGGCCGAGGATGTGAACCTCTTCGGCCGTCATGATCTCGATGCCCGCCACGACGGTCAGCGCGCCGTCCGCCGCCTCCTGGACCGCCCGGGCGTTGCCGGCCGCGTTGTGGTCGCACACGGCGATCATCGCGAGGCCCCGGCCGACCGCCATCCGCACAATGAGCGGCGGGGTCATCGCGTCCGTCGCGCAAGGCGACAGCGCGGTGTGAATGTGGAGGTCCGCCAGGAAGGTTTTCACTCGCCGCGTCCCCCGTGCTGGATCAACAACGCTGCTTCAACACTTGCGAGGTGGGTCTCCGTACGTGTTCAGCGCGGCGTCCATTTGCCACCCTCGCTAAACACGTACGGGTCTCCTGACCCGCCGCGCGGCCCACCTCACCTGCCCTTCCCCCGCAAGCCGAGGGCGTACAGGCGGCCGACGACGTCGAAGGCCGTCTGGTCGGAAACGTAGAGCGCCACGCCCTCCTCGGCCGCCTTCGCAATGACGGCAGGCTCCGGCCGGCGGCCGGAAGCGAAGATCACCGCCGCCAGTTCCGCGTGCACGGCCACCGCCACCACGTTCAGGTGGACCTGCACGGTGACGAGCACCCCGCCCCGCGGCGCGTTGGCCAGAACGTCGCTCAGCAGGTCCGAGGCATAACCGGCCGAGATCTGCCCGCCCGGCGCCGCCCGGACCTGGGGCGTGAGGTCCTCCAGTTTCAGCTCGCGAGCCAACTCCGCCAAGTTCATGGTTTCTTCTCCCCCTTCGAGCCCTTCGAGCCCGCCGCGGGAGCGGCGGGAGACTCTTCCCCTCGACATCCCCCGCCGCTTCCGCAGCGGGCCTGAGTTCGTGCGCGGCGGGTCTCCCGACCCGCCGCGCGACCACACTTCAACACGTGGGGTGGCATGGCCACGCGCCGTTGCGTGGCCATGTTCTTATCATCTTCGCGGCTCATGGCCACGCAACATCGCGTGGCCATGCCGCCCGGCCCTACCTTGACCCGCCCGCCTGCCGCACGCACACCGCCCCCGCCGCCCGGCCCATGACGATGTCCTCGGCCAAGGCGGCGCACGTCGGTGAGCCGCACAGACCGCAGTCCGTCGCCGGCAACGTTCGCCGGAGGGCCTCGATGCGGCCCAGTTTCTCGATGGCCCTGGCCATATCGGCATCGAGCCGCAGGCCCGCCCGGCCCACAAACGGCGCCCGGCGACGGATCGCTTTCGCCGGCCCGCTCGAGGCCGCCGGCGCCTCGCCCAGGCGGTGCCGGGCCACAAACGGGTCCTCGTTCATCAGCGGCGAGCCGAGGCAGCCCTCGTCGCACACGAAAAGCTCGATCACGGCCGCATCATTCATCAGGCCGTTCTCGATCGCCTCAAGAACGTTCACGACGTGGCGGATGCCGGTGACGCGCAGGATGGCGCCGCTCTCAGCAAGGCGAGTCTCTCGCCACGGCGAGTCTTCGACCTGACCTGCCGCGCGCCGGTCGCCCGCGCCGACAACTCTCGGCGCTACGGCGGCGCGAACCACCGCCGGCAGCATCGTCTCGAAGCCGGCCGACTCCAGCGCCGTACGCTGGCTCGGGCACGAAACCACGAACGCGGCGCGCCGGCCCGCGAGCTCTTCCCGGACGGCCTCCAGCGCCGACCAGAACGGGGCGACGCTGCCGATGAGCGACGGGAACCGCGCCTCGATGAGATTCACCACCGCCGGGCACGCCGGCGAGATCACCGGCCGCACGGCCGCCTCCGTGCGCGCGAAGTCGAGGACCGCCGCCCGCAGGGCCGCCTCCCAGGCGTCCATCACCCAGACCTCGCGCCAGCCCATCTCGGCCAGCGCCGCCAGCACCTGCCCCGGCGCGATCCCCGCGCCGAACTGGGCCGGCATCGCCGGCGGCAGCACCAGCACGTCGGCCGACGCCGCCTCGGCGGCCGCCTCGGCGCCCGCCACCGCGATCGCTCCCCACGGGCACGCCGCCAGGCAGGCCGTGCAGTCGATGCACAGGTGCTCGAGAATCGCCGGTCCCCCGGGCCGCACCCGAAGGGCACGCGTCGGACAGCCGTGGATACATTTCAAACACTGTCTGCATGCCGCGGCGGCAAGAAGCAACGAGTGCCGACCCACCGCCCGGGCCTCCTGCGGCCTCAGATGGATAGTAAACCGCACGCACGTGCCGCGGCCCACGGCCGACTCGATGGCGAAGAAATCGCTGTTCTTCTTGATGTTCGGCAGCCCCATTCCCGCGCCGAAGCCCAGTTCGCGGGCCGCCGCCGGGGCGGTCGAGTAGCCCGGCTTCATCGCCAGGTCGATGTCGGGGATGCCGGGACCCTCGTCGGCCACTTCCACCTCCAGGCGCCGCTCGTCGAGCGTGGCCTTCAGGCACCCGCCCGACGCGTGGATGACCACGTTCATCTCCGCCTCGTAGGCGGCGATGACCGCACGCCGGATCGCCGACGGGTCGGCCCCGATCCGCTTGAGCTGCTCCTTGAGGGCCCGCGACGCCGCCCCCGCCCGCTGATAGTCCCCGCCTTGGATCGGGTACGAGGTCGGGGTCATGGGGCCGCCTGCTTCGCGCCAGCCAGGCAGGGATACAGCCGCGCGCAGGTCTCAAACATGCCCACCGGCGACACCATCAGCACCGTGCCGTGCGACCGCGCCAGCGCCACCATCTCGCCGTCCGGCGTACGCCCGCCCGTGACGCAGATGCCCGGCACGTCCATGAGCTCGGCCACCCGCATGAGTTGGCCGCCGGCCAGGTTCGTCACCAGGAGGGTGCGGTCCGAGGACTGGTCCAGCAGATCGCTGATGCGGTCGCCCGCGTAAACGCGATCGACCTCGGCGCCCGGACGGCCGGGCGTTGTCACCGTGGCCCCGATCTGACGGGCCAGGTCTTCGAGGCGAACGCGGGCATGTGAGGGCATCGTCGTCACCTTGCGTTATCAGCGCCTACATTCTAGCCGGGCAGAACCGTTTTGCAAGTCGGGGGGGCCTGGCGCGCCGAGGTTTTCTGGCAACCCTTCGTCTACGCGGGTGGCATGCCCAGCGCGTCGTTCGCTGGGCATGCTGTCCGTCTCGCGAGAAACATGCCCACGCAACAGCGGCGTGGGCATGCCACCCTCGCCGGGAGAACTCGGCACACACGGGGGAGCCCAACGGGGGCGCTCACTTCAGCCCGTACACCTGCCTCGGCCCCAGATACTCCGGGAACCGATCGAGCAGGGCCAGGCGAACCCGGTAACACAGGTGACACTCATCCACGTACGCCTCTTCGTGCGGCACGCCATACTCCCGGGCCAGTTGGGCGGGGCCGCCGCGAAGGAGCGGACCGGCAATCGGATGACACGCGCCGTCGTAGGATTTCACCAGCTCCGAAAACGGCGTCTTCGAGAAGTTCCCCATGCACAGGCCCTGGCACAGGTGCACGTGGCCCTCGGCGTCGACGTGCACCCGCCGCGGGTCCTTGAGGTCCTCGTGCGGGCAGCGGACCATGTCGCTCCACGGCCGCCGCGGAAGGCCCTCGACCAGTTTCTCGACCGCCCGCCCGCGGAACATGACGCCCCCGGCGATCGCCGGAGGGCCGCCGCCCGGCGGCGACTGCACCGTCGGCCGCTCGGTGCACATGGCCTTGGCGGCCATGCCGAGTTCGCGTGCAGCGGCCGTCACCCGTTCGGCGTGGACGCCGCGCACGTCGCCATAGTGCAGCGCATCGTCGCTGAGGCTGACGGAGGCCACGCCGAGGTCCGCCAGCGGCCGCAGCCACAACTTCGCGTCTTCGACCGAGGTCGCCCAGTAGGCGTTGGTGACGATGCCGCCGGCAAAGCCGCGCTCGCGGGCCAGGCGGATGCCCTCCAGGACCAGCGGGTAATAGAGGAACGGCTCGCCCCCCTCGAAGTACACCATCTCGATGCCGCCCAGGCGGACCGCTTCGTCGAGGACCGCCCGGATCTGCCCGGCCGTGAACGTGCCCCGCGATCCGGGCCCCGACCAGAGGAAACAGTGGTCGCACTCGAAGTTGCAGGCGTACGTGGTCAGGAAATGGATGCCCGTCAACATGCCGGCCCCGCCTCGGAAGGCTATCCCCGCAGCAATTATAGCGTCGGTTTGCCTGCCCGCAAGAAGCGGCCCCGGCCCCTTTCTTCTCAAAGAGAAAGCCGTTGCCGTCCTTTGCGTCCTTTGCGGTTGAGGTCTTTGCCCCTCAATCCGCAGACGGCAAGGCAACAGCAACGGCGGGCTCACGCAAAGACGCCAAGCACGACCTTCTCTTGAAAAAAGGAGTCCTTGCCTTCCTTTGCGTCTTTGCGTGAGCCGCCGTTTTTTCCTTCTTGATTGCACGTAAGTGTTCCTGCAAAAACGCGACTTACGTCTTTCGCCCCCCCCCCGAGCCCCGGTGGGGGCCGGAGGTT
>Ga0315273_10008857_pt1 | contig 12731 bp, 12 predicted proteins | sample YL17G02_0_MG_FD_205753 | JGI IMG/M metagenome (GOLD analysis project Ga0315273, IMG submission 205753) | Sediment microbial communities from Yellowstone Lake, YNP, Wyoming, USA - YL17G02_0 | ecosystem: Environmental > Aquatic > Freshwater > Lake > Sediment | place: USA: Wyoming | collected...
GACATGCCCTTTCTTTATGATATCCCCGTGCTGGGCCTCCTTGATGACGAGGCGCGACCTTTTAGCGAGCCTCTCGGCAAAGGATACGGTGAACGTGGGAGGCATGTGCTGGACGATGATTATCGCATAGTTGAGGTGGGCTGGGAGGCGCGGTACTATGCGGGAGAGCACTTGTGGCCCACCAGTGGAAGAACCAATGGCGATGAGCTTCATGTCCACAGTCGGTAGCTTGTTGGTAGCGATCTCGCATACCTTGATATCTGTCCAAGAACCTGGCTCCTTCGGGGTCTCGATGTCGTAACAGACCTTGCCGTCCGTCGTGGTCTGGGCGTCGGCCAGAGGTGCCGTCGTAGGTGCCTGCACGGCCGCATCCCGCCCCTCGTCCGTGGGGGGTGAAAGTGGTTTGACCTCCATCGTGGCCGCGTTGCGTACCTTCTCGAGGAGTTCGTCCCTTATCTTGTGGATATCGAGGGAGACGGTGCCCGAGGGCTTGGTGATGAAATCGATGGCCCCTGCCTCAAAACACCTCATCATGATGTCCGCTTCTTCCTTGCCAACCCCAGTTACCATGATGACCGGTGTCGGTCGCTTCCGCATTATCTCGACGAGGGCCTCAATGCCATCGACATCAGGCATCATGATGTCCATGGTCACCACGTCAGGCTCGAGCCTCATCGTCTCAGTTATTGCATCCCGGCCATTGCTGGCGGTCCCGACGACCACCATGTCAGGCTGAACTTTGAAGATGTCCGTGAGCATCTTCCGCATGAATGCGGAATCATCCACGACAAGGATCTTTATCTGACCGGCCGGGGCCATGGACCTCCTCCTAGCGGCTGGGGCAATTCCATTTCAGGTCGCTATATCTCTCGGGGTGGTACGAGATTGGGGTCGGCGCGTGAGCAGGGATTTCCTTGCTCAACCGTCGCCGAAAATCTTCTTGATGACCTCAACGACCTTCGACTCCTCGAAGGGCTTCACGATGAAGTCCTTGGCCCCCGCCTCCATAGCCTCGTTCACCAGGGGCTGCTGGCCCAGAGCGCTGACGACCACGACGTTGGCCTTCTTGTCGAACTCGACGATGTTTCTGGTGGCCTCGATGCCATCCATGCCAGGCATCACAACATCCATGGTCACGAGGTCAGGCTTGAACTCCTTGTAGGACTCAACGGCCTTCTTGCCGTTCTCCACGTCGGCGACGACCTCGAAACCGTTCTTCTCTAGTATCTTCTTGAGAACGAAGCGCATGAACTGCGAGTCGTCGGCGATCAGGACCTTCCTCACGTCTGAACCTCCTCGTGTCCGGCCTCCCGCATTATGCCCTTCCCCTTATATTAACTTGCGGTCGGCGATGCCCATTTATTATGGTATGGTACGGGGATTACGTTAGTACTATATATCTATTTTTATATGGTGTTCATCACTTATGTTGGGCCATTGGGCCTAACCCTTACCCGATCTCCCACCGGTCCCGCCCTTGGACCCACCACCACCCACCGTCGCCGTGGCCTTTCCCCTCTGACCGTCCCTGTGTTCAAGTCCCTCGAGGGTCTCAATTTCCTTCTTCGTGAGCAGGTCCTGGACATCGAGCAACATCACCAGTCTTTCGTCCAGTTTTGCCACGCCTTTCAGGAAGTTGCCCTCCATTTGCTGGGCCACCACCTCGGGTGTGGCCTCGATGTCCTCCATAGGCACCCTCACGACGTCCTGGACGCTGTCCACGACTATGCCCACGAGGATATCGGCGAACTCGAGGACCATGATGCGAGTCTTCTTGTCGTATGGCTTCGGCTCGAGGGCGAAGCGCTTCCTCAGGTCGATGATGGCGATGATATGGCCCCTCAGGTTTATGACCCCTTCAAGGAAGTCCGGGGCCCTTGGAACGCGGGTGATAGCTTGGACCCTGTCGATTTCCTTGACAAATGTGACGTTGACGCCGTACTCTTCCTCACCGAGCTTGAAGACGACTATCTGCTCGATCTCGCTGACGGTCTTACGCGTCCTGTCCGTACCTGCCATCGGTTACCCTTACCTGTCCATCGACGATGTGATATCTATATCAAACATGCGCATCTGGGGATAATGGGGCCTGGATGGACCTGGCCATCACTTGTGACCCTTCTTCCGCGCCCTGAGCTCCTCCTCCAACCGCTTCCTTATCTCATCCTCCATCTGGAGCCGCTCCTCCGCGGATATCTCCTCGCCCCCTCCACCGGTCCCTGCACCGCCAGCCGCTTCCTCTGGCAGCTTGAAAGCCTTGGAGACCTCCTGCAACCGCTCCGCCATCTTCGCTAGGTCCTGCGCCGACGCCGTGATGCCCTCCATCGCCGCCCTCTGCTCTTGCGTCGATGCGGACGCCTCCTCGGAACCGGCCGCCGTCTCCTCCGCGACTGTCGCTATCTTGTCGGTGGCCTCCACCACCTTCTCGGTGCCCTTCTCCTGCTGGTTCGCTGCCGCGGATATGTCCTGGACCATGTTGGCGGTCTCGTTTACCACCGATACTATCTCCTCCAGCGCCACAAGGGCGCTGTTGACGACGTCCATGGCCAAGGTGACCTCGTCGGTGCCCTGCTCCATGGTCTTGACCGCCATGTCAGTCTCCTTGCGAATGTCCTTGATGAGGTCCGATATCTGGTCCGCGGCCCTCTTGGACCCGTCGGCCAGCCTCTTGACCTCGTCAGCGACGACCGCGAAGCCGCGACCGTGCTCGCCTGCCCGGGCGGCCTCGATGGCCGCGTTCAAGGCGAGCATGTTGGTCTGCTCGGCAATGTTGGTGATGACATCGACTATCATACCGATCTGTTCCGACCTCTCGCCGAGGCCCCGGACGACCCTCGCGGTGTTCACGACGACCTCGTGCGTCTCCTTCATCTTGGACACGGCCTTGCGGGCTGCGTCGCCGCCCTTTGCCGCCATATCGGACGCCCTCTTGGACGCATCGGCCGCTGACTGGGCCTTGTTGGCGACCTCCTGGGCCGCCATGGACATTATCTCTATGACGGTGGACGCGGCCTCAATCTGCTGGGCCTGGTCCTGGGCGCCCTGGGCGATCTGCTCGACCGTTGAGGACACCTCTTCGGTAGTGGCGTTCATCTCTTCTGCGGACGCGGCCAACTGCTGGGCCGTGGTCGCGACCTCGCCGGCGGTCTCCTGGACCTTGGCGATAAGCAGGCGCAGGTTCATTATCATCTCGTTGAGGGCCTTCGCCAGCTTGCCGAAATCATCGTCCTTCTCCGCCTTTATCTCGATGGTCAGGTCACCGCCAGCGATGGTCTGGACGGTCTCCATGAAGTTCTGGACCTGCTTCTCGAGGTACTTCCTCGCCTCCTGCTCCGCCATGAGCGATTCCTGGATGTGCTGCTCCAGCAGTTCCCTCTCGCTCTGTTCCTTCTTCAATATCGTGATGTCCCTGATGATGGAGGATACACCGGTTATCTTCCCCAATGCATCCATGGTCGGCATGACGTTCATGGAAACATCGATGAGATACCCATCCTTGTGGAACCTCTGGGTCTCGAAGTTGATGACCTTCTCCCCGGTCTTGACCCTGTCAAGCATCTCTCTCGTTGTCTTGCGGTGCTCCTCGGGAATGAGGTCAAGGGCCACGCCCTCCACTTCCTCCCATGTGTACCCGAATATCCGCTCGCAGACCGGGCTCCACATGATTATGTGATTGTTCAGGTCCTCGTTGACGATACCGATCTCCGAGGCGTTTATGATATCCGTGAGCGTGTCATAATCCTCGCGCAGCTTGTTGTATTGCTTGAACACGTCCCCGCCTTTCTTGCCCTTACCGCCTTTCGGTGCCTGAGCCCCTCCTGAGGCCCCGCCCGGACCTGGGCCAAGCTCCTCCCTGCCCGCCTTTTCCTTCTTCGATGGACCGTTATCTTTCTTTGGCATCCTTTTTCCTCGCTTCTTTGGTCATTTGACATCTTTCTATGAAGGCGCGCCTCATCCTTTGAGGTTCCTTATCCTTTCGCCCACCTCTGTGTCCTCATAGCCATATATACGCAAAGCTGACTCTATCTTTTTTGAAAGTGGTTCGAGATGGTAGGTTTGAAGGTCGTCCGGAGTGGTGCCAATGGACTTGCACTGGGCCTTCACCGCCGCCTTGGCAATGAAGTCGCCGACTATGGGCTCAAGTATCTTTTCTATCTTCTTGGCGAGCTCATTACCCACGGCCTACCCCCGGACATTATGAATGATAAGAGCTTATTTAAATGTTATCACGAAGGGCTATAGGTATGGAGTAACAGGCACGTACATGACAAAGAGTTATCTCTTCTTTACGTGCCGGACATCCACAGCGATGCCTCTCTTCATGGATGTTATGGCGGATGCTGCCATACGGGCCACACCAACGGCCCTTACCTCATCTTTATGGGCCACAACGACCTCGTCGCCCGGTCTGACCATGGGGTCGCAATCTTCGACGCCGACCGCGAAGACCGAGCCCTTGGGTACGAAGTCCTCTATCATGACCCTGTGGACGCGTTTGCTGGCAAGGATGGAGCCGCCCGATAGAGTGAGCGATATCATGCCCCTGGACAGTACGATGGTCCCGGTCCGCTCCCCCTTCGCGAACAGTTGCGGTCCGCTACCCCCGTACCTCACATCGTCGATGAGCTCGGCCATGTCCGTCCCGAACTGGAACCGGGCGAAGGCGCGGGCGTCCGCAACGTTGCGGGCCTTCCTAGATACCTTGTCGGCCGGCACCGCACCCCTCAGGGCCGAAGCGAGCCTCTCCAGACCCGCCCTGTCCCTCGGGTCGTGGGGCTTTATGTGGACGGCCCTTTCCATGCCCTCGATGTCCTCGACGAAGGGCATGTGGGGCAGGTAGGACACGATGGTATCATATCTGTGCCTCTTGAGGAGATTTCCGAGACCTCTCCTTATCATCGATATCTCGTATTCCTCCCAGTCGCCGCTGACGGTGATATCATAGACCGAGGCCGGGTAGAAGAGCTCGAGGTCCATGGGTACGATGCCGAGCGGGGACGTGACCACAACCTCGTGCACCGTGCATGGATTGCCACAATTATCGACGGCCTCCGCGATGGCCCTATGGGTGCGGGACCGCGAATAGGGCTTGCGGGCGGAGCATGGCACCAGCAGCAGGACCGAGACCCCGTCCGGAGGGGCGTAGCGCTCCCCGACCCGCTCCCTGAACCGTCTCACGTCGGGCCTGTTCAGGGATTCCCGCGAGCATGCGACCAGCGAGGGCCGCGACACTGGCTCTAGGGCCTCCATGAACTCGTACCTCCTGAGGTCAACATGCCGTAGGGTCGCACCGGTCCATGGTTCGGCCCTTATCCTCATCTCCACCAGCTCCCTAAGGTGCGACCTACGGATGGCTGCCCTCACTCTGCGTATCTCGGCCACGGAAGCATCGACGTTGTGCCTGTAGATCGAATGGGCGTCCTGCCCCCTTTCTTCCACCACCTCCTCCTTCTCCTTATCGAACCTTGATGAACATTCATGGCAACCGCACCATAGGTCCTCGGTCTCCTCACCGATGCGCCAAATCCCGTCGGTGCCAAGGCCGAAACCGCGGCGGGCCGCGTGCCAGAGCGGCAGCGTATCGAAGAGGTCGATGCCAAGATAGGAAAGCAGGGCGATGTGGCCCGGCTCACCAACGGCCGGGGCATAGAGCAGGCACGATGGCCCGACGACCCGACGGGCGCTGAGGACGGCATCCGCGATGGCCCTCGGTCTCCCGATGAGCTCCGAGGCATTGGGGAGCACGGCGATGGGCGCACCAGGGACCGTCACGATGGGCGCCCCCTCTGGTGTCAGGTCTTCCACACCGCCTTCGGTCCCATCGTCCGCACCTTCGGCCGTCCCGGCCGCCTTCTTAGGATTGCTGGCGTCCCCCTTCTCCTCCTCCTTGCCCCCATCGTCCGCCTTCTCCTCCTCTCTCTCCTTCCCACCTTTCCACCAGGCGGACCCTATTAGCGCCATCGGCGGCGCCTCCATCTCCGGGAGCGCGATGCCGAGGCCGTCCTGTATCGGGCCCGGAGCTCGTCCGGAAGGACGCAATGCATTGGGACCAGAGATGATATAAGGCATCGCGGGTCCGGCCAGGGTCATACCATCAGGGAAGAGCCTGACCTCGGCGACACGCTCCATGGCCGGGATGGAGGCCACGGTAACGATAAGGAGCGCTGGCGTCCGGAACACGGCCTTGCCTAGTGCAAGTTCCGTGACCCTGGCGAGCCCATCCATTGCCAAAGGCTCGATGGCAAGTCCCTTTTCCACACCCTTCTTGCCCATGAATCTCACTGGCCTGTCGACCGATGGGAACATCGTCCGCCTATCTATTGATATCTGTCGAAGTACCGCATGCCTTAGGTCAGTTTAAATACGCCCCACCGTCGGAAAAAAGACCCCTGATTTATATAGGGTTTAAATACTTTCACGACAAAGTATTTGAATAACCCACGTATTCCCTTTTAATACACCCTCGGGTCGTTTGATAGGGGGACGGGGATATACCATGGTCGATATAAAAATCGAGAACGTCGTTGCCACTACGTCCGTTGGACGGGATCTGGACCTCAAGGCCATAGCTTTGGCCTTGGACAATGCAGAGTACGAACCAGAGCAGTTCCCTGGCGTGGTGTACCGCATAAAGGACCCAAAGACCGCCACCCTCCTTTTCAGGAGCGGTAAGCTCGTGTGCACCGGTGCCAAGAGCATCGAGGCCGTGCACCTCGCGATAAATACTGTCATCAAGAGGGTAGAGGAGGCCGGCATATCGGTTGACAAGAACCCGAAGATTGTGGTCCAGAACATCGTGGCCTCATCCGACCTCCACACCGAGCTCAACCTGAACGCCATCGCGATAAGCCTTGGCTTGGACAGGGTCGAGTACGAGCCCGAGCAGTTCCCCGGCCTCGTCTACAGGATCGACGAGCCCAAGGTCGTCGCCCTCCTGTTCGGCTCCGGCAAGATAGTCTGCACCGGTGCCAAGAAGGTCGAGGACATCGAGAAGGCCGTCGAAAAGATACACAACGAGCTCAGCACGGCCGGGCTCCTAAGGAAATCGTGAACCGATAACCGCGAGAGGGGGACAGGCCTTCCTGTCCCCTCATCACTTTTATCTTTTCAATCCCATTCAATGCGCCCCAGTGTTGTTTTTATCCAATGAATTGTTGCATTGGGAAATAGATTAATATGTACTGGGTTTATACACCTCTGTTCGAACCCGCCCTCAATGGTCACGCGGGTGATTCGAGGTGAGTCCCTTGGCAAGGACAGAGGTCCTGAAGCGAATCAAGGATGCGGAGGCTGAGGTGGCGGAGGAGCTCCGCAAGGCAAGGGATTACAAGACCGAGAGGGCGAAGGCTGCGATCCTGGAGGCCCAGCGCATCGAAGGCGAGGGCGAGGCCCGCGCCAACGCGGAAGCACGCAAGGTTCAGGAAGCCGCCAGGACCAGGACCAAGATGGAGAGGGCGCGGGTCCTGAAGGAAGGGCAGGCCAAGGCCTCAGAGGCAAAGAAACGGGCAGAGGAGCGGCTTGACCAGGCGGTCGATGTCGTGATGCAGGAGTTCGAGAAACGGGTGATGTCGCGATGAGGCCGCGCCGGATGGTCAGGGTCCTGATTGCGGGCAGCAAGGACCGCATGGACGACGTTGTTGGGACCCTTCAGGATGCGCACCTTGTCCATGTCGTGGACTTCCATGGCGAGGACGGCGAACCGGCCCTCAGGCCCGGGGACGCTACATCAAGCGCCGGCCCGGTCTCCGCGAACCTGACCAAGGTCAGGAGCAGCATGTCACAAATTGGGGTCGAGGACATGGGAGCTCCATTAAAGGAAGGCCCCAGGTCCGAAGGCGATGTCCGCAAGGCGATGCCCTCGGTCGTGAAGCGCATCGACAGCGAGATAGCGACCCTTGTGTCGAGACGGTCGGCCCTTAGGGAAAGGCTTACGGTCGCCCGCAAGGAGATGGACGCGCTGCATCCGTTCATCGACCTCGGGGTTCCGCCTTCGATGCTGTCAGGATACGATTTCTTGTTCGTCTTCGTGGGCACGACCCGCAAGGACTTCCGGCCCGCGCTCGACAGGTCTTTGGGTTCCTACGAGATTTTCGGGTCTCCAGGCGACGCGAGGCGCCTGTTCGCACTCTTCGTCGGAAAGGTGGACATCGACCCGGCGGCCAGGTTGCTCGAGGAGAACGGGTTCGCGGCCGTCAAGGTCCCTGAGCCAGGCATCAGGCCGGAGGAGAGGTGCGGTGAACTGCAGGACGAGCTGGCCGAAATCGCGAATGAGATGGCAGACATCGAGTCCCGCCTGTCCCGACATGGCCGCGAAATGGCCGCGGCCATGCTCGAGGCCCAGGAGCTCCTGGAGCTGGACATCGAGCGGGCCGAGGCTCCGATGCGGTTCGCAACCACCGACAACGCGTTCATAATCACCGGATGGGTCCCGGCCGAGGCCGCCAAGGGCCTCGAGAGCACGGTCCACCGGGTCGCTGGCGAAGGCGTGCATATCGAGTTCGAGGCCCCGAAGAAGGGGGAGGACGTCCCTGTTGCCACCGACAACCTCCACGCCTCCAGACCATTCGAGGTTCTTACAGGCCTCATGGGCCTCCCGTCCTATGATGAGATAGACCCGACAATCCTCATGTCGCTCGGGATTCCGCTCTTCTTCGGGTTCATGCTCGGGGACATCGGCTACGGCATCGTGTTGCTGGCCATGGTCGCATGCGGCCTGTTCGGCAAGATGCTGGAATTCTTAGGAATGGGCGGCTCGAGGAAGCAGCTCACGTTCATCATCGTACTGTGCGCTATATCCTCGATAGTCTTCGGTTTCTTATTCAACGAGTTCTTCGGGTTCGAGCTGCTGGAGTTCTCTGCCGCCACAAGCGAGGCTCATGTGCTCCTTCCCGCGGTCCATTACCCTGAGTTCTCGGTATTCATCCCTCTGTGGGGCATCATCGGCTTCCCAGTATCTCGTATACATGAGACGATGAGCCTGCTCGTGCTCACGCTCATCATCGGCATCGTTCACATCGCGCTCGGCCTGCTCATCGGGCTCAGGAACACCTGGGTGGCCCATGGGGCCAAGGCCGCGGTACTGGAAAAGGGCTCGTGGCTCTTCATTCTCATCGGTGGCACGTTCTTCCTCGGTTACTACCTTGTCACAAAGGACGGGGACCCACCATACGAATCGATGTCAATATGGATGCTCACAGGCGTCCCCATGTTCATCACAGGCATCGGGCTCCTTCTCGTAGGGGAAGGGCCCCTCGGGGTCATGCACATCTTCAGCCTCCTCAGCAACACCCTCTCATATGCCAGGTTACTGGCCATCGGCATCTCGTCCGTGGCCATCGCCATGGTGTTCAACAGCCTGGCCCTCAAGACCATGGAACCGGGCGGGATCACCATAGTCTTCGGTGTACTGCTATTGGTGTTGGGCCACACCATCAATATCCTCCTTGGTATCTTGGGGCCAACGCTGCATAGCCTCAGGTTGCATCTTGTCGAGTTCTTCCTCAAGTTCTACGACGGTTCTGGCAGGCCGTTCGTGCCGTTCGGCAGGTCTAGGACATACACGGCCGCAGCGAACGGCGCGGGTGCCGGGGCGATGGCCAAGGACGGCGGAGGCGGGGCGAAGTGGGACGACGCGGCTCACGATCATGATAACGGCCCCCCATGGGGCACGATAAAAGGGACATGAGGTGATGAAATGATGACAAGGAAAGGGACGTTCGGGACAGCCATGGCGGTTCTGGGTGTGTTGATCGCCATCTCCTGCATATTGCCGACGGCCGCAGCGGCCGATGGCACTACGTCGGGGAACGATAAGGGCCTCATCGCTATTGCTGCAGCGCTCGCCTTAGGTATGGCGGCCATCGCTGCAGCCTATGCGCAGGCCAACATCGGCGCCGCCGCAGTGGGCGTGTTCGCTGAGGATGAGAAAAAGCTTGGGAAGCTGATACTGTTGATAGTGCTTCCCGAGACCATACTCGTCTTCGGGTTCATCATCGCCTATATGCTGTACGGACTGATCTGAGCGATATCGACGAAAGTTATGGGTATGTGGACGGCAGGAGACCGACATGGGCCTTGATGGGATGGTAGACGAGATCCTGAAGCGCGGACAGCGCGAGACCGCGGCAATACGGGCCGAGGCGGATGCCGAGTTCGAGAAAGCGGTCGCGGAGGCGAAGGGGCGGGCGGCCGAGACGTACGAGAACGCGATAAGATCGGCAAGGAACGCGGCGGAGATGGAGCGGAAGCACGAGATATCTAGCGCAGAGCTGGACGTCCGACGCGTCCTTCTCGCGACCCAGAAGGATATCTTGGCCAGGACCCTCCAAGAGGCCGAGGCACGGGTGAGGTCCACGCCCCCGGACAGGGGCAGGGCTATGGTGAAGCATCTCATCTCGAGCTACAAGGACGAAGGCACCCGTGTCCATTGCAGGCCGGTATACAAGGACCTTGTGACAACGCTCACGTCATTGCGGTACAGCGGTGACGTGACCGGGCTCGGCGGTATCATCCTCGAGGACGAAAAGGGCGAGATCAGGGTTGACCACACCTTCGACACGATCATCCGCGAGGCCTACGAGGCCAGGATGAAGGAGATATACGGTCTCCTCTTCCCGTTCTGGAGCGCCGGAGGTGTCCGGGGATGATGCGCGGTGGCAGGGCACCGGGAAGGACGGCGACGGGCAGCAGGGCAAGGCCGAGGGTGCGGGCCACAGCCGACAGGGGTCGCAAGGAAGGCTCCGGCGGCCTGGGCAACCTTGCCTATGCGAACGCACGGGTGAAGGCCCGCCGCACGAAATTGCTGCCGCGCGAGGACCTCCTGAAGATGATGAGGATGGACGTTCACCAGCTCACGCGGCGCCTTGGCGAGACGATATACAAACGCGACATCGACGCGCTGGGGACCGTGTATTCCGGCATCGACCTGCTGGAAAGGGCCTCCTCGAGGAACCTTGCCCGTAACTTCCGGGACGTGCTCAGGTTCACGAAGGGGCGGGCCCACAACCTCGTTGGGGACTATCTGCGCCGTTTCGACGTGGCGAACATAAAGACGGTCCTACGGGGCATCACGAGCGGAACATCCTTCGACAAGGTCATGGAGAACATAGTCCCGGCCGGAGAGGTGGACGAGGAGAGGTTGAGGACCATGGCCCGTTCGAGGACCATTGTGGAGGCGGTGGAAGCCCTGCGGGGGACGGCCTTCTATGGGGTCCTTTCCTCCGAGTTGGAGGCCCAACAGGAGGGCGCATGTGACCTTGCGGCCCTGGAGAACGCCCTCGACAAGGCCTACCTCATGGGGCTCGTGGCCTCCGTTTCCGAAGGTGGCGGCATCGAGAAGGTGCTATGCTCCTATTATCGAACCGAGGTGGACCGCGTGAACGCGAGGACCCTCCTAAGGCTCAGGCATGACGGGGTCCAGCCTGAGATAATAAATAGCTTCGTCGTACCAGGCGGGGCCGAGCTTCCGGAAGCGAGCTACAGGAGGCTGGCCTACATCGACGGGGACGATGCCTTCCTGGCGGCGATGAAGGAACTGCCCATGTTCAAGGAGAACGCGGACCTCAGGGCCTACCTCGACGGTTTCAAGGTGCCCGGAGGCATCATCAAGTTGTTCCTGGCCCTTGAGAAAGGACAGTTGCGCGTCGCGGAGCGGTTCGGGAGAATGTACCCGCTATCGGTCCTCCCGCTCATAGACTATATCATAAAGATGGAGACCGAGGTCCGGAACATACGATGCATAGCCCGTGGGAGGGCCACGGGCCTTTCCGAGGAAGACATCAAGGGGATAACCATACTATGACGACTTTGGAGGGATGAACCCATGGAGATGGCCGTGGTTGGAAGCGAGGATTTCGTGATTGGGTTCAGCCTCGCAGGCGTCCGCAAGACCTACGCGGTGGGGCCCAACAAGGCGGAGTTCGAAGCAAAGGTGGAGGACGTCTTCAACGAAGGCACGGTTGGCATCCTAGTGGTTAACGACGAGGACCTAAAGAAGGTGAGCCCTACGCTGCGGTTTAGGATGACCGAGAGCATCGAACCGGTCGTGATCTCCATCGGAAAAGTGGAGGAAGTGGACCTCCGGGACAAGATAAAGCGTGCGGTGGGGGTGGACCTGTGGGGATGAGCATCATCACATTCACGTTCAAAGGAAGGGGTAACAATGCCTGACGGAGATTGCGGCAGGGTATACAGGGTGTCCGGGCCGGTAGTGACGGCCATAGGGATATCGCCAAGGATGTACGACGTGGTCTACGTAGGGACCGAAGGTCTCATGGGCGAGGTCATCAGCATCCTTGGCATGAAATCGGTCATCCAGGTCTATGAGGACACATCGGGTCTCCGCCCCGGCGAGCCGGTCCGGGCCACGGGCGCGCCTCTCTCCGTCGAGCTCGGGCCGGGCCTCATAGGCTCCATATACGATGGCATCCAGAGGCCCCTTCCGGTCCTGAAGACGACCATGGGCGACTACATCACGAGGGGCGTGAAGGCCGCTGGTCTGGACAGGAAGAAGAGATGGCGCTTCATACCGACGGTGAAGGCCGGTGATGCGGTCACCGCCGGTCAGATAGTCGGCACGGTCCAGGAAAGCAGGTCGGTGCTCCATCATATAATGGTCCCGCCTGGGACATCTGGAACGGTCGCTTCCACGAGCGAGTGCGAGGTGACGGTCGAGGAACCGGTCGTTAGCCTTCAGCAAGGCGGTCTCGTGTCGCTCATGCAGAGATGGCCGG
>Ga0315273_10008859_pt1 | contig 12729 bp, 9 predicted proteins | sample YL17G02_0_MG_FD_205753 | JGI IMG/M metagenome (GOLD analysis project Ga0315273, IMG submission 205753) | Sediment microbial communities from Yellowstone Lake, YNP, Wyoming, USA - YL17G02_0 | ecosystem: Environmental > Aquatic > Freshwater > Lake > Sediment | place: USA: Wyoming | collected...
CGCCCGAGTGCTTGCGCTCTTCGTAGCGAAGGCTCTCGTCCTGGATCTTCGAGCGCTGGTACAGCGTCTCCATCGCGCCGAGAACACCGCCCCGCTCGGTGAGTCGCTCGAATTCGCGCAGCACGGCTTCTTCGACCGCATCGGTGAGCGCGTCGATCACATAGGCGCCCTGCAGCGGGTTCTCGTTCTTCGTGAGACCCAGTTCGCGGTTGACGATCAGCTGGATGGCAACCGCGCGGCGAACCGACTCTTCGGTCGGCGTCGTCACGGCCTCGTCGTAGGCATTGGTGTGCAGGCTGTTGCAGTGATCCGCGATCGCGGTGAGCGCTTGCAACGTGGTGCGAATGTCGTTGAACGTCATCTCCATCGCGTGCAGCGAGCGGCCCGATGTCTGCACGTGGTACTTCAGTTTCTGCGAGCGCTCGGACGCGCCGTAGCGCTCGCGCATCGCCACCGCCCAGATGCGCCGCGCAACCCTACCGATCACCGAGTACTCAGCGTCGAGCCCGTTGCTGAAGAAGAACGAGAAGTTCGGCGCGAACGCATCGACCGCCATGCCGCGCGCGCGCCATGCCTCGACGTAGGTGAAGCCGTTGGCGAGCGTAAAGGCGAGCTGCGTCACCGGGTTCGCCCCGGCTTCGGCGATGTGGTAGCCCGAAATCGACACCGAGTAGAAATTGCGCACCTGGTTGTCGACGAACCACTGCTGCACGTCGCCCATCGCGCGCAGCGCGAACTCGGTGGAGAAGATGCAGGTGTTCTGCGCCTGGTCTTCTTTCAGGATGTCGGCCTGCACAGTGCCACGGACGCGGCGCAGCACGTCGGCACGAATGCGCGCGTAGGTCTCCCCGTCGACCGCCTCGCGACCCGGGATGCCGAGCAGTCCGAGACCGAGACCATCGTGCCCGGGCGGCAGCTCACCGGCGTACGACGGCAGCCCGTGCGGAGCGAAGCGCGCGCGCACTGCGTCGAGCTGGCTCGTCTCGCGCAGGTGTCGCTCGACCTGCTGGTCGATCGCGGCGTGCAGGAAGAACGCGAGGATCACCGGCGCCGGGCCGTTGATCGTCATCGAGATGGACGTTCTGGGATCGCAGAGATCGAAACCCGAGTAGAGCTTCTTCGCGTCGTCGATGGTGCACACTGATACGCCGGAGTTGCCGACCTTGCCCCAGATGTCGGGCCGCTCGTCGGGATCGTGCCCGTAGAGCGTGACGCTGTCGAAGGCGGTCGAGAGTCGCGCGGTACCCTGCCCGGCTGCGAGCAGATGGAAGCGCCGATTGGTGCGCTCGGGCGTGCCCTCGCCCGCGAACATGCGCGTCGGCTCCTCGTCCTCGCGCTTGAACGGGAACACCCCGGCGGCGAACGGGAACGCGCCGGGCACATTCTCGCGGCGCAGGAAGCGCAGCGCCGCGCCCCATTCTTCGATCGCCGGCAACGCAACGCGCGGCAGCTGCGAGCCCGAGAGGGTCTCTACGTGATTCGCCACGGGAATCGCGCGACCGCGCACTTCGTAGCTCTGCGTCTCGGCGGCGTAGCGTGCGCGCAGCGCGGGCCACGCGGCGAGATCCGTGCGCGCGGCTTCGGGCAGCGCCGCGAGCGTCGCGTCGCGTTGGGATTGCAGCGCGGCGACCACGTCGGGCGAGTCGACCGCGCGCAGCGCGCGATCGAGTGCCCAGGCATCGGACGCGCGCTCCGCTTCGGCATCCGAGCGCGCGCGATAGCCGCGCACCGCCTCGGCGATCTCTGCGAGATAGCGGCGTCGCGACGCGGGGAGCAGCGGATTGGTCTCGACCGCCGCACGCGGCACCTGATCAGGCAACGCGAAACTGTGACTAGCGCGCGCAGCGAGCATCGTCACGAGCGCGCGGTAGAAGCGCTCGGTGCCCGCGTCGCCAAAGCGGCTCGCGATCGTCGCGAACACCGGCACCGCGTCGTCGGGCGCGCCGCCTGATGACTCAGAGGGCTGGCGCGATGACTCGGAGGGCTGGCGCGCGGTGCGGTTGCGGCGCCATTGCTTGCGCACGTCGCGGAGCGCGTCCTGCGCACCGTGGCGATCCGACTTGTTCAAGACCACCAGGTCGGCGAGATCGAGCATCTCGATCTTCTCGAGCTGCGAGGGCGCGCCATACTCGGGCGTCATCACGTAGATCGAGAGATCCGCGAGTTCGGTGATCTCCGAGTCGCTCTGGCCGATGCCGGCCGTCTCCACCAGCACGAGATCGAAGCCCGCGCCTTGCAGCACCGCGACGGCGTCGCGCACGGCCTGCGAGAGCGCGAGGTGCGCCTGACGCGTCGCGAGTGAGCGCACGTAGATACCGGGCTGCCCGATCGCGTTCATCCGAATGCGGTCGCCGAGCAGCGCGCCGCCGGTGCGGCGCCGGGTCGGGTCGACCAGCAGACAGCCGATCGTGAGGGTCGGGTGATCGCGGCGCAGACGCCGCACCACTTCGTCGACGACGCTCGACTTGCCCGCACCGCCGGTTCCGGTGAAGCCGACGACCGGCGCGGGCGCGCCGCGACGGCGCTTCGCGAGAGCCGCGCGCACGCGCTCCACCTCGGCACTGGTTTCGCCCCCGCGCGCTTCGAACCAGCTCACGAGTCGCGCCACCGCGACGGGCTCGCTCGGCGCGAGTCGCGCAAGCTCGGCCGCCGCGTCGACGCGCGGTCTTTCGGCCGATTCGGTGAGGATCTGCCGGATCATCCCTTCGAGTCCGAGGCGCCGGCCATCCTCGGGGCTGAAGATGCGCGCGACGCCGAGGGCGTGGAGCTGCTCGATCTCGGCGGGCGCGATCACGCCGCCGCCGCCGCCGTACACGCGGATGTGGCCTGCACCGCGCGCCCGCAGTTGTTCCACCAGGAATGCAAAGAACTCCATGTGCCCGCCCTGATAGGACGAGATGCATACCGCGTGCGCGTCTTCTTGCACCGCCGCATCGACGATCTCGTCGACGCCGCGGTCGTGACCGAGGTGGATCACCTCGGCGCCCTGCGCTTGCAGGATGCGGCGCATGATATTGATCGACGCGTCGTGGCCGTCGAAGAGCGACGCGGCCGTGACCACGCGCACCGCCCCATCGGCGGCAATCGGCCGAGCCGTGCGAAGCGGCGCAGAACTCACGAATTCCCCTTCCCGGTGCGCAGCGCGCCCGCCCGGCTCGCGACGCGGGCGCGGTACTTCTCGATCTGGTCGCGCAGCCCGGCCAGCTCGCCGATGCGCGCATCGAGCTCCGAGAGACGCTGCGCGAGAACCTCGTCGAGCCGGTCGAGCATCGCTGCCGTCGAGCCGCCGATCGCGTGGACGTCATTCAGGTCGCGGATCTCGGCGAGCGCGAGCCCGAGCTTCTTCAGGCGCTGGATGAAGCGGATGCGCTCGACTTCATCGGCGCCGTAGACTCGTCGCGCCCCGGCCTTGCGCCGCACGTCCGGCAGTAGGCCCAGTTCTTCGTAGTAGCGAACGGTGCGGGCCGAGAGGCCGGTGCGGTCGCAGACATCGGCGATCGAGAGTTCGGGGCCGGGATGCGAGCGGTCGTCCGACGCAGTTTGCCAGTTCACGTCAACTGGCTAGCACGGTCCATCGGTCCGCTCAACCGGCAACTTCCGCTCGGGCTCCGATCACATCGGAACGACGCTGCGCCGCTTCGGCGCGGCAGCCTCCTGCGGCCGCTCCCCGATCGCGCGAAATCGCGCGACCAGTTCTTCGCGCAGGCGCTCCGGCGCGACGATCGCGTCGACCACCAGCTCGCTCGCGAGGCGCTCGATGTCGATGTCCTCGCGGTAATCGCTGCGCAGCTTCTCTGTTTCGACCTTGCGCTCGTCCTCGGGCATTGCCTGCAGCTTGTTGTAGTAGACGGCGTTCACGGCGGCCTCGGGACCCATCACCGCGATCATTGCCGTTGGGAGCGCCAGGCACGCGTCGGGCGCAAAGCCCGGACCCCCCATCGCGTAGAGACCTGCGCCGTAGGCCTTGCGCACGATCACCGAGATGCGCGGCACCTTCGCCTCGGCCACGGCCATCACCATCTTCGCGCCGGCGCGAATGATGCCCTGGCGCTCGACCTGCTTGCCAATCATGAAACCGGGCACGTCGGCGAGATAAAGCAATGGGATGCCGTAGGCGTCGCAGAGACCGATGAAGCGCGCGGCCTTGTCCGCGGAATCGACGAAGAGCACGCCGCCCTTCACCTTCGATTGGTTCGCGACGACGCCGATCGGGCGCCCGTCGATGCGCGCGAAACCCGTCAGCAGCTCGCCCGCCCAGAGTTTCTTCAGCTCGAAGAACGAATCGGCGTCGACGATGCGGTCGATCACCTCGCGGATGTCGAAGGGCTTGTTCTCGTCGCGCGGGATTGCGGCCTCGAGCTCGGCGCAATCCTTCGAGGGCGGACGCGGCTCCGCGAGCGGCAGTGCGGCGCCAGCGCGCAGCGGGAGATACGAGAGAACCGTTCGCGCTGCGGCGATCGCTTCCTGTTCCGTCTTCGTGAGCAGATCGCCGAGGCCCGACACGGAGCAGTGCATGCGCGCGCCGCCCATCTCTTCGAGCGTGGTCGTCTGCCCGATCACCATCTCCGCCATCCGCGGCGAGCCGAGATACATGCTGGCATTGCCTTCGACCATGAACAGCGCGTCGCAGAACGCCGGGATGTACGCGCCGCCGGCCGCCGACGGACCGAAGAGCAGACAGAGCTGCGGGATCCAGCCCGAGAGCCGGCACTGGTTCATGAAGATGCGACCGGCGCCGCGGCGGCCGGGGAACATCTGGATCTGGTCGGTGATGCGTGCACCGGCCGAGTCGACGAGATAGACGAGCGGCACTTGCAGCCGCTCGGCGGTCTCCTGAATGCGCAGGATCTTCTCGACGGTGCGCCAACCCCACGAGCCTGCCTTCACGGTCGAGTCGTTCGCCATCACGCACACCGGGCGGCCGCTGATCCGACCCGTTCCGGTGACGACGCCGTCAGCGGGCAGATCGGGCGCCTGGCTGTTCGCAAAGGCGGCGTCCTCGACGAATGAGTCCGCGTCGAGTAGCAGCGCCAGCCGATCGCGGCAGAAGAGCTTGTTCTCCTCGCGCGCCTTCTCGTGATACTTCGGGCCGCCGCCCTGCTCGATCTTCGCGAGTTTCCCGCGGACGTCGTCGCCGGTCTTCAAGCCGCCCCCTCTGCGTTGCTTCGTTCGCGTTCGCGCTGTCCGAGCCTTGCTCGATAGACGCGACCGGGCAGCGCGCGGTGCAGCACGTCACGCTCGAGCCAGGCCGTTGCATCGACGAGCGCGTCGAGATCGACGCCCGTCGGGACGCCCGCGCGCTCGAAGAGATCGACGACGTCCTCGGTCGCGACGTTGCCCGACGCGCCCGGTGCGTACGGACAGCCGCCGAGCCCGCCGAGCGAGGCGTCGAAGGTCCGCACGCCTTCCTCGTAGCCGGCTTGCACGTTGGCGAGCGCGCGGCCCCACGTGTCGTGCAGGTGCAGCGCGACGCGCTCCAGCGCGACGGCGCCCGCGACGGCGCGCACCAGCGCGCGCACCTGCTTCGGAACCCCGACACCGATCGTGTCGCCGAGCGAAATCTCGTCGGCGCCGAGCGCGTCGAGCTGGCGCACCAGATCGACGACCGCGCCCAGCGCGACGTCGCCTTCATACGGACAGCCGCACACCGTCGAGACGTATGCGCGTAACCGCACGCGATCGGCGCGCGCGCGCTCGGCGACCGGCCGGAAGCGCTCGAGATGATCGGCGACGCTGCGGTTCACGTTCTTGCGGTTATGGGTCTCGCTCGCCGATACGAAGAACGCGGCTACCGGCAACGCAGCCGCGCGCAGTCGCTCGTAGCCCGCTTCGTTCGGAACCAGCGCACTGTAGGTCGCGCTCGGCGGTCGCGCGACGACTCGGCATAGCTCATCGGCGTCGGCGAGCTGCGGGATCCACTTCGGCGACACGAAGGACGTGATCTCGATGCGCGAGAGCCCGGCGGCTGCGAGGCGGCGCACGAGCTCGGCCTTCACGACGGTCGCAACGGTATCGGGCTCGTTCTGGAGCCCATCGCGCGGGCCGACTTCGTAGATGACGATGTCGGGCCTCACGCTCTGATGACCTTCGCTCGCCTGCGGCTCGCTGCGCGCCGCCTTCGGCGACTTGCGCCGCTACGCGTCGTACGTGTAGAACCCGCGACCGGACTTGCGCCCGAGCCAGCCGGCTTCCACGCGCTTCTTGATCTCGAGGCACGGCGCGTAGCGCGGCTCGCCATACTCGCGGTAGAGCGAGTCGAGGATCGCGAAGACGACGTCGAGCCCGACGAGATCCGCGAGCGCCAGCGGGCCGAGCGGGTGATTGCAGCCGAGCTTCATGCACTCGTCGATCGCCTCGGGCGTCGCGACGCTCTGCTGCAATGCGAAGGCGGCTTCGTTGATCATCGGGAACAGCACGCGGTTCACGACGAAGCCCGGCGAGTCCTTCACGTCGATCGGCACCTTGCCAAAGTTCTCGGCGAGGCCGCGCACCGCGGCGACCGTCGAGTCGCTGGTGCGCATGCCGCGCACGACTTCGACGAGCTTCATCATCGGCACGGGATTGAAGAAGTGCAGGCCGACGAAGTGCGCCGGCCGCTTCAGGTACGAGGCCAGCTTGGTGATCGAGAGGCTCGACGTGTTGGTCGCGATGATCGCTTCGTCGCTGACGATGGCGTCGATTTTTTGGAGCAGCTCGCGCTTCAGGTCGTGATCCTCGGGCGCGCACTCGATCACACGCTCGCAGCCCTTGATCTCTTCGAGCGGGACGACGCCGCGGATGCGGTCCACCGTCTCGGTCATCTCGATCTGCGTGAGCTTCTGCTTCGCAACCATCCGCTCGAGCTGTTTGTGGATCGCCTTGAGGCCGCGGTCGACCGACTCCTGGCGGCGGTTCTGGAACACCACTTCATGACCGGCCTGCGCCGCGACCTGCGCGATGCCCTGGCCCATCGTGCCGGTGCCGACGATGCCAATCGTGTGCTTCGTCCCCGCCATCAGACCAGTTCCACCGCGAGGGCGACCGCTTCGCCGCCGCCGATGCAGAGCGTCGCAATGCCGGTCTTCTGGCCGCGCTGGCGGAGCGCGTGGAGCATCGTCACCAGGATGCGCGCACCGGAGCAACCGATCGGGTGACCGATCGAAACTGCGCCGCCGTGCACGTTCACACGGTCGTGCGGAATGCTGTGCTCTTTCATCGCCGCCATCGTCACGCCCGAGAACGCCTCGTTGATTTCATAGAGGTCCCAGTCGAGCGGCTTGCTGTTGGTCTTCGCGTAGAGCTTCGCGAGCGCGTGAACCGGCGCGACGGTGAACCACTTGGGTTCCACCGCGGCGCTCGAGTCGGCGACGATGCGCGCGAGCACCTTCCAACCCTTCGCCTTCGCGTGGTCGGCGGAAGTCACCAGCAGCGCGGCGGCGCCGTCGTTCAGTGTCGACGCATTCGCCGCGGTGACGGTGCCGTCCTTCGAAAAGGCCGCGCGCAGGCCCGCCATCTTGTCGAGTTGCACGCGCTTCGGCTCTTCATCCTCGTCGACGAGCGTGTCGCCCTTCTTGCCCTTCACGGTTACCGGGATGATCTCTTCCTTGAAGCGGCCTTCCTGCTGGGCGGCCTGCGCGCGCTTGTAGGAATCGACCGCGAACCGGTCCTGGTCTTCGCGCGTCAAGTTGTATTTGGCGGCCACCGCGTCGCCGCAGATGCCCATGTGCACGTTGTCGTAGGGGTCCCAGAGGCCGTCGTGGATCATCGAGTCGATGATCTGCCCGTTGCCCATCCGGTAGCCGCCGCGCGCCTGCGGCAGCAGGTACGGTGCGTTGGTCATCGACTCCATGCCGCCCGCGACGAGCGTTTCCGCATCGCCGACGAGGATCTCGCGGCGCGCGAACATCACCGCCTGAAGGCCCGAGCCGCAGACCTTGTTGATCGTGATCGCACCGACGGAGACCGGCAGGCCGCCCTTGATCACGGCCTGGCGAGCCGGCGCCTGGCCGATGCCGGCGGTCAGCACGTTGCCGAGGATCACGCGCTCGACGTCTTCCGGCTTCGCGCCGGCGCGCTTCACGGCTTCCGCGACGACCACGCCGCCGAGATCCGACGCCGAGAACGACGAAAGCGCGCCCTGGAAACTGCCGACCGGCGTTCGCACGGCGCTGCAAATCACGACTTCCTTCTGGCTCATGACTCAAAATCTCCGTTGGGGGTGCCGTTGGGGTGCATCGGGAGCGTGCCGGGAACGCGCGATTTCGCGCGAAGCGGTCCAGCCGGCGCACCCTACACGAAGGTCGACGCTTGCGTCAATCGACGAAAAGGCGACTCGCGGTCAGCGATAGCCGAGTGATTTCAGGCGCTTCGCCTGCTTTGCCCAGGCCGGGTCGACCTTCACGCGCAGGTCTAGAAAGACCTGGTGGCCGAGCAGCCGTTCGATGTCGCGACGCGCGCGACTGCCGATCGCGCGCACGCGCTCGCCGCCCGTTCCGATCGCGATGCGCTTTTGCGAATCGCGTTCGACCAGCAAGTTGGCTCGAATGCGCGTCAGCCGCGGGTCCCTTTCGTCGAACTCGATCAAGTCGACCGCGAGTCGGTAGGGGAGTTCCTGCGACAGTTCGAGAAACGCCGCCTCGCGCACGAACTCGGCGGCGACGAAGCGCATCGGGCGGTCGGTCAGCTGGTCGGCCGGGAAGTGCGGCGGTCCCTCGGGCAGTCGCGACAGGATCTCGGCGACGAACGCCTCGATGCCATTGCCGGTCCGCGCCGAAATGCGCAGCGCCGCGGCGGCAGCCTCCGTGCCGGGCGGCGGCCAGGTCGCTCGCGCGCACTCCGGGCGATCGATCTGCGTCGCGACCAGCAGCACCGGAACGCCGCGCTTCGAGAGCCGCGCGAGCCACTCGGCGTGCACCGGCTCGTAGCCCGCGGCGGCATCGACGAGCAACACCGCGACGTCGCAATCCTCGGTCGCGCGCGTCACCGCATCGCGCATCGCCACATCGAGCGGCTTCGTTCCTTCGTGCAGCCCGGGCGTATCGAGGAGCAGGATCTGCACGCCCTCGCGCGTAACGATGCCCATCAGCTGGCTGCGCGTCGTCTGCGGCTTCGGCGTGACCGCCGCGATCTTCTCGCCGAGCAGCTGATTCAGCAGCGTCGACTTGCCCGCGTTGGGCCGCCCGAGCAGCGTGACGACGCCACAGCGATGCGGCGTACCGGTGGCGATGGCAGCGAGGGCGATATCGGATTCGATCACGGCCACCAGTCTGACGTGCCGCGCGCGGCCCGCGAGGGGCGGCCCGAAACCGTCAGCGGGAGTCGTTCGCGAGTCGCTCCAGCGCATCCTCCGCCGCGGCGCGCTCGGCGGCGCGCTTGGTGCGGCCGATCCCCTGTCCCCAGACGTCGCCGAGCAGGCGCACTTCGACAATGAAACGCGTCTCGTCGTTCTCGACAGCGCTGTCCGACACGGCGACATAGTGCGGCGTCGACCCGTGCTCGGCGTGCGCCCACTCCTGGAACCGCGTCTTCGGATCCGCGCCGAGCGGATCCGAGCCCGGCACCAGTAGATCGGCGAACAGGCGCTGCGCCAGAGCCGTCACCGGAGGCAGACCCGCGTCGAGATAGAGCGCGCCCAGCAGCGCCTCGAAGACGTTCGCGAGAATGCGTTCCTTCTCGGCGCCGCCAGTCTTGCGCTCGGTGCGACCGAGTCGCGCGTGCGATCCGATACCGAGTTCGCGCGCGCAGTGGGCCAGCGTTTGCGAGTTGACGAGCGCGGCGCGCGCACGCGTCAAGTCGCCCTCGCTCCAACCCGGGTGCGCGTCGTAGAGCAGCCGTGCCACCGCGAGATCGAGCACCGCGTCGCCCAGGAACTCGAGTCTCTCGTTGCCGCGCGAACCGTCGATCTCGTGCGCGTAGGACGGGTGCGCGAGCGCGACGTCGAGGAGAAGCGGGTTGCTGAAGCGATGGCCGAGCACTGCTTCGAGGGCGGCGCGCGCGGCGAGCGGATCGAGTTCGGGTGCGGCGTCGCTCACGCGAGACCTCCGTCGATCCAGCCGCCACCCAGCACCACATCGCCGTCGTAGAAGACCGCCGCCTGACCCGGCGTCACCGCGACGACGGGTTCATCGAAGACCACGCGCGCGCTAGCGCTCGTCTGCGGCTCGACGCTCGCCTTCGCACCTGCGTGTCGATAGCGAATCCGCACCGTCGCTCGCAGCGGCGCATCCGGCGCAGATCCAGCTACCCACGACACGCCGCTGACTCTGGCTCCGCTCTCCCCGAGCGAGGCGCCGGGCGCGATCGTCACACGGTTGCGCGCGGCGTCGATCGACTTCACGTAGACGCGCTGTCCGAGCGCGATCGCGAGTCCGCGCCGTTGGCCCACCGTGAAGTGATGGATCCCGTCGTGGCGCCCGATGACGCGACCCGCTTCGTCGACGATCTCGCCGGTGCCCGGTGCGCGGCCCGGACGCAGTCGCTCGACGGCCGCAGCGGTGTTGCCGTCGGGCACGAAGCACAGCTCCTGGCTCTCGGGCTTGTCGGCGGTGGCGAGGCCCAGCGCGCGAGCGCGGGCGCGCACCTCGTCTTTTTGCAGCTCTCCGATCGGGAAGCGGATCTGTGCCAGCTGCTCGGGGCGCAGATCGAACAGGAAGTACGACTGGTCCTTGCGCCCGTCGACGCCGCGCAACAGCGACAGCGCTCCGCTCGCCGGATCGCGCTCGATGCGCGCGTAGTGACCGGTCGCCACCGCGGCCGCGCCGAGTGCGCGCGAACGCTCCAGCAGATGGCGAAACTTGAAGCGCTGATTGCAGCCGACGCAGGGAATCGGTGTGCGCCCCGCGAGATACGAATCGGCGAACGGCTCCATCACCTCGCGACGGAACGCGTCGCTGTAGTCGGCGACGTAGAAGCGGATGCCGAGGTTCTCGGCGACGCGGCGCGCATCCTCGGCGTCGTCGAGCGAGCAACAGCGCGACGCGTCGCCGACCAGCCGCAACGTCACGCCGATCACTTCGAAGCCCTGCTCCACCAAGATTGCTGCTGCAACCGATGAATCGACACCGCCCGACATCGCAACGACCACGCGCTCGCTCATGTCGGACCCGCCAGCGTTCGGACGCGCGCGACGAGATCCGGCAGCAGCGCGAGCACGCGCTCGATCTGCGCCTCCGTCGTGCCGTGGCCGACCGAGAAGCGCAGCGACGCGCGCGCCTCAGCGGTGCTGCGACCCATCGCGAGTAGCGTGCGCGACGGATGCACGGAGCCCGACGCACAGGCCGCGCCCGCGGAGACGGCGATCCCCTCACCGTCCAGCGCTTCGAGCAGCACGTCGCCCGCAGTGTCGCGAAACTCGACGCAGAGCGTGTTGGGCAACACGTGCGCCGTCGCACCGTTGCGTCGCACGTGGGGCACCTTCGCTTCGATACCGGACCACAGCCGGTCGCGCAGCGACGCGCAGCGCTCGGCGCGATCGTCGAGTTCGCGGCGCGCCAGCTCGGCCGCAACGCCGAGTCCCGCGATGCCAGCCACGTTGTGTGTGCCACCGCGACGACCGCGCTCCTGCGAACCGCCGCGCAGACACGGCGCGAGCGTCCGCTCGCCGCGCACGACGAGGAAGCCGCTGCCCTTTGGCCCGTTGAACTTGTGGGCCGACGCCGAAAGCAGATCGGCGGGCACGACGTCGAGCGACACCGCGATCTTGCCGATCGCCTGGGTCGCATCGACGTGCAACGGCACGCCGCGCGCACGCACGAGGTCCGCGATGCGCGCGACCGGTTGCACGACGCCCGTCTCGTTGTTCGCCCACAGGATCGACACGAGCGCGGTCTCGGGCGTGATCGCCGCCGCCACGGCAAAGGGATCGACGAGCCCGTCTGCGTCCACCGGCACACGCGTCACGCGGAAACCCTCGGCTTCCAGCGCCGCGAGCGGCTCTTCGACGGACGGATGCTCCGCCGCGCTCGTCACGAGATGGCGGCCCATTGTTCCCGCCGCGCGCGCGACGCCAAAGATCGCGAGATTGTTCGACTCGGTGGCGCCGCCGGTGAAGACGACCTCGCTCGGCCGGGCCTCGACCAGCGCCGCCACGCACTCACGAGCGCGTTCCACCTCCGTACGCGCCGCGGCGCCTTCGGTGTGCGCGCTGCTCGGGTTGCCGGGCACGTCGCGCAGCACGCGCAGCACCGCCTCGGCGACCTCGTCGCGCACGGGCGTAGTGGCGTTGTGATCGAGGTAGATGCGCATCGGCATGAAACTGGGATTGTGGGCGCGGCGACCCGTGAATGCGGCGCAGGCTAGCGGATGGACTTTGCGAGGCTACCGCCCCTGCGAGATTCGCCCGTCCGCGAGGTCGGCGAGTGTGCGATCGCCGAGGGCGCTTGCGACGCCGCGCTCCACATCGGCGACGAGCGCGTGCGCGGAACGATCGGGCAGAGCCTCGTGGATTGGCGGCACAGATGGGCCGCGCAGCGCCTCGTACACCTGCACCACCGAGATCGACTCCGCGGGGCGACCGAGCTGGTAGACGTCGCGTTCGTCGGCTCCGCGCAATGAGACGATGCCACCCGCTTCGAGGTCGGCGAGGATCGCGCGCACCGTGCGCACCGGGACATCGAGTTCGCCCGCGAGCGCCTCGTCGGTGATGCCGCCTCCTGCACGAAATGCGAGCGCCACGCGCGTCGCCACCGAGATGCCGATCGCCTCGCGCGCCGCGGGCCGCGGTTCCTCGCCCACCCGCGCGCGCCGGAACGA
>Ga0315273_10008860_pt1 | contig 12728 bp, 12 predicted proteins | sample YL17G02_0_MG_FD_205753 | JGI IMG/M metagenome (GOLD analysis project Ga0315273, IMG submission 205753) | Sediment microbial communities from Yellowstone Lake, YNP, Wyoming, USA - YL17G02_0 | ecosystem: Environmental > Aquatic > Freshwater > Lake > Sediment | place: USA: Wyoming | collected...
TGTCCGCAGGCGTCGGATGAGGGCGTGGTCCCTTCCCACCGTCCCCGCCAGCACCATGCCCACCACGTAGGCGGGGAGCACCGCCTCGCTCTCTGCCCACGCGGCCAGCGACCCCAGGCCGAAGAGGACGAGGAGCAGGAACTTCGTCTCGACCTCGGAAGGTCGCCCTCCGAATTTCCGGAAGAAGCGCGGGGTGAGGTACGGCAGCGCGACGAAGGCGATCGCGGCGACGGCCGCGAAGGCCACGGTGCGGATCGTGAAGGGCGCAAACAGCAACCCCAGTGCGATGACGGTGCCCAGGTCGGTGATGAAGCACGCCGCCAGGACCGTCTTCCCGAAATCGGTCTTGTTCAGCCCCAACTCCAGCATGACGGCGTACACCACGGCGACCGAGGTGGTGGAAAGCGCCACCCCCGCCAGCCAGCTCGCCCGTACCGTCCAGCCGAGAAGGTAGTACGCCGCTGCGGTACATCCGAGGAACGGCGCGGCGAAGGAGATCAGGCCGATGACGGAGGCCTCCTTCCACTTCTGCCGGAATACGTCGGGATCGATCTCCGCCCCCGCGAGGAAGGTGAGCACGATCGCCCCCGTCCCCGAGAGGAACTTGATCCACGGTTGGTCGGCCCCCAGCGACGCCGCGAGAAAAACGCCGAGCAGCAGCTGGGCCACAGTGCCCACGACGATCTCGGAGAGGGCCGTGGCGATGCGCAGCCGGGTAGAGAGAAGGGTCGCCACGAGGGCCAGCCCCATCCAGAGCGCCGCGATCCCCCAGACTTCGTACATCGGTTCTTCCTTTCCGGGGATAAAAAAAACTCCTACCCCACGTGTGTCGGGTAGGAGTCATCAGCCTCGGTGAATCGAAGCGGTCGACGGCGAACTCCATCGCCGGATTGCCCCACATTCATACCACGACCGCCCGCCCGATGGGAAGCTTCACGCCGGCGCTTCCCGATCAGGTCGCCCGGATCTTCAGACGCCCGGACAGGTCGTCGATGAACTGCCTCGCCGTCCGTCCGCTGCGCGAGCAGGCGGAAAGCGCCCACCGCAGCGCACCCTCCCGGGGCGCCTCCGGCGTCACGGCATCTGGATCCCGCCGGAGACCGGCAGGTACGCCCCCGTGATGAAGCGCGCCTCCTCGGAGGCGAAGAAGAGGACCGCCCCCGCCACGTCCTCGGGGAGGCCGTTCCGTCGCAGCGGCGTCATCCGCGCCGTCCCGTCCTTGTCCTTCTGCGAAAGAAACGACGTCGCGTCGGTCAAGGTCAGCCCGGGGGCGACCACGTTCACCCGCACGCCGCTCGGGCCCAGCTCGAGGGCGAGGGACTTCACGAAGGCGTCGAGCCCGGACTTCGCCGTGCTGTGCGCGCAGAACCCCTCTCCCGGCTGCCGGGACAGGCCGCTGCTGATCGCGATGACCGAACCGGTCCGGCGCTCCACCATCGCAGGCACGAACGCCTTGCAGCAGAAGAAGGCGGCTTTCATCTCCCCGATGAGTTTCTCCTCGAACTCCTCCCACTTGAACTTGAGGAACGGTGTCACGGGGAAGGAGATCGACGCGTTCAGCACCAGCACGTCGACCGGCCCGAGCTTCCCCTTCACCTCCGCCGCCATCGCCTCGCACTGCGACGCTTCGCGGACGTCCGCCTGGACGCCGATCGCCGTCCCGCCGATCTCGCGGATCGCGGCGACCACTTCCGCCGCGGCCGTCTCACTCTGGAAATAGTTGACGGCCACCGCGGCGCCGGCCCGCGCGAGGCGCTTCGCCGTCGCCGCCCCGATCCCGCGGCTCGCCCCTGTAACCACGGCCACCTTTCCCTTCAACTGGACCATGACGCCTCCCTTCCCCCGCCGTTCGCATGATGCACCCGGAGGGAATATCTTACCCCCTGCCGGCCCTGCCAATGAATAAGGGCAAGGTCGACGCCCCCTTGCCCTTCCTTCTCCGGATCCCCTCGCCGCTCTTCTCGGGAATTCGGGATATCCCCTACGCCGGGTCCAAAAGGATCAGATCCATGGCCTTCCGGCGCAACGCCTCCGTGAACTCGATCCCGTGAGCGCGCTTGAGGTGGCCACCGATCGCCAGCGTGATCTCCTCCTCGGACTCGTCGTGGACCTCGAAAGCGCATTTCATCCCCAACGCCCTGCAAGCGAGATGCTTTTTCATGATCCACCTCCTTTCAGCGGATATCCTCCGCGACGGACTCCTTGAAGCACTCCTCCCGCCAGAGGCACTCTTCCTGATCGCACTCCTCGACGGTCGCGGTCCCGTAGCAGTCGAAGTTCCCCTCGGCCCGCTGGATGGCCCGGATGAGGTCGGCCTTCCGCATGCGGGTCGAGCGGACGCCCAACGGCCGCGCCATCTCCCGAATCTCGTTCATGTTCGGCATAACGCACCTCCTCCATCCAACAGGTTCCCGGGCGCGCCGCGTCCTTATTGTATACAGTATACACCTTCTTCCCGGGCGCGCCGAATCCTGTTCATTTATTCTCGCCCGAACCGGGAGGAACCGCCCACCCGATGCTCCCCCGGTTTGACCGCCGGCCCGCTCCGTCGCAAGATAGGGGGGTCGCCCTTCCCCGGAGGTGCCGCAACGATGAAAAAGCTCCTTGTCGCCCTCGGTATCCTGGTCGGCCTCCTCGTCCTCGCGGGAGTCGCGATCGTGCTCCTCGTCGACGTGAACGCCCACAAGCCCCGGATCGAGACCGCGGTCTCCGACGCGCTCGGGATGGAGTTCCGGATCCGCGGGAAGGCGCGGCTGCGCCTCTTCCCTTCGGCGAGCATCGCCCTCTCCGACGTGCGGCTGCGCAACCGCGGCACCGACCTTGCCTCCGCGGAGGCGCTGCGGGTGGGGGTGATGCTGCGGCCTCTTCTCGACCGCAAGGTCGTGATCACGGAACTGATCCTTGAAAAACCGGTGATCCGGATCGAGAAAGGGATCGACGGGAAGCTCAATTACGAAACCCCGCCGGGCCCGGCGAAGCCGGCGGCGAAGGGTGGCGAAGCCCCCTCCGCCCCCCTGAAGGTGGCGAGGAGTTCCGTATCGGCGGGAAAGATCGTGTACGTCGACCGGAAGGCGGGAAGCGAAACGACCCTCGACGCGGTCGACCTGTCCGTGCGCGACCTCTCGATCCCGACGGCCCGGGGGACGGAGCTCGCGAAAGGGGTCTCCTTCTCGGGCGACCTGTCCGTGAAGGAGATGAAAACGAAGGACCTCGCCGTGTCGGACGTGCGCGCGAAGGTGACGGCCGGGGCGGGCGTCTACGAGATCCGCCCCTTCACGATGAAGCTCTTCGGCGGCGCGGGAGAGGGAGGAATCCGGATCGACCTGTCGCGGCAGAAGCCGGACGTCCAGGTGAAGTACGCCCTGGCGAAGTTCCGCGCCGAGGAGTCGCTCGCGGCCATCTCGCAGAAGAAATCGCTGAGCGGCCCGATGACCATCGTTCCGGACCTCTTTTTCCGCGGCAACGGGGCGGAGGAGATGAAGCGGACGGCACGCGGCCAGGTCTCGCTGCGCGGCGAGGGCCTCACCCTGCACGGGATGGAGATCGACGAGATCCTGTCGACGGTGGACGGGGCGCAGAAGCTGAACCTGGCGGACGTGGGCGCGCTCCTGCTCACGGGCCCGCTGGGCCCCGCGGGCGCGAAGGGGTACCGCTACGGGGAAACCGACCGGTCCACCACCCGGGAGGGGGAAACCCGGATCACCCGGCTCGTCTCCGACTGGACGGTGCGCGACGGCGTGGCCGAGGCCAGGGACGTCGCCTTCTCCACGGGGAAGAACCGGATCGCGCTGAAAGGGAAGCTCGACCTGGTGAACGGGCGGTTCGTGGACGTCACCGTGGCGGTACTCGACGGGAAGGGGTGCGCGAAGCTGCGCCAGAAGATCTCGGGCCCCTTCGCCGACCCGCGGATGGACAAGATGAGCATGCTGCAGTCCGCGGCGGCGCCGCTCCTCGGGATCTTCGAGCGGGAGGCGAAGCGGTTCCTCGGGTCCTCGGCGTGCGAGCCGTTCTACACGGGGGACGTGCAGCACCCTTAGCAGCCCATTTCATAAATACGGCAACGCCGGACCCTCCTGTTGCGTGCACCGTTTCCGGCGGGCAACGGGAATCGGCACGGATCGGCAACTCCGCTTGACGGTACGCCACGGCCTGTTAGAATATCAAACACCTTTATAAAACCATACGGGAAGGAACTTCATGGCGAACGTCGATCCCGAGGTGATTTCTCCACCCGATTCCGAGTGGCGGGATTACATCCGGCAAGGGTCCGAGCGGGGGGTCCAAAGCAGGATCATCGAATCGTGGCAGCGGTGCGGCCGGGTGGGCCTCAATCCATACGAACGGAACATCCCCGTGCCGGCCGAATCGTCCCGGTTCAAGAAACGGCTGGAGGAGAACCTCGAGATCGTCGAGTTGTACGAGTTCTACATACGCCGCTTCTCCGGGTTGCTGGAGCAGCTGGGCGCCTGCTCCTTCGTCTGCGATACCGACGGGTTCATCCTCTCGCGGGCGGGGTACGGCAAGGTGCTGCACTTCTTCGACGATTTCTCGCTCTCCGAAGGGAGCTCCTGCTGCGAAAAAGTGATCGGGACGAACGCCCCGAGCCTGGCCCTCATCCTCCGCGAGCCGGTGGTGGTCACGGCCGACGAACATTACACGAAGACGTACCACCCGGCCTTCTGCGCCGCTTCGCCGATTCTCGACGAGAACCGGAATCTCCTCGGGTGCGTGGATATCACGAAGTTCTTCGACCCCAACATCTCCGAGGAGCTCCGGAAGCACCTCCTGAACCTGGCCATCTCCCTCTCCGACATGATCCGGAACGAGGTCTTTCTCGGACGCCTCACGAAGTCGTCCCCGGTGTATCGCCCCGCGTGGGGCGCGGCACCCCGGGACCCTCGCGATCCATCGACCGGAGGCATCCCGGACGACGGGCCGCGCCCCTCCTTCGCCCGCATCGTCGGCTCGGCCCCGCCGCTCGCCAAGGCGATGCAGACGGCGAGGGCCTACGGCCGCAAGGAGGGGAACATCCTCATCCTCGGGGAGACCGGGACCGGGAAGGAGCTCTTCGCCCGGGCGATCCACGACGAGGGGCGGCGGGCGAACGGCCCCTTCGTGACGGTCAACTGCGCGGCGATCCCGCTGGAGCTGGCGGAGAGCGAGCTGTTCGGGTACGAGCGGGGGGCGTTCACGGGGGCGAGGACGGAGGGGCACCCGGGAAAGTTCGAGATGGCCCACCAGGGCACCATCTTCCTCGACGAGATCAACTCGATGCCGCTCCCGATCCAGGGGAAGATCCTGCGCGTCGTGGAGACGAAACGGGTCACCCGGATCAACGGGAAACGGGAGATCCCGGTCGACGTGCGGATCATCGCCGCGAGCAACCGGGTGCTCGCCGACGAGGTGGCCGCCGGGACGTTCCGGAACGACCTCTTCTACCGGATGAACGTCCTTCCGTTGCGCGTTCCCGCCCTGCGGGAGATGAAGGAGGACATCCCCGCCCTTCTCGACGCCTTCTTCCGGACGTGCGCCGAGGAGCACGGCGTCCGCCGGAAACGGGTATCGCCGGGTGCGTTGCGGCGCCTGGTCTCGTACGACTGGCCCGGCAACGTGCGGGAACTGAAGAATTGCACGGAGTACCTCTGCTTCACCGTGGAAACGGACGAGGTCGCGGAGCACCACCTCCCCCCCGAGATCCTCGCCCGGAGGATCGAGGCGCCCGAGCCGCCGGAGGTGCCGGAGGTGCCGGAGGAGCCGAGGAACCTCGGGTCGCTCGAGCGGGTCTTCCTCGTCGAGACGATGCGCAGGTTCCACGGAAACGCGGTCGAGGCCGCGAAGACGCTCGGGATCTCCCGCAGCACCCTGTACCGCAAGCTCAAGAAATACGGGATCACCCCGTAGGAAATGTTTTCTTGACCGTCGCCGCCCCGCGCGAATACGGGCACTTCATCGACGGGTCGTGGCGGGAGCCGGCATCCGCCGCGCGCATCGACGTCGTGAACCCGGCCACCGGGGAGCTGCTCGCCCGCGTCCCGGCCGGGAACTCCTCCGACGTCGACGCGGCGGTCTCCGCGGCGGGGAAGGCGTTCGGGAAGTGGGGGAGATCGTCCCCCGGCGAACGCCAGAGGGTCCTGCTCGAGATCGCGGAGCGGATCGAGCGGCGCGCGACCGATTTCGCGCTTCTGGAGACGCGGAACGTCGGAAAGCCGATCCGCGAGACCCGGTCGATCGACGTCCCGGCGGCGGTCGACCACTTCCGGTACTTCGCCGGGGTCCTCCGGCAGATCCAGGGGCACACGCAGGCGGTCAGCCCGTCGATGCTCCACTTCACCTTGCGGGAGCCGCTGGGGCCGGTCGCGGCGATCGTCCCGTGGAACTACCCGCTCCTGCTCGCGACGTGGAAGCTGGCGCCGGCGCTCGCGGCGGGGAACACGGTCGTCCTGAAGCCGGCCGAGCAGACGCCTCTCACCGCGCTGGAGCTCGCGAGGGAGCTCGCCGACCTCCTGCCGCCGGGCGTCCTGAACGTCGTCACGGGGTACGGCCCCGACGCGGGGGCGCCGCTCGCCCGCCACCGCGGGATCCGAAAGGTCGCGTTCACCGGGGAGACGGCCACCGGTCGGCTGATCCTTCGGTACGCCGCGGAGAACATCGTCCCCGCGACGGTGGAGCTCGGGGGGAAGAGCCCCCAGATCGTCTTCCCCGACGCGGACATCGACCGGGCGGTAGAAGGAGCCGTGAACGGGATCTGCCAGTGCCAGGGGGAGGTCTGCTTCGCCGGCTCCCGCCTGTTCCTCCACCGGGACGTTCACAACGCGTTCCTCGAAAAGCTCGCGGCGAAGATGTCGGCCCTCAAGGTCGGCGACCCCACGAAGGAAGAGACCCAGGTCGGGTCTCTCATCTCCCGGGAGCAGCTCGACCGGGTCGTCTCCTACATCGAAACGGGGAAACGGGAAGGGGCGCGGCTGGTGTGCGGGGGGACCCGGCCGGACGATCCGTCCCTCGCGCGCGGCTCCTTTCTGACCCCCGCGCTCTTCGACGGCGTCCGGAACGACATGCGGATCGCCCAGGAGGAGATCTTCGGCCCGGTCCTCTCGGTCATCCCGTGGAGCGACGTCGACGCGATGATCGCGGAGGCCAACGACGTGGCGTACGGCCTGGCGGCCGGCGTCTGGACCCGGGACCTTTCGGCCGCGGTCCGCACCGCGAAGGCGCTGCAGGCGGGGACGGTCTGGGTCAACATGTACGGGTACGTCGGCGCGGGAGGGCCGTTCGGCGGCTACAAGGAGAGCGGCTTCGGGAGGGAGACCGGCTTCGAGACGCTCTCCCACTACACCCAGACCAAGAGCGTCTACATCAACACTTCCGAGAAGAAAACCGGAGGTCGGTGACCACGGGAGGACCGCGTCGGGGCCCGGGGACTTACAAGACGCCCGACCGAAGGTACGCGCCGCTCCTGCCGCCCTCCTTCGAGAGCAGGAAGACGTCCCCGATCGATATCCCCCGGTCCGCTCCCTTGCACATGTCGTAGATCGTGAGCGCGGCGACCGACGCCGAGACCATCGCCTCCATCTCCACGCCGGTCCGGTCGAACGCCTTCACGGTGCTCGTGACGACGATCGTCCCCCGTTCCCCGTCCACCTCGAAATCGACCGACACGGAAGTGAGGGCGATCGGATGGGCGAGCGGGATCAGGTCGCACGTCTTCTTCGCGGCGGCGATTCCCGCGATCCGCGCGACCCCGAGCACGTCGCCCTTCTTCACCCCGCCGGCCGTGATCGCCGCGACCGTCTCCCTCTTCATGAAGACCGTGGCGCGCGCCGCCGCCGCGCGACGCGTCGGCTCCTTCGCCCCCACGTCCACCATCACGGCCCGCCCGCCGTCGTCGAAATGGTTGAACGGCATTCCGCTCCCTCCTCCCGGGTGCCCTGATTGCTTCAATTCATAGATACGGTGGCATTCGAGTGTCGTTGCATCCGCCCCGGCGAAGTACGCGCTCCCTCGCCGGAATTCACCGGAGCGTTTCCCCGAGGAGGAAGACGTCCACCTTTTCTCCGGCGGCGAAGGAGGTCCTGTCGGCCGGGAGAACCGCCAGCGCGTCGGCGAGAACCATCGTCCGAAGGATCCCGGTGTTCTGGTCCCCGGCGGAAGAGGCGAAATATTCGCCGCCCCGGACCTCGATCGCAACCCGCAGGAAGTTCACCTTCCCCGCTTTTTTCCGCACCTCTCCGGCGAGGGTCGCCTTGACCAGCGGCCGAACCACCCTCTTTCGCCCCATCATCCGGAGGAGCGCGGGCCGGACGAACGCCTCGAACGTGATCAGGGCGGACACCGGGTTCCCCGGGAGGGAGAATACCGGCTTCCCATCCTTCATCCCGAAGACGGTCGGGCCGCCCGGCTTGATGTCGACCCGCCAGAAGCGGGACACGACGCCCATCTTCGCCAGCACCTCCCGAACCAGATCCCGATCGCCCGCCGACACCCCCGCGGTGGTGATCAGGGCGTCCGCCTTCAACCCTTCCGTGATCTTTTCCGCGTGGCTTGCGAGGTCGTCGCGCGCGATGCCGAGGAGCACGGCTTCCGCGCCCGTTTCCCGGACGGCGGCGGCGATCGCCACGCTGTTGCTGTTGATGATCATGCCGGGCGACGGCGGCTCCCCGAGTTCGATCAGCTCGTCGCCGGTGGACAGAACCGCCACCCGGACCTTCCGGTAGACCGGGACGAACGCCTTCCCGAGAGAGGCGAGCATGCTGATCTCCGGCGGGCGGAGAGGCGTCCCTTCCGGGAGGACCACGTCCCCCTCCCGCACGTCCTCCGCGCGGAACCGGATGTGCTGGCGGACCGTCACCTTCCCTTTCACGACGACGTGGCCGTCCGCCTCCTGCGTCTCCTCGAACGGGACCACCGCATCGCAGCCGGCGGGGATCGGCGCGCCGGTCATGATCTTGACGGCGCACCCGGGCGCAACGCCGACCGACGCGGTTCCCCCTGCCGGGATGTACCCGGTGATCGCAAGGCGCGCCTGCCCGCGGCAATCGTCCGCACGGACGGCGTACCCGTCCATCGCGGAGTTGTCGTAGAACGGGAGGGGCCACGGCGCCGCGACGTCCCCCGCGAGGGTCCTGCCCAGCGCCCGGCCGGTCTCGACCCGCTCGGTGCCCAGCGGGGCGACGTTCTCCAGCACGAGGTTCCTGGCTTCCTCATAGGTCGGCATGTGCGATCTTCCCCCCTTCCAGCGCGGTCGACCCGCCGTTCCGCCGGGCGGGACGATCCGGGTCGCGCGTGGTCATCCCGACCGTGGTACCCCGCCACGAGGGATCGGCCCCCCGGCCCCGCGACAAAACCGGTGCGGTTCGGCGCAAGGTCGTATTTTCCCTGAGTGTGCGACTTTTCGAAGGGGGGGGGGGAGCAGCCGGAGGGCGGGCCGGTTACCCGCGGTCCCCGGGCGCGACCCCGGACGCGATCGGGACCTCCTCGAACTCCATCTCCAGGAGGTCGAGGAACAGCATCCTCCGGGTCAGGCACCTCCCCTGCCCGAGGAGGACCTTGCACACCTCCGCGACCTGGAGGCTTGCGACCACCGCGGGGGTGAACGCCGGGTTCCCGAGCTTCGTCTCGACCCCCTTCGGCTCGTTCCCCGACGGGTAGATGAACGGGGTGATGTCCTCTCCGGGCATCTGCGTCGCCATCTGCCCGTACCAGCCGGCGATCGCCCCGTGGACCATGGGAACCCCGAGCTCGCGGCAGGCGCGGGCAAGTTCCACGCGGGCGGTCACGGTGTCGAGGGCGTCGACCGCGGCGTCGGCCCCGGACAAAAGATCCGCCCCGTTCTCCCGCGTGAAGGCGGACCTTGAGGGGACCACCCGCACCGCGGGGTTGATCGTGCCGACCCGCTCCACCGCCGCATCCACCTTCGGCGCGCCCAGGTTCGCCGGCGACGCCAGGAGCTGCCGGTTCAGGTTGTGCTCCTCGAACGTGTCGGGGTCCGCCACGACCAGCGTCCCCACCCCGAGCCGGGCGAGCTCTTCGACGACGTACCCGCCGAGGCCGCCCGCCCCCACGATCACGACCCGGGAACGGAACAGCTTGAGCTGCTCCGCGGTCGACAGGGTCCGGCGGTTCCGTTGGTACCGCGCGGGCAAGAGCCCCAGTTCGAGCGCGGTTCCCTCGACGAAGGCCAAGGTCCGTTGAAACCGGTCCGCGGCGGCCACCTGGCCGGCCCACGGGAGAAGATCCCCCTGGGCGCGGGTCACAAGGAACGCGCGGAGGTCCTCCACGCCTAGTGTCCCCTCTCGCAAATACCTTGGCATTCGACCGCCGCTGCATCCGCGCCGGCTGTGTTGCACTCCCTCTCCGTACTTGCAAGTACGGCTCGGTCTTGCGCCTTGCCGGACGCGGCGCATCGGCACTCTCGGTGCATCAAGCTATTTGCGAGAGGGGACACTACCCGCCCCCGACGAGCGGAAAGATGGCGAGGGTGTCGCCGTCGGCCAGCACCCTTGAAATGTTGGCGTGGCGGCTGTTCACCAGGACGATCCCGATCTCCTTTTCGGGGAGGTCCACTTCCTCGACGATCCGCGAAACGGTCGTCCCGGGGGGGACCTCCCGGACCTCCGCGTCGAACCGCCCCTTGCGGAACGTCGCGAACAGCTTCACCGTGATCCGCATCACGCCTCCCGAAGAACGACGGAGAGGTCCACCGGTTCCCCCGGGGCGACCCAGCGCCCGCCCTGCAGCAACGCCGCCTCCACCCGTTTCCCGTCGAGGAGGATCTCCCGGCAATCGTCCCAGAACGCCGGGGGCCTCTGGCGGAAGAACGCCTCGGCCTCGGCGGCCGGGAGGAGGACCCCCCTGCTCAGGAATCCCGGGGCAAGTTCCGGCGCCAGCAGGTTGAACAGCTTCACCGTGATCACGCCGTCCCGCTCGGGGCCCTCGCTCTTCTCCCCATCCTCGCGCGACAGGTTCGCCCTCAGGGGCGCCAGCGCGCTTCCCCGGCGGAGGATCGCCCCCGCCAGCCCCGGCATCGCCGCGGAGAGTGCCAGGGTGGAGCCTTCCCGGATCCGTGCCGACCCGACCGCGTCCACCGGCTTCCCGTCGAGGAAGATGGTGGTGATCCTGCGGTCCACGTACGATTCATCCAGCTGGAACTGCCCGCACAGCAGGTCCTTCAGGCTGCAACCGGCCCGGACCGCGACGCCGACCCCGGTTCGGAAGATCTGCAGAAAATCCCCCACCCGCCCGGGTCCCATCACGAGGTGAAGCCGCGTCATCTCAGGGCGCGGGACCGCTTTTCCCCTTTCCACGGCCAGGGGGCTTTTCCGTTACCAGTTGAACACCGTGTCCAGATCGTCGTCCGTCACCTGGAAGGTGACGTTGTGGGGCGGGATCGGCTCCTTGAGGAAGAAACGCGGCAGCCGATCGTGGTGCTTCGTGAACCCGGCGCGGGTGTTGAAGTCCCTTTCCATCTTGAGGATGCTCTTCCCGAGCGCCGTCACGTCGTCCCCCGTCGTGGTGACGCCGTGGAAGGCGCCGATCATGTCCAGGAGGGCCTGGAACGTCTCGGGCTGGTCCAGCAGGGGGAAGGCGATGAAGAGGCACATCCCGGTCGAATCGACGGCCGCCGTCGCGATCTGGAGGTTCCGGGACATCTCGACCTGTCCTTCCGGCTTGAGAGGGTCCACGTCCCCGCCGGACTTGAGGATGTTCGGCCCCACCGAGTACCCTGCCGTGTGGTCCGCGCCCTGGGTGGTCGTCGCGTACGTCACCCCGATCCCCATGACCGACCGCGGGTCGTACGCCGCCATCGCCTGCCCCTTGACAACGGGGACCCGCTCGACCCCGAAGACCTTCCCCGTGACCTCGGCGCCGCAGCCGAGGATCCGCCCCAGCGGCGTCCCCTTCCCGATCTCTTCCACGAGCCGGATCGCCGCCGCGCCGTCGCCCCACGGGATGAACCCCGCCTCCATGGCGACGCCGACCGCCGCGCCCGTGTCCATGGTGTCGACGCCGAAGTTGTCGTCGAGAAAATCGAGCCGGGCGATGACGTCGAGGTCGGAGATCCCGCAGTTCCCGCCGTGCGACCAGACCGTCTCGTACTCCGGCTGCTTCGTCAGGTACTTTCCGTCCTTGTCGTTGTAGATCCCGGAGCACTGGATCACGCAGCCGCGATGGCAGCCGTGGGTGGCGACGCCTCCCCGCTTCACCTCGAGCTCCGCCTGGACCTCGCCGCTGATCTTCGCCGCGTTCTCGAACCGCCCCGTCCGGAAGTTGTTCGTGGGGTAGCCGCCCGCCTCGTTGAGGACGTTGGTCAGCACGTTGGTGCCGTAGGCGGGGAGCCCCTCCCCCGTGATGGGGTGCTTCCGCAACCCCTCGACGAACCGGCGGTTCGCATCCTTGAACTTCTCCGGGTCTTTGGGGGGCCGCATCTTCAGCCCGGTGTCGTCCAGGATGATCGCCTTGACCCGTTTCGCCCCCATGACGGCGCCGGTCCCGCCGCGTCCGCAGTGCCGGGTCGGCCGCATCTCCATGTCGGTGCAGGCGATCGAGGCGGCCAGCAGCTTCATCTCCCCCGCGGTGCCGATGGTCATGTACGCCGCGCGGTCGCTGTACTGGCCCTTCAACTTCTCGATGAGGGGGTAGTTCGGGAGATTCTTCAGGCTGTTGTCGACGGAGACCTGGACGCCGTCCTTGTTGATGAAGATCTTGTAGAGGTCGTCCCCCTCCGGCTTCCC
>Ga0315273_10008861_pt1 | contig 12728 bp, 10 predicted proteins | sample YL17G02_0_MG_FD_205753 | JGI IMG/M metagenome (GOLD analysis project Ga0315273, IMG submission 205753) | Sediment microbial communities from Yellowstone Lake, YNP, Wyoming, USA - YL17G02_0 | ecosystem: Environmental > Aquatic > Freshwater > Lake > Sediment | place: USA: Wyoming | collected...
AATCGGAGCTCACCCGTGAAACGGTTGGCACCGGCATCGGCCTTGCCATCGTGCACCAACTGACCCTGGCGATGCAGGGCAAGGTGGATGTCATCAACCGCGAGCCGGGCGCGGAATTCCGCGTGTCACTGCCGGAATACCGGGGAGGTTCCGCCACGCGCTTGTGAGGCAGCCAATATCTGGCTATATGGAGGATAGGTAGCATAAAAGCTATATTGCCGGAAATTCACAGATACTGGGAAGCCCATAGGCTTATATTTACTTTCCGCGGGTTGCGAAATCGGGCGAAATCTCACAGGGCTTGAAGCTACCAAACTGGATTCTGCCTTGGTATAGCTCTATTTCAGGCTAATTCCTGCTTGCAGGGCAAAAGACATCGTGCCGCTGAATTTATAGCAGCCGGATGTTTGAACGATGGGTTTCCTCAAACAGGCCAGCCTGCGGTGGAGCGCGGCATTCCGGCAACAGATCTTTTGCTGGAGTAGTCGTTTTGCCATCCAGGTGAGCGAGTATCTTGCTGATTATCGCCGGGTCTTCAAGCGGTCCTTGCCACCCTTGCCATGGCGGACCACGATTTCGTGTCGCGCAAAGTCGACGTCCTTCACCCGCAAGCGCAGGCATTCCATCAACCGCAGTCCGGTACCGTAGAACAGACTGGCCTGCAACCAACACACCCCGCTCAATTCGCCGAGTGGCGCGCGGACTTCTTCACGTCCCAGTACCGTAGGCAAACGCTCCAGCCGCTTGGCGCGGCGGATTCCGCCCATCCAGGGCAACGCGATTCCCAGAACCTCGCGGTACAAGAACAACAAGGACGACAGCGCCTGATTCTGCGTCGACGCAGCCACCCACCTGCGCACTGCGAGATCGGTCAAGAATGCCTCGACTTCACGCTCGCCCAACTCGCGCGGATGGCGCTTGCCATTGGCCCGGATAAATCGGCGAATCCAGCCCACATAGGCGTCCTCAGAGCGAAGCGCCATGCCCAGGCGGCGCATTCGCGCACGCACCTGATCCAGCAGGCGCGGTGGCTTCGCATTTGCATCGTCTCGGCTGGTGGCTGCCGTTGGCGGAGTGCGACCCTCATCGGTGCGGACGGTGGCGAAATCGGAATCCGAATTGGTGCTAGTGCCAGCCGACTCCGCGCCGACTAATTTCGCTCTAGCAGCGCCGCGGTACGATGGTTTCAAACGCCTGCTCCCACGTCGAAGAACATTGCAAGGATAGGCTGCAAGGATAGGCTGCAATATCGGAATATCATGATGATTCGTGTAGGATTTATCCTATAATCCAACACCCCCCGCTGTGATATCCTGCGAGGATACGTGGCGATTTGCCACCGACTATGCGTTAGAGAGCGCGGCAACCGCGTGCTGGGACGAGCGAAATGACGACGGTTCTCGACATCGTAAGGGCGTTTCGGGAGTCTGACCCTCCGCTGACCTACGTGGGCCAGGGCGAGTCGGTCGCCTACGGGAAGTCCCTTGAGTTCGAGGTAGTGGACTGGAACGGCACGACTCGAATCGTTCCGAGTGAGGCGCTGAATCTCCCGGGCCGACCCGGCGACCGCTCCTTCATGTACAGGGGCCAAACCGTTCGTTACCCGACCTGCGAGCCTTCCCTCCTCCGGGGTGTTCCGAACGACGAGTGGCAGATCAAGGCGCGCTTGACCCTTGAGCGATTCAGGGTGGCAGAGCTTGAGCTTGTTCTGCGTGAACATCCCTTCAATGCCATGGCGGACAAGCGTGGCTTTCACGTCGACTATCACGCCCTCGCTCAGCACTACGGGATCCCCACGTCGCTCCTGGATCTGACGTCGAACGTCGAAGTCGCGGCCTTCTTTGCTGTCGCGAAGTGGGATCGAGAGGCGGGCTCGTTTCGACCGATGGAGACCGGAACCGGGGTCATGTATCGGTTCGATTGGGCGGCGTCCGGCCCGGGGTACGCGAAGTTCTTCGAGCCCGTGGGATTCGGGCCCGGACTTAGGCCAGCCCGACAGCATGCGTGGACCTTCCGGCTGCGCCCTGGCGTTGATTTTCAACGGGTCCCACATGTGTCGGCCTTCGAGTTCGCACATTCGAAGACCGCGTCTCTCGAACTCTTCGAGAAGTTCGATCACGGTGCCTGGCTGTACCCGCCTGACTGTCTGGCGTCTCTCGTTGAGAAGCTCCGTGACGTACCATTCATCACGATGCGTGCGATCCGGCATGCGGCCCGGCAGGACGGTCAACCGCCCGACACAGTCGAGTCGAGTGCGGAAAAGGCAGCGCACTTCCTCAACTCGACCCTTGGACTCGACATCATGGACGGGTACGAGTTGCAGCCAGAGGAGGAAGATATTGAGGTTGCCAGGAGCCAAGCCGCCGCGCTGGATGAGGCGCTTGACAAACTCCGCTTCGGGTTTCGGCTTGTCCGGACACGTCGAGAGAGTACCGACAATGAAGCGCCCGAGTGAGGCGCTCTCTAACAACAGCATGCAGCGGACGGCGCTGCGCGCCGCCGCTGATGCTGAGCGTTCGGCGCCATGTTGACCCGCAGCTGAGAAAGGGTAGCCGTCTATGACTTCAGAGCGACCCACTAGAGATTCAGGCAGGCCTACGCACGTCAATTCAATCGTGAGGGAGTGAGCCTTGACTGGTCATGAGCATTCGAAGGGCGAGGCGGAGCGCGCCGCAGCCGACGAGCCAAAGACGTTCTACGAGATTCTCAAGGAGCAGCTCGGCATACTAGCGCTACTGGTCGTGCTTGCCGGGATCTCAGTCACCGAAGCCTACTATTGGGAGTTTGGCATTCGCTATCAGATGCTCTCACTGTCGGCCCAGCACTTGCTATACCGGGGGCTGACCTCGCTGGTGAGCGCACCCTATGTCGCAGGTCCGTATCTTGGGTGCATGGTGTGGCTGGCTCTGACGGCAAGGAACCCGGCGAAGTCCCGCACGAGTGCTTTGTTGCGCAGGCCGGCCGTTGGCTATCTTCTTGGCGTCGGACTCATGCTGGCGACCTATGTATTGGGGCTCATTGCCGGAGGTCAAGCTGCCAGAACCGACATGACTGCGGGGACGACTACTCTTCCGCAGGTAGTTAGCATGTCACCGAGTTCCCTTGCTACACCGGGTGAGGGCTATCGGATGCTCCTCCTGCAGGGGGACTTCGTGGCCGTCTTTAAGCCACTGCCTGTCTGGAGGGCTAATGAACGGCCGATACTCAAGCTCGTCAGGAGCAGCAGCCTTGAGGAGATCGAACTTGCTCGCTAAATTGCTGCTGGCGGCGGTCTGCCTGCTGCTGGGCGCTGCAACTGCGCGAGCCGACATCGTGTTTCTCAACGATTCGGTGGTCTACGGGCGGGTCAAAATGGTGAACGCTAATGAGTTGTTGATCGGAGAGGGCTGCAGCGGCACGCCAGAGCGGACACTGGACCGCGCGCTGGTGCGCCATATCAAGTTCACTACCGACTGTCTACCGGGCAACTCCATGGCACCGAGTTCCGGCATGCTCGTCTGTGGCGACGAACGCGTTGACGGCTATGACGTCAATCTGTCGAACGGCGTAGTGCTATTCGCCAGCGAATATCAAGTGACTCGCGATGGGCGTGTGCTTGTTGACCTGGCAATGAAGGTCGGTGGCGTCACGAGCCCAGTTGGCTCGGTCGCGAGCATTACCAAGAGAGCAAGATGCAAGTCCACGATACCTGACGTAGAGGAGGCTCAGTTACCTGCGGGTTTGTGTTTTGAAGCTGCCAGGTGGGCTGTTAACTGGAGCGACGAGCCCGTGCGTCGCAATCAGATTCTGAGGCGGGGCGCGTCCGTATTCGTCGAGACGTTAGGAACTCCATCCTCGCCGCCAAGTGACGTAGACGTAAGGGAGGCGTTAGGACACGCTTTTACGATGTGGATCTCCGCTCTGCACAAGCAGCGCGCGAGACTCAGTGAGCCATTGAGAGCCTATCTAGACAGCATCTTCTCCTGCGGTCAGTCCGGCGGCCCTTGCTTGTTGACTCCTCCGCAGGTGGTGCAGAACCACTGTCCAGGTATCTCCCAGTTCATCGTCCGTGAATTCTTCGTGCGAGACGGAGTATTTCCCGAGGGCGAAAAGGATTTCGTGGCGAAGGCTCAACTAGAGGGCCGGACCATAGCACTCAACTTCAATGATTTCCGGTTTACTAACTTGTTCCAGGACAGGGTGCCCTTGGTTTCTGGCGCACCACTCACAGTCAGTCTTGTCACGATTCTGACGCATGAGCTCGGCCACGCTCTTGGCTTGGGACACGCTGCCGCGGGCGTCGAGTCAGTCATGAGCGACGAATACTCTCGCTTGCCTGCCGAGCCAAGCGCAGAAGATGCGATGGAGCTGGCCAGCGTTTTGGAGAAGGACATCCAGGGCTTGCCGGCTGGAGAGCTGAATGCCGAAACCTGCGCTGGGCTGAAGGTCAGCTGGAATCCGTGAGTCGGGTGTGCGCATGCCGAGTCCTGCCGCGGCACGCCGAACAATTCGCTGCAGGCGACAACACCCGCCGCCTTCACCTCGGCTCGGCTTGCGGGTGTTGCGCCTGAGCTCAATGCCGTTGGGCGGTTTCAATAGAGTCTGGTAATTTGAAAAATCAACGAAGGGAATAGCTGACATGGACCTGAGGAAGATCGTACTCATGATAACCACGCTGCTGATTCCTTCGAGCGCCTTTGCACTCAATGCATCATGCTCTCCATTGGTTTCCGCCAGTGAGGCGAGAATCACAGAGAATAGGTAGCATGAAAGCCATATTGCCGGAAATTCACAGTTACTGGGAAGCCCACAAGCTTATATTTACTTTCCGCGGGTTGCGAAATCTGGCGAAATCTCACAGGAGTTGAAGGTACCAAACTGGCTTCAGCCTTGGTATAGCTCTATTTCAGGCTAATTCCTGCTTGCAGGGCAAAAGACATCGTGCCGCTGAATTTATAGCCGAGTACCTTGCTGATTATCGTCGGGTCTTCAATGCTGGCAATGACGTGCAAGGATGCACCAATGCCGCGAAGCGCACGACTGCAGGGACGCAGGAGGTAGAGCACCAAGAGTCGGCGCCTTTAGGCGACGCAGGAGCAGTTGCCGAGGTGATGGAATGGCCGAGCAAGTGATGCATCGAATCGTCATCGGCGCTGTCCACAGTTTGCGTGTTAAGGTAGCCGCTGCCGACATCGCGTTCCAGTAAACCTTGGCGCTCCAGATGGCGGCCAATGCGGTGGGCGATCGTATGCGTCAGTTGCGTGAGCTCATCCCTGGTGGGTGCCTTGACCCGACGAAAGCGTACCGGCTTGCCGTGCCTGGGATCAATGTAAACACCATCCAGAAACAACATGTGGAAGTGGGTGTTGAGATTCAGCGCACCACTGAAGCGTTGGATCAACGTCACCGCCCCGGTCTTTGCCCACCATACGCCGCGTTCCGCAACTGGGACAAAAACCGCGCCGTTTGCAGCTGAATGCCACCAGTTTCTCGTGGTGGCAAGCCTCTCAGCGAACTCGCAAGAAACCATGCTCAAGCCGGCCGCACCTCAGGTGCTCATCGAATTCGCGGCAAATGAAAGTGGGTAGGTGTTTGCCCTGGCTGGTCAGTTCGGCCTGGAACTCGGGCCGGTATTCCTCGATGACCCGGTAGAGCAAGGTCGCTTCGGGCCGATGGCGTTGGTATGCGGGTGGGTGGGCGGGTACCAGCGCTGAGAGAGTAGCCACGGATAGGGTGAATGAAGTGGTTGATTCTGTTCACCTTGTTAGCTATCCTTGAGCGGCTGTACTGCGCCTTTGCGGTTCGGTCACAGTATTCTCAATTCGGGGACGATCAACAACGAACACGAGGTAAATGGTAATGGCGCAAGGGATCTCCGTTCACATCGGTCTCAACAGGGTCGATCCGAAACAGTACGAGGGGTGGGATGGTCAGCTCACTGCATGCGAAGCCGACGCGAAGGATATGCTGGCGCTTGCGAAAAAACGAAAGTTCAAATCCAGCACTCTGCTTCTGACCAAGGCCGCAACTGCCGATTCGGTGTCTCAGGCGATTTCCGACGCGGCGAAAGTTCTGAAATCGGGGGATCTTTTCCTACTTACGTATTCGGGCCACGGCGGCCAGGTCGACGACACTAATGGTGACGAGAAGGATCGGATGGACGAGACGTGGGTCTGTTATGACCGTGAGTTCATCGATGACGAACTCTATGCGCTGTGGGGCAAGTTCAAAGCCGGCGTGCGCATTGTCGTGCTTTCCGATAGTTGCCACAGCGGCTCAGTGGCGCGCGCCGTTGCGATGCCTGTCACCGGCGCGCCGCGCGTTCGCGCAATGCCGACCAGCGTCGCACGCGCAGTCCAGAAGGCGCACAAAAAGCTCTACCGTGGGATTCAGGACAAGCACCCCGGCGCCGAAAAAGCCAAAGTGAAAGCGAACGTACTGCTGATCTCCGGTTGTATGGACAATCAGCTTTCGCAAGATGGCGACAGGAATGGCCTGTTCACCGGTACCCTCAAGTCTGTTTGGAATGGCGGAAAATTCAAACGAGGCTATCGAAAGTTCCGCGATGTCATTGTGTCGAAGATGCCGCCGGATCAGACTCCGAACTATTCGCTGGTCGGTGCGTTGAACGCCAAGTTCGAGGCGCAAGTTCCGTTCACGATCTGACGAACCGCTCTCAATGGCGGTAATGAGGGCGTTCGTACCAACGAGACGACGAGGGGGCACGCCAAATGGCAAAAGGACGGCGGGGCAGGGCGGACGTACCACCTACGGAATGGGACCGAATCGAAGAAGCGCTCGCTGAGGGCACTGTTCGAGGGAAAAGTCCAGCTGCCGAAAAGCAGCTCGAAATCTTCGATAAAGCCGAGTTGCCTGTATTGCAGCGTCTTGCGACGCGAGCGCGGTTGTCGCGTTCCCGCGGTGCGCCGCTTGGCAACGTCGTGTTTCTGCATGGGATTACAGGTGCGGATCTAGCTACCACTGTTGGCGGCGACGTCGATCACATCTGGACGAATTTTCCGCGCTTGATCGTGGGTCAGATTTCGCGCCTGAAGCTGCGGGCCGATGCATTGGGCGAAGCAAATCCGAAGTACCACGTAGTCGCGACGCGCCCGAACCAGCGTTACTACGCACGAAGCATTCTTTCGCTGCGCGCGCATTGGAACGCCGTGCCTTTTGCGTATGACTGGCGCAAGGACATCGACACCGCGTCGGATCAGCTTGCTGCATTCATTCGGGCGCAATTTCCGGGGCAACCGGTCCATATCGTGGCGCATTCGATGGGCGGGCTCGTCGCGCGCAACATGATTCGCAGGGACCCGCTGCTTTGGGACGCAATGCTGGATCCGGCCCGCGTCTCGGGTGGGCGGCTCGTCATGCTCGGCACTCCCAACTATGGCTCCTTCGCAATCGTTCAGGCGATGACGGGCGAGGACCAGATGATATCGCTGCTCGAGAAGTGCGACCTCTCGCACAACCTCACTCAGCTGCTCGAAATCACGAATACGTTTCTCGGAAGCTATCAATTGCTTCCGGCACCGTCGCATTTGCCGGCTGCACTCAAGTCGTTGTACCAAGCAGACACGTGGTCTCCGTCCGCTCACATCTCGCAGGCACATCTCAACAACGCCTTCGCGTTCCACGAAAAGCTGGCGGCAAGCGCGACGATCGATCCTTTGCGAATGACGTATGTGGCCGGTTCTGCGCAACCCACAATCGTTGGAATGACGATTGCCGGCCAAGGAGATTTCGACTACGAACTGTCGCGCGAAGGTGATGGTCGCGTGCCACACGCGCTTGGCCCTTTGCCGGGCATCTCGACGTACTACGTCAATGAAGTTCACGGCGATCTTGCGCGCAACGAAAAGGTACTGAACTCGCTCGATGAGTTGTTGGAGACAGGTGCGACAAAGCTGCTCAGCACGAGCGTAGTAAGGGGCGTCGAGCGCGGACCCGTCGTTATGCGCGACTATAGGTCGCCGACCGATCAGATTCTGATGAAGGAGATTGATCGTGTTGCGCGCATCGCGGAGATGCAGGTACGCGAACAATCGAATACAGCGCTGGAAGATGTGAAGTTGGATATTGCACGTGAGGATCTGAAGCTCGGAGAGATCGCGCTGGTCCGGGCAGCGCTCGGTAGTGGTCGCGACGAGGCGCCACTCGTATTACCCGACGATCGCGAAAATCCCCAGTCCACGCACAAGTTCAATCTGAACGTGTCCTTGAGATTTGCGGACGTGCGCGAGGTCAAGATCCCTATCGTGGTCGTTGGGCACTATCGCGGCGAAAGACCCACCAACGCGATTGGTGCAATCGATGAGCGACTCGGCGGGTTGATTGGGCTCGCAGTCAAACGGGGCATGATTGCGGGCAATGTTGGCGAGACCTTCTATGTGCCGACCCGTGGCCTCATCGGTGCAGCCGGAGTTGTGGTGGCAGGCATGGGGGACACCGGGAGATTCACCGAGGACGACCTGAACGTTCTCATGATGAACGTTGCGGTGGGTGCGGCGGCATTGGGTCACAGACGAATCGCGACGTTGTTGGTCGGCGCTGGCGAAGGCAACCTCGATCAAGACAACGCGTTGCGCGCAATCCTCAATGGAATCGGCGCCGGCTTATCGAATTTCCTCGACGAGACGGGGAACGAGCCATCGCTGACCGGTGTGACCATCGTCGAAAACAACGGTCAGCGCTTCTTGTCGTTGATGAATTCGCTGAGTTCAATCGAGCCGGGCGCATTCCCGACGGTGAAGTTCAAGTTCGCGAAGCCACTTGCGAACGAGATCGCAAAAGCCCGTAGGAAACCTGCGCTACCCAAGAAAGGCATTATGCGGGCCGCGCAGAACGAATGCCAAGCGGGAGCAGACGGCAATGACGTCCGGCTGACCATCGAGTGTGCTGATGAAAAGAAAGGTGTTTTGCGCGTCTCAGCGATCACGCAAAGCGCAGTGATTCCGGTGCGCGAGGTCAGCATCAACCTGCAGACATTCAAAGGCGTCGCGGAAGAACTTCAGAAGGCTGACATCAGGTCAGACCAGGAAGGCTATGGCCGTATGCTATTTTATTATGCTCTGCCCGAGGATTTCGATGATCTGATCGCTAGAACCACGTCTGTGCGCGTGATTGTCGACCGCGCAACGGCGTCGTTTCCGTGGGAAATGGCGTGCTTTCGAACAAGATCAGATCGCAAGTTGCGATCGCTTGGCGTCGAACTTGCGCTGACGCGTCAGTTTCGCACGATGCTGACGCGACCCCCGGGCGTATCGCCGCCGTTGAATGACACGCTGCGTGTGCTCGTGATCGCCGATCCGGCGCAGGAGCCTGAGTTACAGCTGCCTTTCGCGCGCAGTGAAGGACGACAGGTAGCCGAAACCTTGCGTCGACTGAGTGGGCTGGAGTTGCGTATCGACGTAGAGAGCCGCATCGGTCCCAACGAGTGCAACATGATCGAGATCCTGCGGCAAATTCTGACGGGCAACTTCGATATCGTGCACTTTGCGGGACACGGCGACTACGATCCGTCGGACCCGTCGAACGCAGGTTGGATCTTTGGACGCGAGCAGGTTCTCAGAGCGACAGATATCTTTCGCGCGCGACGGGTACCCCGCCTCGTGTTTGCGAACGCGTGTTTCTCCGGCGTCATTCAACAAGGCAAAGCCCAAGCTTCGGATGAAATGTCGCGTGGGCTGGCAACCATTGCTCAGGCGTTCTTCGAGAGAGGCGTCCCCAACTACCTTGGGACGGGTTGGCCCGTCAACGACACGCAAGCCTCAACCTTCGCGGCAGAGTTCTATTGTCAGGTCTTGGCTGGAGCGACACTGGGCAAAGCAATGCGGAAGGCGCGTCAGAAGATCTTCGATGAATCGCTGGGATCGACCTGGGGCGCGTATCAGCTTTACGGAAATCCGAGGGACGTGCTCGTGCGCCTCAAAACCGCCTGAACGTTCGCGCCGAAGATCAATTGATATGAAATAGAAGGGACTGGAGAAAGACCAATGCCGATCATCACCCAAAGCGATACGCGTTCATTCGTTTCCACCGCAAAGTTTGTCGCGCCGCCGCGCATGCGCGGACCGGTAGAGGAGGCGGCGCCGCCAGTTGAACTCAAACAGACCGAAGCCCAGGCGCTCGTCGTCGGCTCCGGGCTGATCGTCGCCGCCGAAAACGTCCCAGTGACCACGCGTGAAGATCTCATCAATTGCACCTTGTTCGCGCAACTTGCCGCGGGCGGTGAACTCGCGGATCCAACCGATGTTGCGAGCTGGTACGCCGCATACTTCAGAGGATTGACGGCGCTCGGTTGGGCGCAGAGCGACATGCAGTTCGAGGAATACGAGTCCGGCTCCAAAGGTCTCGAAGCGAACAAGGCCATCATCCAGGTGCTAACGGTTCTCCTCGGCCCCGGGGCGGCGGCGCTCGCGGTCGTGAAGGTGACGCTTGACGCGCTGGCGTCGATGGACGAGGGCAATCCGTGGATCACGCTCTTCAACCGCGAGAGCAAGTCGGCGAAATCCGCCAAATTCCAGGTAGCGACGGCGCAGGTGGATACGAACGGGCTACTCGAGATCGCGCTCGTCGGCTTCAACCTCAAGTCGAAATCAACACTGACTCAAGTCCTCTTTTTCAAGTACGGCGCCAATAAGACACGGCTCAAATTCGCATCCGGTAAGGCCACGATTTATGAAGCAGCGCTCGCCAATCAACGCACCGCAATCGCGCAGCGATTGGCGGCGTATCGAACGGCCTACGTGATGCAGGTGAAGTTTCCGCCGCTGCCGCCCGGCACTCGCGCGATCCCTAAAATGCGTAGCGCAAAAAAGCGCAAATGACGCGCGCGGAGAACGGCCGATGGAGGTCCGCCTAACGCGCGAGCAATACCGACCCGGCAGTACCGTCGGACGCCTGTTCCTTGATGGCATTTTCGAATGCTTTACGCTCGAAGACGGCATTCGGACGCATAAGGTCGATGGCGAGACCGCCATTCCGGCCGGAACCTATGCGCTGGTGATCAACTATTCGCCGCGCCTCAAGATCCAGCTACCGCGCCTGCTCGATGTGCCCGGCTTCGAAGGCATCTTGATCCATCCGGGCAATACCGCTGTGAACACACGCGGTTGCATCCTGGTTGGCCGCTCCTGGCAGGACGGCAGTGAAGCGATTGGCGGAAGCCGCGCTGCGTTTGCGCCGCTGAAGGACAAGATCGCTGCCGCGATCGGGCGTGGCGAATCGGTGTCGGTGCGCGTCATTCAGGAAAACGCACCGGAGGAACTCGCCACGCGGGCAATGCCACGCAAGTTGCCGAAGACGCGCGCGCGCGGTGGCGTCAAGCGCGAGCCAAAGACGAAAGTCCTTTCAAAAACACGCAATCCGAAGCCGAAAAAGAAGTCGCCTGCAAGGACGCGCAAACCGAAAGCGAAGGCGCCTGCAAAGGCGCGCAAGAAGACGCGCCCCTCTGCGAAATAGCCGGGAGCGTGAACGCGTGCTCAAATCGCATTGATCTGATCCGCAAACTTCTTCGTCACCAAGTCGAACCCACGGCCACTCGGGTGCAGTTCGTTTGCCCAGTAGCTCTTATAGGTTGCGTCGTTCGGCAGCGTCTTGCGCAAGTTGAGGTAGTGCACGTGCGCGAATTGCGGATGTGAACTCACCTCCTCGAGCGCCCGCCTGCCGAACGGTGCACTGCCCGCCGACGACTCGATCACCGCGGTCGGTTACACCGCTGCGCACAACATCGCCATCGTCCGACGCTACACCGCTGGTGGGCAGCCCGACGCGAATTTTGGTCAGGCCGGACAGGTGTTGCTCAACGCCGCCCTTTCCAACGGCGTCTACTCCGGCGTGTCCGTTATTTTCGCCGCCGTGCTGCAACCCGATGGGCGCCTGGTCGTGGTCGGGCAGGGCATGGACCGCGGCTTCGCAGTTATCCGCTTGCTCGGCAATGGCTCTCTGGACTCCAGCTTCGGCACCAACGGCCGCGCCCACGTCAAGTTCAGCGGCCCCAGCTTTTACGACGAGCCCTTTGCGGTTTCCGCTCAAATCAACGGAAAGATCGTCGTAGCCGGCTACTTCGGAGGCCCTCCCAACGACGACTTCGCAGTGGCCCGTTTACTCCCCACTGGCGGGCCGGATCCCACGTTCGGCGGGGGAACCGGTAGCGCCATCGTGCCGATCAGCGTGACCACCGATGACCGGGCACTGGCGCTCGCTGTGGCGCCCTCAGGTCGGCTGGTGCTGGGCGGGTGGGTGCAGGATCCGCAGGCTGTGAATCAGCAGAGAGACTTTGCGCTGGTATGATTGTTCGGCGATCCGGTCTGCACCATTTTCTGCGATAGTTTTGAGGATATTGCCGACTGATGCCGCTTAGCTTAGGACCTTCTTGAATACGCCAAGTTTTGCCAGGCTTGAGTAAATCGCAGAGTCCTCGCGCATTCAGAAAAGTGACACTCAATTCACGGGACTCCCCCGCAGAAAGGGGGCGGGGAACAAATCGTGGCAAAAGTATGGTTTTTCAATCGAACCGTTCAAGCTGCGATCAAGGAGCGATACCGATATCTAACTTCCCTTCCCTTTTTTCCGTGGCGTCAGAACCTTGTGACGCAACGGAGCCCGGGAAAGATAGCGCGGGGTTACAACCTGACCACGCCATAGCTGCGCTTGGGGAAATAGCTTGCCGGACTCGCCATGGTGCTGCTCGGCGTCGCCGATGAGGCCCGATTGCGGACCCAATTCCAGCACCACGGCAG
>Ga0315273_10008862_pt1 | contig 12727 bp, 6 predicted proteins | sample YL17G02_0_MG_FD_205753 | JGI IMG/M metagenome (GOLD analysis project Ga0315273, IMG submission 205753) | Sediment microbial communities from Yellowstone Lake, YNP, Wyoming, USA - YL17G02_0 | ecosystem: Environmental > Aquatic > Freshwater > Lake > Sediment | place: USA: Wyoming | collected...
GTGCCCTTTGTAATAACAGAGAATGCAACTCACTCCTGCCTATACTTCACATACGCTCATAGCACTCATGAAGTCCAAATAGTAGGCACGTGGGTTATCGGACCACTACCGCTGCCTCCAACCTATGGCCTGACAATCACAACAACGGTCGGCGGAACAACTGATCCAGCTCCCGGAACATACAGTTACGCAGCGAACTCGACGGTTCAAGTTACAGCGATTCCCGAGTTTGCGATTCCTGAGGTAAACTTACTCTTCGAGTATTGGGAGCTGGACAGCGTCAACGTAGGCTCAGCCAACCCATACACGGTTCTAATGGATAAGAATCACACTTTGAAGGCTGTCTTCTCGCTTGTTCCATCGCCACTTTCGGTTTCCATAAGCCCTCTCTCTGCCTCAATACCAGTGGGTCAACCAGTGACCTTCACGTCAACAGTTTCAGGCGGATACACCCCCTACACCTATCAATGGTATTTGAACGACACACAAGTTTCAGGCGCAACAATGAATAATTGGACATTCACCCCAACTACCCTAGGCACTTACATCGTGCATTTGAAAGTGACCGATGCCTACAACAGCACAGTACAATCTCAAAATGCGCTAATAGTATGCGGGACAAGTGGCAGTGATGTAAACCGCGACGGAAAAGTTGACTTACGAGACATAAGTATAGTCGCGATTGCTTTCGGCTCATACCCTGGACATCCAAGATGGAATCTCATAGCAGACATAAATCAAGACGGCAAAATAGACTTGAGAGATATAGCCCTCGTAGCTAGGAACTTTGGGAAAACATACTCTTAACCCCCTCATGCTTGCGAGTGTTCAATCCCCGCCCAAACTCCATGTCACTCGGAAAAAGGTAATCAGAAGTCTTTTCTCAACTTTTCTTCCAGAGCAAGTAGACTTTTGTCTGCATTAGGAAACCGCAGATCCTTATGAGATTCGCAGGCGCGCGCTGACTTTGACTTTCAAGTTCGGCTCGACGTAGTCTGCTAGACTCGCCAGCCGGGTTTCCTGTACGAAACGAGGAACCGATGTGAACATGAGTTCCACGACTACTGCACGCGTCCGGCCCCCTATTGTGACAGTGTTTACGATTCGAGCATCATGCCTGGTCGCTATCTCCTCTATCTCAGGCAAACTGAGGTCATTCTTCTCGTTGACTCCCACGACAAGTCTAGTCCTGTTTCCATCTGCATAAGCGATCTTACTCCACTCGCTTGGACTGCTGAAGTTCCATTTCGCTCCTCTGTCGTTGGAGCCCTTGGGCTCGGCAATGTTCTTGGCTTTGTCAGCTGAAACGGCGCGGTCGTTCTGTAACGACGAATTGTCGTCAAGAATGGTGGGCGAGTTCCCTGCCATCGACACTTGCACGGATAATGAGACGGATACCAAGTTCACAATAAGCAAAGACAAGATTACACTACCTAATACTCTCCTGTTCATTCTGCCTTCCCCACACTCACCTTCTCAGAACCACAATAGACCTGCTTCAGAAGATGTTATATTAATGCTTTATTGAAAGGTCTTTGATGAGACAAACGAGACACTCTCTCCAAGGATGTATCAAACGCAACTTCGCGCGCGCTCTTCTACGTGTGCGTTCCACAAGTCAAATAAGCGCGCGTAAAGCAATATGCTAGCGTGCGATGTACCCGAGGTTCAAGGATGGGTGAAACAAAACCGTATAAGATTGTTATACATGTTGGAATAGGAACTCTTGCATTAATAATAATCTGTGTTCTTTTGACTATTGCTTTAGGTGCAACAATTGGATATTACACCTTGATCGAAAATAAGGATAGCGCAGGGGCTAATAGAACAATAGAAGACCAGATTGACACGATAGCTTCGTTGAATGCCAGTATCGCGAACCTGACGAAAATAAGTAGCCAACTTCAAGTATGGTTAGATGGAAATGAAACAGTACTTCATCAGTTAGAAGCATCACTTAATATTTCACAAACCTGCCTTAAGGGAAACATCACAAACTACGAAACTCAAATCTCCTTATTGAGAAGCCAAATAAACCAAACACAAACTTGGCTGAACGGGAACATAACAAGCTATAATTCTCGAATCAATTCATTGAACCTGCAAATAACCGACTATGAAGCACGCATGCGGGGCATATGGAATATAAGCAATATTCAATTCGACTTGGACGACCTTGACCATTTCATGGTTAATGTTACAAACGCGCCTGCTTCCCTTGGTGTAATCAACATTATGACGGTAGAAATCAATCAAAATATCACCTCAACAAACTCTATCGTTATTGCGCCAGCAAGTTCAAGCGTTGTAGTTTGTGGTTCAAACTGGACAAGATTTATTGGAGCAAACGTCACGGTCACAGTTCGCGCGCGCGCTTACGGGCAGAACGAGACGACAGTCTCGCAGACCCTAGTCATACCGTGCCTCAAAGTTACGAATGCCTCGTTCTCGAATTTTCCCACGGGAACTCCATACGTCAACATAACCCTCTTCAACAGCAAATGCTCACCGACAAATACCAACATCACACAAATCTCTGTCACAGCGAACAACGTAAAAAAGCTGGTCGATGGAACAATGGTATTTCCGAGCATAAGTCCGAGCGGATATCTGCTACCCATCGGAAAAGAGGTGACTTTTGTCTATCCATGGAATTGGAGCCTGTACTCTGGGCAGAACGTGACGTTCACTGTAACACCTGCTCAAGGACCACCCGCTTCAGCCACGTTCAAAGTTGGATAAGCGCGTCTGTGTCGGCTGGATAAAACTTTACCACACACACAACGGACGACGACGGACGACCACGACGGACGACGGACGGACGACGGACGGACGACCACGAACGACGGACGACCACGACGGACGACGGTTAAAGGATAACTAACTATAGGCTTCCATTACTGTATACCCGATCCAGGATACATCTATGGACATTGATGGAACAGGAAGGATCTATCAGAATCTACTACAGATAGATAGTATCGAAATCGAGTATACAGTCTTTAACCGTCCATTAGAAGCCTAAGCGCGCGCAATTCAATTTGTAACACTTGCCATTCTCTTCAACATTAGCGCGCAAAACTGCTCTGAAGAGATGTTTGCATAGGATAGACTACGGGTAGTGCTCTCCGAAGTGCCTTGCGACTAGTCTCACGTCGCGCATGTCCACCTTCCCGTCTGAAACAAGCTGTTCGGGACCTGTGATGTCTGCATGAGGATTCCACAAGCCATCTCCAGGAACAGTGGCAAAAGCCTTAGCTGATTTTCCGATGTCTTTCATGTCCACCTTCAAGTCATGATTAATGTCACATGGGTTCCAATACACATTCATTAGTGGGTAGTCGTCCACGCCTTCCCAAGGAAGATAGGTGTCACCGACCCCGTCATTGTCCAAGGCCACGCCATTGTAGTCACTCCAGAAATTGCCTTCACAACCATTGTCCCAGAGATTGGCATAGCGAGCACCAGATTCCCAGTCGTACACTTCGACAGTATTATTGATGAAGTTATTGTGACAGAAGGAATTGTTGGAAGCATCATCGAGCCCGATGCCCCAGCCGTTGTTTGCTATGGTGTTTTCAAAAATGCTATTGTTTGAAGAATAAGCAAGTTTGATAGCAAAATAGTAACCGGTGCATGCTGTTATGTTGTTTTGAGATATGTTGTTGTTCGTAGAATCCTCGAGTGTGATGCCCTCTCCGTTGCTTGTCATGATATTTCCCGTTATGCTGTTATGGTCTGAAGAACCATGGAGACGGATTCCATCAGCGCTGTTACCTATTATGTTGTTTCCAACAATGCTGTTATTTGAAGAATCACAGAGCCTGATGCCATCACGTCTGTTGTTTGTTATGTTGTTTCCAGCTATTGTACTATGGCTCGTTCTCCAGACTTGCACGCCCGCGGCGGTGTTGGACAGGTTGAGGTTTTCCACTCTTATGCGGGTGCAGTTGACGAGTAACACCTGCCCAGCATCCTCAACCTCAACGTCCGACACATTTTCAAGATAAACCAGAGGCTTACCATTGACCAAATTATCTATAACAACATTCCCATAAAAATCCCAAGCAGCTAGACCATCATTAACAAAGACATTCCCGACAATGCTGTTGTAGTTTGACAACCACTCGAGCCAGATGCCCAGCTGGTTGTCTGTCATGCTGTTTCCAACAATGCTGTTGTTTTGAGCCCACATATAGAGGTCAATGCCATAGCTGTTGTTTGTTATTTTGTTTCCAACAATGCTGTTATTTGAAGACCCCTCAAGCCAGATGCCATAGCCGGAGTTTTTGATGTTTGTGTTTCTGATTGTAACGTTGCTTCTTCCTTCCAAGTTTATGCCAATCTCCGTGCCTTGAATGCAATGACCTGCTCCATCAACCACGATGTTATCCCCTTCCACAACAATTCCATCAGTATCGCTGGTGATGTTGCCAGTCAAAGTGTAAGTAACGTTGTCAACCGTAGAAATAGGTGCTGTTGGAGGGTCTATGCTTCCGTCAGCCCTGATGTAAATGGTTCCAGATGCCTTGCCCAGCTTCACGTTTGAAGCAAATACTGACATCCCCACTAACAAGGACATCAATATGATGCTGTTTTCTACTCTCTTCATCGCTCCTTCCTCATCCTAACTAGCCTTCATGGGTGGTGTTCTCCAAAGTGTCTCGCGACCAGGCTGATGTCTCGCATGTCCACCTTCCCGTCTGAAACAAGAGGCAAAGGGCCCGTGATGTCTGCATGCGGATTCCACAAGCCATCTCCAGGAACAGTGCCAAAAGCCTTGGCTGATTTTCCGATGTCCTTCATGTCCACCTTCAAGTCATGGTTAATGTCGCATGGGTTCCAATGCACATTCATGAGTGGGCAGTTGTCCACTCCTTCCCAAGGAAGAAGAGTGTCGCCGACTCCGTCGTTGTCCAGGTCCGTGCCATTGTAGTTGTTCCAGAAGTTGCCCTCACAACCATTGTCCAAAAAATTAGTGTAATTGCTCTCGTTGTTCACTTGTACGGTGTTGTTCATGAAGTTATTATGGTATGTGGTGAGGTTTAGTCTACCATACAGAACAAAAACTCGTATCCCAATATCGTTGTTTATTATGTAATTGTCGAAGATTCGGTGATTGTCAACGCCCGATACTTCAATGAGAATGCCAGCCATACTGTTGTTTGCCACCCTATTCCCAGAGACAATGTTGCAAATTGGCGAATCTGTATCTAGCCAGATTCCGTTTCCGTTATTGTCTACTATTCTATTTCTCGAAATAGTATTGTTCTCGCAGCTCACAAGGGCGTATATGCCAGTTTCACTATTGCCCGTTATGTTATTTCCACAAATAACGCTATTATCAGAATACCAGCCGAGGCCTATCCCGCCATAGCCATTGTTTGTCACACTATTTTCGTAAATTGTATTGTTGCTCGAACGATTCCAAAGAATGATGCCATCATTGGTGTTTGCTGTTATGCTGTTGCCAGACAGGGTGTTGTTATTAGAGTATTCAAGTTCAATGCCCTGTCCATTATTTATCATGGAGTTATTCGTGACTTCTGAGTTGTTCGTGTTGACGAGCAAAAGCCCTACATCGCTGTTTGTTAGGGTTAGTCCTTCAACCTTGACGTTTGTTGAGTTTATGAGGGCAAGATAGCCGATTTGAGGATATGTCGCAGGGTCTATGACCAAGTCCTTCTGGTTCATAAGATAGTAGACAGGCTTGCCATTCACCAAGTTTGAAGTGTCAATAGAATGCATGTAGTCTTGCAATTGACCAGCCCAAATCTCAAGGCTGTTTGCGTTGCCAGCAAATATGTTTCCAGACAGAGTGTTGAATGAAGAATAACCAATGTGGACACCATCATTGTTATAGGTTATCACGTTGCTTTCAATTGTTACATTCGTAGAATGATATAGCTCGATGCCTACTCGATTGCCTGTTACGTTGTTTTCGTAGATTGTGCCGTTTGAAGAATAGCCAAGATAAATGCCTTTTTGGAAGAGTTGGATTTGCACGTTCTTTACAGTCACATTGGTTGTGCCCGACAAGACTATTCCTGTTCCACTCGTCACCCCCTGTAAAGCAAAACCTGCCCCATCAACAACTGTGTTGTCTCTCTCAATCACAATTCCGTCAGGATAACTGAAGATGTTGCCAGTCAAAGTGTACACGTCGCCCTCCCGTTGCATCGGAGCCGTTGGCGGATCTATCGAGCCGTCAGCCCTGATGTAGATAGTTCCAATTGCTCTTACAGGTTGGATGTAAAAAGAGGATGAAAGCGTGCCCAACACAAGCAAAGCCAGAAGCGCTATGGGACGAATTCTCCAGATCATCCTCCTTTCCCCACACTAGAATGATTCAACCGAGAAGTTAACGTTTTCGGAGAAATCTTCTATAGAACGAGTCCATCTGAAAACAAAGAACTTCTTCTGCCCTTCCTCATATACTATTACAGAAAATCAACATGTGCTTTAGGGGGTTGTGCTCTCCGAAGTGTTTGGCTACGGTGTCGATTGAAGTATGATAGGGCTGTTTGGGCTGTCAGGATCAAAGCAACAAATATCGAGCCAGCAACAATTAAACTAACCCCCAACGCTCTTTCTGGATAAGTCACGATTGGATAGCGGATAATGTCTTGAATGGGGAAAGGAGGAAGCAGATGAACGTTAGGATAGTAAGTTACGGAATAGAATGAAAAAGCTATTCCTGCAGCGATAATGAACAGGGATGGAGCCAGAAGCGAGTTGAGTGTTCTCATCAAGCCCACCAACCAGTAATGTTCTGAACTGGAACATAGAACCAGTCTTTAGAACAGAGCGTTCTACAAAGTAGACAGGAACTTCAGATAGAAGCAGAGCATCACAAGAAGAGAGGACTATGGGCAGTGTTCTCCGAGGTGGCTGGCTGCTGTTGAAAGAATACATGGTCTTTCTCTTTGTTCAATAAGTGCAGGCGCTGGTCTCTACGTTGAATCAAGACGTTCAAGAGAAAAAAGGAATATTCCGTTAGACCGCCATTAGTACATATAGGCAAGGGTTCGAGGGCAAGGAAAAACCTCCCAAGTCCAAGTCATTCCCCCTTTCTCCTTTCTGCCCTCGAATCCTGCACTTTCATTTCTATCTTTCTGGCTGATTTGACGCGCCGGGATCCTCTTTCTTCACTACCCTCAGAGTTACGTTCTTTCCTTCAAGCAACCTGCATCGCCGTTTGCATTGTCTTCCACTTTCAGAGTTTCTGGACGTACCATGAAGTGTTGTGATCAACTTCAAACCCGACCTTTTTGTAGAGCCGTTCTGCATTTCCTCCTTTTGCTGTCTGCAATGTGTGGAGGTCGTTTCCTTCTTTGATGGATTCCATGAGGGCGTGAACTGTCAAGATTGTTCCGATGCCTTTTTTCTGTATTCTTTCAGTGTTCCCACAGTGAATATTCCTCCAGTTTTGATCAAGGAAAAAAGGAAGCTGGTTCCCACAGGTTTTCCATCAACGTATCCCACAAAGTATCTTCCTCCCCTTTGCATCCAATCAAGTTGGAGTCTATCGAATTCTTTTTTCCACTCAACTGGAAATTCGAAGACTGTCAACGCAAGCTTGCTGCGCGCGCTTCTGTAGGCCGTACGGGTTATAAGTATGTTTTTCCAAAGTTTCTGGCTACGAGGGCTATGTCTCCCATGTCTATTTTGCCATCTTCATTCTCGTCCGCCATGCTGTTCCATCTTGGATGGCCCGCGTAGGACCCGAAGGCCACTCCTGCGACTGCAACGTCTTTCATGTCCACTTCGCCGTCCCTGTTAATGTCACCAGGAGTAGCTGGAGTCCAAGGATTCATTAGTGGATAGTGATCCACATTGTTAACGTCAATGCTGTATGGCGTGTCTCCTTTGCCATCGCTTCCAGTCATGTTCTGATAAGGACCACTGAACAAGTCAACACCCGTATAATCGCTCCAGTAGTTGCCACCCATTGGATACTCAACACCCCAAAAGTTGACTGAGTCATAAGAAGACACTTGTTTGGTGTTGTCTATGACGTTGTTATGGTAGAACCTGTTGTTTGAAGAAGAGAAAAGCCGGACGCCAGCCCCGTTGTTTGTTATGTTGTTTCCAGAAATGCTGTTAAAGTTTGAAGAATAGTAAAGCCCGATGCCATACCTGTTGTTTTTTATGTTGTTTCCAGAAATACTGTTGTTTGAAGAAGAGTCAAGATAGATGCCACCCCCGTTGTCTGTTATGTTGTTTCTGGAAATGCTATTGTTAGAAGAAGATGATTGGAGATTGATGCCATTCCCGAATGTTTTGATTGTCGTATTTTTGATTGTTATGTTGCTTCTTGATGTCAAGTCTGTTCCATTGCCACTTCCAGCTCCTTGAACTGTGTAACCTATTCCTTCAACCACGATGTTGTCTCTCTCAATCACAATTCCATCAGCATCGCTGGTAATGTTGCCAGTCAAAGTGTAGGTTACATTATCAACAGTTGAGATAGGTGCATCTGGCGGGTCTATGCTTCCGTCAGTCCGTATGTAAACTGTTCCAGTAAACTCTGGTGGAGCTGGGGTCCAAGGATGTATAAGCGGATACCGGTCCTGATTATCTGCATCAATAACGTATGGCGTATCACCTATCCCATCACTTTCAGGTTCGTTCTGATAAGGACCACTGAACAAGTCAGTGCCGTTGTAGTCGCTCCAGAAATTGCCGCCAGAAGGATAACCGTCATCCCAGGTGTTGTTTACGTTTCCACTGTCAATGAAGACTTGTCTTGTGTTATTGATGATGTGATTATGGACAATTACATTTCCCGTTGAGTAGGCAATGCGAATTCCTTCTTCGTTATTTATGAAGGCGTTTTCTGAAATGGTGTTATTATGCGACGACTGAACATAAATGCCAGAACCATGATTGTTTGTTATCTCATTAAGTCTAACTTTGTTATTGTTGCTGAAATAAGATAGCTGCATGGCCCAATAGCTGTTGTTCAAGAGAATGTTCTTTTCTATAGTGTGGTTGCTTCCATAGATTAGTATAGCAACTCCACAATTGACAATGAGGTTTCTGCTTATAGTATTGTCCGCGCCACCTACTTGGATCCCTTGACTTGTCGAGTTCGATATTATGTTGTCGTTGATTGTGGCATTTTGTGCGTATGGTTGAACACCAGTGTTTCCATTCTGCATTGTAAAACCAGAAATATGAACGTTATCTGATTCGACCAGAAAAACTACGCTACCTGGGGAACCAACAACGAAGGTAGTGTCTTTGATCTCTCCAAAAATAGTTAAACTTTTGTTAACAACAATATCTTCGTAATATGTTCCGCTTCTGACAAATATCGTGTGTCCGTTCAAGGTTTCTGGAGCATTGATTGCCGATTGTATCGTTAAATAGGTGAGACTTGTGTTGAGATTGACAACAGAGCCATACGGATGAATCAGCGGATAGTTGTCTTGATTGTTTGAGTCGATGATGTATGGCGTATCACCTATCCCATCACTTCCAAGCAAATCTTGATTTGAACCGCTTTTCTCATCTATTCCTGTGTAGTTGCTCCAGTAGTTTCCGCCAGAAGGATAACCATCATCCCAAGCATTGATTGATGGAAAAATCCATGGATTATCCCATGAATAATCATTTATCTGATGAGTGCTGTTTACAAAGTTGTTATGATAAAATTTGTTGTCAGACGAGTTCCAGAAACCGACTCCGTATTCGCCGTAGGTTATGCTATTTCCATAGATACTGCTATTCGAAGACTCCATTAACCAGACACCATAGTTCTTGTTTACCATGCTGTTTCCACCTATGCTGTTTTCCGAAGACCACTTGAGAGATATGCCATTCCGGTTGCTTGTTAGGTTGTTTCTGCAAACGCTGTTCTTTGAAGAAGAATTGAGGCAGATGCCATTCCCATTGCTTGCTGTTATGTTGTTTCCGGAAATGCTGTTATGGTTTGATGAATTATCGAGATATATTCCCTCCCCGTTATTTGTTATGCTGTTTCCAAATATGCCGCTGTATGATGAATTATCGAGATATATGCTAAACATGTTGCTTCTTATGTTGTTTCCATGAATACTGTTATTTGAGGAAACTGAGAGCCAAATGCCATACCAGCATACTCTGATGTTCACATTCCTGATTGTTACATTCTTCTTTCCTGACAGGTCTATTCCTTTGTAATGTTCGGCTCCTGTTCCTTGAAGTGTGTATCCATTTCCGTCGATTATTATGTTGCTTCTCTCCACAATGATTCCATCGGCGTCGCTGGTGATGTTTCGAGTCAAAGTGTAAGTAATATTATCAAACGTTGAAATCGGTGCATCGGCAGGGTCTATGCTTCCGTCAGCCCTGATGTAAATGGTTCCGCTTGCCTTGACTGGTTGAATGTTAAACGCCAACGTCAACATGCTCACCAAGAGCAGTGCAAGCATTATTGAAGAAACAGGTTTCCTAGACACTCTTACTCCTCTCCCCAAACTATGAGTCAACTTGCCGTGATAATAAGGTTTATGAAAGAAGGTTCTACCACAGCGCACAGATGGGAAGGTTGACATGCGAATCATAGATTTCGTTGTCAGACACTTCGGAGACCACTATGCACGTTCAGTTTTTGAGGATGCTTTCTTCTATAGACTGTGACTACCAGTAGCGTTGCTATGAAGAATAAGGGCAGAATGAGGAATGACGGAAACTCTGGAATCACATGGGGAGCCATAAGCGGATAGTGGTCTGTGTTGTTTGCATCAATGATGTATGGAGTATCGCCTATGCCATCATGGTTTGCATCTGTTCCAGTGTAGTCGCTCCAGTAGTTTCCGCCAAAAGGATAGCCGTTATCCCAAACATTCACGAATCCGTAGGAAAGAACTTGCCCCAGAAAATGCGGCACCCCATTATTGACGAAATTATTGTGGTAGAATGTGTTATTGGCCCAGTTGATAACACCACATTTGTTGTTCTTTATGTTATTATCGAAAATGCTGTTGTTCAAAGAATCGCTGAGGGCAATGCCATTCATGTTGTCTATTATGTTGTTACCAGAAATGCTGTTGTTTAAAGAATCGCCAGAAAGCGATATGCCCTCATAGTGGTTTGCTGTTATGTTGTTGCCAGAAACGCTCATGTTGGAACAACCATCGAGCGTGATGCCTGTTTTGTTATTTGCTGTTATGTTGTTGCCATACAAAGTGTTGTTAGTAGAAGAAACGAGCCAAATGCCATAATAGTTGTTTGCCGTGACGTTGTTGCCAGATAAAGCGTTATCAGAAGAAGATTCGAGCCAAATGCCATTCCTGTTGTTTGCGAGGTTGTTGGCGGACAAAGTGTTATCAGAAGAAGAGTAGAGCCTAATGCCATAGTAGTTGTTTGCCGTCACGTTGTTTTCGGCGATGTTGTTACTTGAAGAATACCATCCGAGATAGATACCTGTCTCAGTGTTTGCTGTTACGTTGTTTTCTGCAATACTGTTGTTTGAAGATGACTCGAGCCAAATGCCATTGTTGTTGTTTGCTATTTCGTTGTTTGCTATTTTGCTGTTGTTTGTATTTGATAGCTCCAAACCAACGCCTGTATGAGATAGGTTGAGGTTTTCTACTCGTATGTTGTAGCAGTTGACCAGTATCACTTGTCCTGCATCGCCCACTGTATAATTTGACAAATCTTCAAGGTAGACGAGTGGTCTGCCGTTTACAACGTTTCCCTCAACGACATTTCCATGAGAATACTGGACAAATAGACCGTCGTTAGTAAACGTATTCTCCGACACGTTGTTATCTGAAGCAACATAACCATAGAGCCAGATGCCATAATAGTTGTTTGCTGTTATGTTGTTTCCGCTCACACTGTTACTGGAAGAATCGTTGAGCCAGATGCCGTGACCGTTGTTTGCTATATCGTTTCCGAATATGGTGTTGTTATTTGAGGATGCTTGGAGAAAGATGCCCGTGTCAGTGTTTGTTGTTATGTTGTTTCCTACAATAGTATTGTTGGAGGAAGCGTAAAGCTGGATACCTGTGCTGAATTCTTTGATGTTTGTGCTTTTGATAGTTACGTTGTTTATTCCATACAAATAAAACCCGTTTCCGTTTCCAGAGCCTCGAAGCGTATAGCCCTTTCCGTAGATAATTATGTTCCTTCTCTCGACCACAATCCCATCTGCATCGTTGGTGATGTTACCTGTCAAGGTGTAAGTTACATTGTCAACTGTTGATATAGGAGCGGTTGGTGGGTCTATGCTTCCGTCAGTCCTTATGTAAATGGTTCCAGATGCTTCAACCCTCTGAACCTTAAATGATAAGCCTAACATGCCTATGAGAAGGATTATCAACGCTACTGCGAGTTTTCTATTCATGACTATCTCTCTTCGGTGTTGTGCCTTCAGTTGATGCTCTCCTTCTGCGCAATACCAAGAATACTGCCGCTGCAACTATCACCACTGCTATTGCGATGTATATGAGGGTCTGGTCAATCGGAAAACCACGTGCAGATTGCCACATGTTGGTCTCGGTTGCCTTCCCAGTTCCCGTCATAGTGCCTGAAGTCGTGGATGCCTCCACTATGACTCCTGTCTGTTTGTCCCAGTAATAGGTAAGCTGCGTTCCATACTGCGAGAAGCTCGCGTAAACCACGGTTCTGCCTGCTCCGGCATAGGAGCCTGTGGTCTCGCCAGCTATTGTTACGTTGCCATATCCGCTCATGTAGACGACATTTCCAACTGTAAGGTTGGCAGGAATGACAAATC
>Ga0315273_10008863_pt1 | contig 12726 bp, 9 predicted proteins | sample YL17G02_0_MG_FD_205753 | JGI IMG/M metagenome (GOLD analysis project Ga0315273, IMG submission 205753) | Sediment microbial communities from Yellowstone Lake, YNP, Wyoming, USA - YL17G02_0 | ecosystem: Environmental > Aquatic > Freshwater > Lake > Sediment | place: USA: Wyoming | collected...
ATCCGCCGGTGACCATGGTATTTACCGGGCAACGGGCGTTTAAGCATTAAGAGAAAAGGGGTCGAGGGATCCGTAGAGACCCGTAGAGATACAAAATATCTCTACGCGTATGTCTCTACGTTCGAGGGGTCAGGGGTCCAAGGGTAAAAAAAGCAGGGGCCAAGGGATCGAGGGTTCCAGGGGTCAAGGGTACGAGAATTCTTTATGCCAGTGGGATTGGCAACCAAAACCTTTAGGTTGCATAACCTAAAACGCAGGCTGAAGCCTGCGCCTACCCTTGAACCCTCAAACCCTTCTCTTTTTACATTGCCATTATTTTTTAAAAAGGTTACATTTTACAAAAATCCGGGGCGTGGCGCAGCCTGGTAGCGCACCTGCTTTGGGAGCAGGGTGTCGGAGGTTCAAATCCTCTCGCCCCGACCAGCAAATAAAAAAGCCGGCTTTATGCCGGCTTTTTGTTTCCCTGTAAAATGAAATCTCAGTGTTCAAGGATCACGCTTTGATCGTCAACAGGCTGAATATGCTTCCATTTTGAAGACCGGGTTGCGACTTGCCATAAGTCATAATTCCTCTGCAAATTGAGCCAACTCTCCGGGGTCGTATTGGGAAAAGCCTGAGCCAGGCGCAATGCCGTTTCCGGTGTGATCGATTTACGCTCGTTGACAATCGCGGAAACCGTCTTGCGGGAAACCACAAGAATTTCAGCCAATTTGCTGATCGTCAGGGACAACGGCTCTAAATACAATGTTTTTAGAATATAACCGGGATGTCGCGGACACCGTTTACGCTCATTCATACCAACTGCTCTCGACAAGTTGTTAAACCCGAACTCTTTTTTGCTCAAAACGGATTTTTCGAAATGCTTTGGCAAAAGCCCCGAATCCTTGCGGGCAATTTTGTTGTACCTGAGCGGCCCTCAAATGAGGCGCCACCAAATGAGCGCATTCTTTATTCCACCGATCATATTCCAGAGTTGGAGACGGCTTCACAAACAGATTTTCCAACGTCATCTTAGGGTTTGAATCACGCTCCGGCTTGTATGGTAATACCGGACAAGGTTTAAGATGAAACACATGCCGATTGACGTTTTCAATATCCCCTAAAATCCAGGCTTCGATCTCCTGGATCGCCAGGCCATAAACCGATGGGAAGCCCCGCGCTTTATGCAATATTTCCCGTATTTCTCTTTGAACCCTATCAGTCCCGCGCGAATCATGTATGATCACAATCAAATGGCAGCCTAACCTTTCCCACTCAGATGGGATTTGATATAATTTTGTCAGAAGTCTTAAGTTTTTTGGAATTTCGCCATATCCATGCGATGGATACGGAAAATGGAAGAGTGCGGTTCTGCGCCCGCCTGAAATCGGTATTGTTTTTATCAATTGATCCAATAAGGAAGGCAATAGCACTTCATCAATGCTGCCTTCGGAAAGCAACCCGATGCGGATCATCGTGCTCCCCCGCCAAGCAAGTTTGAATACCAGAGATCACCCAGGGATCTATTCAATCCATCCGCCGCCTGCAACACTTGACTCCGCTCGGTCAAGGGAGAAACCCGTGGAACCGAATCGTGCCGTCCTTTCTCGAATATGTGGACCGACTCCGGTCGTTCGCCGAATTCGTTGAGAACATAGGGTGAATGGCTGGTCATAAAAACCTGAATCCGGTTCGGTTCCTTGCGATCCGCCAGCGATTTTAGATAATCCAACACCTGGGAAATCAATTGCGGGTGAACCCCGTTTTCAGGCTCTTCCAGGGTAATGATCTTGGGTGGATTCGGAAAATATTTAAGGGAGTACACTGCCAATAAACGGAGAAAACCGTCACTGGCCTGCTCGGCCGGATACTCGATTAAGCTGTCCCCAATCCGTTCGCTGACGGTAAGATGGTGCCAGGCCCACCCCTGCTTACCGGTGCTCTTGACGGCCTCCACGCGAGGAAATATGCGTTGCAGCATCGCGAGCAACTCTTTTGCCTTTTCCGGCTCCTTACGATGAAGATAAGCCCAAAATCCGGGCAATTGCTCACCGGACGGGCCCAGGCGCATAGCCAATCCCTGATGCGGTTTTCTGAGATCCTTGGGGTTCCAAAGTAAAAATGATTGAAATCGTTCAAGATATTCCCGGAATCGTAAAACGGAATTAAAAGCGCCGCCGTTTTCCTTCAAACCCTGCATGGCCGAACAGGGCAAACGATAAAGGCTTTCGGTACGAAATTTATGAACTTTTTCATCCCAAATCTTGGTTTGCCGACCGGAACGGTCGATCAACAGGATCGGCTCTTTGCCTGGAGGAGTCATAGTCAGGATTTCTTTACCGACTCCGAAGTAACGTCTAGGTTGAAGTTCGACTTCATACTCATAAACCGTCGGTTGCTCCCTAGCCGTGTTTTGTAAATGATATTCGGCAATCCATGACATGGTGCTCTGGAGATTTTTACGATGAGGCAAGTCACGGTAATCCCATCCTTTTTCGTTCTTTAAATAATCGGTAATCGAAGGACGTAAGAGCGCGGGCAACATCTCAATCGCTTGCAAAAGCGTGGATTTTCCGGACGAATTCGGCCCTACAAACAAATTAATCGTGTCAAATTTCAATGTCACGCCATCTAGGCTCTTGAAATTACGGATCGTAAGCTTCTTCAACATGGTCTCACCTATTCTGTAATATAATGATCTTCAAGCCCTCGCCGCTGAGATCGTTAAGTAAAAGGCGTTTCTCGGCAACAAAATCAACCTCTTTTGCCGACTGGTTAGGCATAAAAAATAACATTAGAATCGATACCGGTTCGGTCTTGCCTGGTTACAGAAAAAATATGCGATCGCCCGTGTGCAAATTCCATGGTATTTTTAAAAGGGTTAAAGCTTGTCAAGGGGCAACAATACTTATTTATACCAAGGTAAAATCGAAAAGGCAAGTGACGGAAACATATTGGAATTCTTCATTAAAGTAATATCACCCGCTTTTTAAGAATTTTTCATTTCAGAATCATTTCTTTATGAACTGAACGGCAGCACCCCTTCGCCCTTCCCCAGCACTTTGCGTAAAATCTTGGCCATCTCCTGCATCAGGATCGGTTTCATGATAAAGGCTTTGATGCCGATGGCTTTGGCGCTTTCCTCGTTAACCTGCTCGCTGAAACCGGTGCAAAGAATAATGGGGAGCTCGGGCCGGATTTTCAATATTTCTTTGGCCAGGCTTAAACCGGTCATGGCCGGCATGGTCTGATCCGTAATCACCAGGTCGAATTCGTCCGCATGGTTCCTGAAAGTTTCCAAGGCTTCCAGACTGCTTGTTTTTAACGCCACGCTATAACCGAGTTTTTCCAGCAAAAGCTTCAAAGCCTCCGCGACCGCGCGCTCATCCTCCACAAAAAGAATCCGTTCATTGCCTTTGGGTAGTTCCGTCACCACCGGCGCTCCGGAGTCGGGCTCGGTTAAAATACTGGGCAGCAAAACATGAAAGGTGCTGCCTTGCCCCGGCTGACTTTCAACCCAAATGACACCGCCATTATTTTTGACTATGCCATGCACCACCGCCAATCCCAGACCGGTACCCTCGCCGACTTTTTTGGTTGTAAAATAGGGATCAAAAATCCGGTCCATAATGGCGGGATCGATACCGTGGCCTGAATCGCTCACGCTCAATTTGATATAATCTCCGGGACGAAGGTCAGAATAAAGTTTCTGACTTTCCATATCTATTTGCAAATCTCTTAAAGAAATTTCCAGCATTCCACCTGTTTCCCGCATGGCATGCACGGCATTGGTGCAGAGGTTGAGCAATACCTGGCTGATCTGGGTGGCATCGGCCATGACAATGTCGTTCCGGCTCAATATATTTTGTTGAATATTGATGCTGCTCGGAATGGAAGAACGCAAGAGCTTTAGCGACTCGCGCAGCAAAAGCCCCAACTTGAGCGGCCGGCGCTCCGCTTCCGTCTGACGGCTGAAACTCAGGATTTGCAGCACCACATCCCGGGCCCGCAAACAGGCCTTGCGGATTTCTTCCAGATTATGGCATGCCGGACTCGCTTCCTGAACATCCAACAAAGCCAGTTCCGTATTGCCCACGATAATGCCCAGAATATTGTTAAAATCATGGGCAATGCCGCCGGCCAGAGTACCGATGGCCTCCATTTTCTGGGCTTGCCGGAGTTGGGCCTCAAGGTTTCGCATGATCGTGATGTCGGTAGCAATCCCCTGAATACCTACCACACGATCTCCTTCATAAACCGGGCGGCTGGAAGACCGCACCCATCGACTCTCGCCGGTTTTGGTTTTCATCCGGTATTCGCTTGGTTCCAATTGACCTGAAAGGATTTCGGCATATTGGATTTTATGCTTTTCCAAATCATCTTCATGAACGAATCTGGTGAAATGTTGACCAATCAATTCAGAGGGCTGATAGCCAAGCGTCGTGCTCACTACAGGGCTTACATAGGTGAGATATCCCTTTTCATCGGCGCTATAAACAACCTCGTTAATGTTCTCCAGCATATCCCTGTATTTTTCTTGGCTTTTTTGTAAGGCCTCCTCGGCCTGCTTACGCTCGGTTAATTCTTGCCGGGCCGCGAGGAAAAGACGGGTGTTTTCCAGGGCGATGGCTATTTGATTCGCCACAGCTTGCAGCAAATCGAAGTCGCCCGCATCAAATGCATCCACGCGCGGGTCTTCCACGATCAACACCCCCAGGACCGTATCGCCGATCTTGATCGGCACATCCGCCTCGGATCGGGCGCCGGGCACACGTCCTATATAACCCGGCTCCAGGTTCACGTCCGGCCAGTATTGCAATTGACCGGTTAGGAGCGCCTTTTCACTAATTCCCTCGCCGGGTTGCAGCACCCAATTCTGGGGTGCGCCTTCGTAACCGGATTCGGCCTGCAGTACGCGATCGCCTGTTTTTATGTCTTTTAAAAAAATACCGAGAAGACGATACCCCAGAATGTCGCGGCAGGCCTGGACCACGGTTTCACATAATTCTTTTACTCCTTGCAGGCTGGCCAGGCTGATGCTGATGCGGTAAAGAGCTTCTTGGCGTTGCGCTTGCTGCTGCGCCTCTTGCAGTAGCCGTGTATTTTGCATGGCCACGGCAACCTGGTTCGCAAAGAGAGTGACCAGCCATTCATGTTGCGGCAAAAAAGCATTGCGGCGCGTGCTTAATAACGTAAGGACGCCCTGCAGTTGATTCTCATGCTCGATCGGCACCCACAACCCCGAGTGGTATTCGATGTCCGTAATCACCCAACGCGGATCGACGGAAAGGTCCGGCACATTAAGGGGGGTGCGATGCCGGCTGACCCAGCCGTGCATCCCGCGCTCTTCATCAATTGAAAAAATCAAACCCATCAGGGCATTGAGAACGGTTCCATCCATATCGAGGCCGAATTCGAAGCGCATGACCCGCTCGGCGGCATCCAAACGAAAAAATTCGCCGCGCTCCGCCCGCATGGTTTTCATGGCGATCTTGACCAACGCTTCCAATTGCAGGCGCGGATCCAATACGCGGTTGAGCGTCAGTCCCGCATCATACAATAACTCCAACTGCTCGGCGCGCGTAGTGGTTTCCTGGAATAAACGCGCGTTATGCACGGCACTGGCGGCTTGCGCGGCAAAAAGAGACAAGAGGTGCGCATCGGCCTGATTGAACTCACGCGGCTTACCGGTGTTTTCACGTACGACCAGCACCCCGATCAACTCGCCCCGGTAAAGCATCGGGACTTCGACCACCGCCCCGATCGGCACGCCCTCATATTTCGATGAGCGATTGGGCCAGGTGCCATAATCGTTCACAATCAACGCCTCGCGCGATTGGGCGACCCGCCCTGCCATGCCTTCCCCTATGGATAAGCGCGTGCCCTGTGGAAAATACGGATCGGTGGTTATGACGATTTCCAAATCACGGCGGGTTTCGTCATAAAGGTAGATTTCGCCATTGGCCGCATCGAGCAGCCTGACCGCGCGTTCCACGATTGTTCGCAGCAGGGTGGGCAGATCCTGCTGCGTGGCCAGGTCGTTGGCGGTCTCATAAAGGGCCACAAATTCGCCGGCGTGACGCCGGCTTTCTTCCTCGGCTCGTTTGCGGTCGGTGATATCGTCAAATGTAGTATAGACTTGATAAGGCTTGCTTTCGCCCGGCCGAAAAAGCGGAATGGCATCGATCTTAACCCAATGTGTCTGCTTCTGGCCGGGATTGTATAATCCCATGATACTGTCTTTCACGGGCTGCCCGGTCCTCAGCGAAATCATGGAAGGATGAGTTTCCCCTGGAAAATCAGAACCATCCTCATGAATCGATCGCCAATACTGATCCGCCGAGGGGCGGCCTTGCATATCCTCCAGCTTGAGTCCCAGGATCTTCTCAGCCGCGGGATTAGCGCTGATGATTTTCCCTTCGCTATCCTGATAAACAATCCCTTGGAGTATGGTCTCATAGAGACGCCGATGTTTTTCCTCGCTCTCCCGCAAAGCCTCCTGGGCCTGGAGCCGGAGGATCGTCCCGCCGATCTGGGCGGCCAGGGTTTCAAGGGTGGCATGGGCCGAAAACGGGATCTCTTCATATGTGTGAGAGGCCAGGTTCAAGGCGGCAATAACCCGATCTTCGGCCTGCACCGGCAGCACGGCTAAAGCGCGCAAACCTTCACCCATGTGGACCGGATCTACCTTCCTTATCACTTGGGAATGTTGGGTATAGACCGGACGGCCTCTTTTGATCAAACGGGCGCTGGGCGAATCGGTTTTGTAATGTGAGGTTTGTTCGATAAAGGCACTGGACAATCCGCTATACACGATCAGGTCCAGGTCGCCCGTGAGCGGATCGATCAGATAAATCCCCCCGCAGTCGATTTCTTCGATCTGCAGACCGGCCAACAACACCAGATTCATGGCTTCCCTCAGATCATTGGAACTGCTCAGAGCAATGGCCAGGTCGCGTTGCAGTTGGGTCAGTTCTTCTGCTTGCTTGCGTTCGGTGATGTCCTTGGAAAATCCCAGGATAAACGGCTGCCCCTCGAATTCCATGAAATAAGCCGTGACCTCGACCGGAATGATGCGGCCGTCTTTGTCTTTATCATGCGATTCAAAAGTGATTATTCTTTTTTCTTTGACCTGTTGCCAAAAATCCGGCCATTTTTCCAAGGAAATATCCGAATTGATATGGGAAATGTTTTTATTGGCCAGGTCCTCATTGATAAACCCGTATTGGCGTCTGGCCGTTTCATTGACATACAGCAGCCTGCCGTCCGGCCCGAGTCTGGCCGCTGACATGGGAACGTGCTCAAGGGAATATTGGGCCAAACGCAAGGCCTCTTCGGCCTGTTTACGCTCAGTGATGTCGCGGATCAACCCATCATAGAAGACCAGCCGTCCGGAAGCATCGTAATGCAATACCGGCGTATGGTTCACCCAACGAATGACCCCGTCTTTGCGCCGGATGCGGTGCTGGACCGGTCCCGGATCTTCACCGGTCAAAATCCGGGCCGCCTGCTTTTGAACCGCAGGATGATCTTCAAGCAGGACCATGCGAATCCAAAGATAGGGATCAGCGGCGAATTCCTCTGAGGTATATCCGGTCACAACCATACAAGCCGGTCCGTGGACCGTACGTATTGGTTGCCCGTTTTCAACCTGCACGGTAAAGATATAGTCGGTTACGGCCTCTGTGATACGGCGATAACGTTCTTCGCTTTCCCTTAAAGAAGCTTCCATCAGGTATTGTTGGGCCCGATCGCTCTTGGTCGCGGACAGATCGCCTGATTTTTTAAGCAGCAAGGTCTCGCTCTCTAATTCCTCGATTTTATTTTGTAATTCCTGGTAGGTAGGTCTTTTCTTCATGGCCGTCTCCTGGCATACCTGAAATGATAAGCGCCTAAATGTTTTATTGATCCTGAAAATCCAGGATCAAAAAAACATGAATTCCGGCCAAAACGCCGGAATAAGTCCGTACGATAGTAAGTCGCTCGATTTTTTATTTTTTTCTTATCGACAACAAATTGTCGATGTTGTTGACCTAAGCGCCTATAGTCAAATCGAGAAGATAAAAAGGCAGGCATAATAAAACATTCCTATTATAAAGCACTGAAATCCCCATAGGGGCCTTTATCCCTTCATAAAAGGAACCACTAAATACAAAGCGCCCCGCTTGACTTCTGAATTCCGTCTACCTGGGCAATAACGATAGTTTTTATTTAAACAATTTTTTCAAACCGTCCAGGAATCCCTTTTGCTCCTTGCTCTCAAGCAGGATATCCAGTTCGCCTTTGTCGAAATAAACCCCGTGACACTCGCTGCAGCGGTCGAGCAGGATCCCCAGATATTTAATCTCTTCCATCTTGTGCCCGCATTTCGGGCAACTCATCCAATGCAGGTTCTTGAGTTCGCCATCTTTCCGCTGGTGCTGTTGTTCACCAAGCTCCTTGCGCTTTTTCTCGATCAAAGTTTTATTGAGATTGTAAAAATACTCTTCTTCCTTGGTGTACCCCTGCTCTTTGAGTTCTTTTTGAATCATAAATACTCCATCACTTTAAAATAAGGTTGGTGATCCTCATCGCCGGTTCATCATCAAACTTAAATATCCCGGCGTCCTTTTCCGCTCTTGCAGGCTTAATTCCTATGGCCCGCTTGCCCTATCGATTTCGACTTATCAAACCAAAAACCTGAATTCATTATATATGGATGCCGCTATCTTTGTCCAGCCTGTTCCGGTTTTGCGGATCGACGCATCCTATGCCGGACAGTCGCCTGCCGGCCCTCATCTCCGAATCAATGGAGGTTTTTAAAACGGTCTGCAAACGACCCGGGTTGCTTTTTATGATCCGATTTTTCTCAGAGGAGGGGGATGCCCTACTTTTTACAAAGCAGGGCACCCTCATTTAGGAAGGAGACCTTAGGGAGTAAAAATCGCTTTTTACTCGTCGTGCCGAATATGTTTCTAGCGAAACCATTCCGCGCACTTTTTGTCCTTAGCCTGTGTGAGAACAAGCTATTACAGGACATTCTTTTTTTATCTTATTTTTAAATTTTTGTCAAGGTAATTGAATTATAGCTATATAATCAAGGCATGAGCCCGTATTTCTTAAGTTTTTTATGTAATGTGCGCCGGGTGATCCCGAGCCTGCGGGCCGCCTCGCTTTTATTGCCTTGGACATTATCCAGGGCTTTTATGATTGCGGCTTTTTCCACTTCATCCAAGGGCAATTCCACGCCTATATTTTCTTTAGGCTGAATATATTGTTGAAGGCCTTGTTCGGGGATCACCGGCAAATCCGTCAAATCCAGGTATTCAGCCTGAGACAGCACCACTCCCCGTTCCACCACGTTCATCAGCTCACGCACATTTCCGGGCCAATGATATTTAATCAACCAATCCATGGCCTGGGGGGTAAACCCCTTGATCTTCTTGTTGTTTTTTGATGAAAATGTTTTTAAAAAATGTACGGCTAAAAGCGGGATATCTTCCGAACGCTCCCTTAAGTGTGGGAGCTCCAAATGCACCACATTTAAGCGATAGTATAGGTCTGGCCTAAAACGACCGGCCTTGATCTCCTGAAGCAAATCTTTATTGGTGGCTGCCAGGATACGCACATCCACCTTGATCGTTTCTTCTCCGCCGACCCGCGTGATCTCCCGTTCCTGTAAAACCCGTAACAGCTTGACCTGCATGGCCGCAGACATCTCACTAATTTCATCCAAAAATAAAGTGCCCTGATGGGCTTGAAAAATACGGCCTTCCTTGCGGCGTATAGCTCCGGTGAAAGCCCCTTTCTCATGTCCGAAAAGTTCGGATTCCAGCAAGGTTTCGGTCAGGGCCGCGCAATTAACCTTGATGAAAGGACCGTCCTTGCGCAGGCTGTTATAATGGATCGCCCCGGCAACCAATTCCTTGCCTGTACCGGATTCCCCGCTGATCAGGATCGTGGCATCTGATGGCGCCACTTGTTCAACCGTTTCCAGCAACCGGGCCATAATCGGACTGCGGCCGATCATATTGCGGTAGCTGAATTGGCTGCTCAGGCTTAGGCGCAATTGCCGGTTTTCTTGACGCAACACATGATGTTCCATGGCCCGTTCCATGGTCAAACGCAGCTCGTCGAAATCCAGAGGCTTGATCAGATAATCATACGCCCCGTTTTTCAAGGCGGTCAGGGCGGTTTCCACTGAAGCATAGGCGGTCATGATAATGACCGGGATGGCCGGATTAATGGTCTTGATCCGATGCAAAGCCTCCAGGCCTGAAACCTTGAGCATGCGGATATCCATAAGAATCAGATCAAAAGGCCCGATCTGGACCATTTGGACCGCTTCGCCGCCGTCTCCGGCCTCTTGCACCGCATAGCCCCAGCCGGACAAAAGCGTGCGCAGCATGATGCGGTGGCTGGCATCGTCTTCGACGATTAAGATATGGCTGGGTTGCTTATGATTCATGAGCCTTACGTTTTAACCTTTTATGTCCAAGATTCGGATTTATAAAAGAATTTCCAAAACCTATTAACCCAAAAAATACATTAAAAAAATCTCGATCAACAAATCCACCAAGACCGAACAAATAGGTTTTTCACAACCGTAACTCATCTGCTTCTCAAAACTTTATCGTAAGATCGGCAGGCGCAATCTATTTCATTCAATATATTGAAATCCTGGCATCATCGCTTTACAAACCTTAACGCCTCGGCGCCTGCCACGCGAGGGCTTCTGCCCTGGCCTTTAAGGGTAAGGACCCAATAGTTACGGTTGTGAAAAGCCTGTTTGTTCGGTCGAACATAGATTAAGTCGCCTAATGCATAATCTGGGATTAACTAACCTCAGCCTTCTGATTTCGGTAAAACAACCGTAAAAACACTCCCTTTACCCGGCTCGCTCTGCACCCGGATCTCGCCCTGATGGGCCTCGACGATCTTATGCACAATGGCCAGGCCCAAACCGGTCCCGGAAGCCCGGGTCGTAAAATAGGGATCGAAAATATGTTCCAATTCCTCTTTTTTAATCCCGCTGCCCGTGTCGCCGACCGCCAGGCTTACTTTCCCGGAATCTTCATCCGGCTTTAAAACCACACTTAAAATCCCGCCCTTTTCCATGGCCGCCAAAGCGTTCAAATAAAGGTTAAGCAACATTTGATTGATCCGGTCCGCATCCAGGGCCACTAGACCGACCGGCGTCAGATCCGTCCGGACCTCGATACCCTTGGCCTGGGCTTCCTTGGCGATCATCTTGAGGGAATGCTGCACCAGGCTAAAAAAATCGACCGGTTTTTTGTGGACTCCGGACGGCCGCGCGAATTCCAGTAATTGGGTGATGATCCGGTTGAGACGGTCCACTTCTTGAATCATGATCTCGGCCGAATTTTGGTCTTCCGGATTTTGCTTGTATCGTTCCTTGAAAAAAGTGGCGAACCCTTTGATGGAACTGAGCGGGTTGCGGATTTCATGCGCCACCCCGGCCGCCAGATGACCCAGGGCCGCCAGCCGGCGGGTCGTCTCTACTTCCCTTTTCAGATTTTGAATTTCGGTCAAATCGTTGAAAAGAAGCATATGTCCCAAGGGGCGGCCGTCTTCTTCGGACAAAGCCGAAGCCGTAATCGCCAACGGGACCCGCCGCCCTGATTTCAAAAGACATTCCCGCTCTTGCACCACCGGCCCCTGTTTGGGTTCAAGAGTCTGTAATAGTTGATCGAACTCGCGGGGGAGCACTTCCCGCGGTCGTTTGCCCAGCGCCGCCTGTATCGGGATTTGCAATATTCTTTCCGCCGTCTGATTGAAAGCGATGATCCGCTGCTCGCTATCCACCGCCAATAATCCGATCGGCATTTCCGCCACCAGATGATCCGAGAAAGCTTGAACCCTTTTTAACGATACCCGGGTGCTTTGAAAAGCCTGCACCAGAAAAAGGCTGAAAATGCCGCCCACTCCGACCAGCAAGAGGATAAGGCCCATGACGATCGTATGCTGCATTTCTTGTTTACGCGCATTCTCAACCGGTTCCATATCCAAACCGACAAAAATAATGCGCTTGCCACCCAAGTCATCGAATCGCTGAGGAGGCGGCATGCGGCGCATGCGCTCAAACATCATGCGCCGCCCCATCCGGCGGACCGGGACCTGGCTGGGAATAAAACGTTTATAGACCTCAAAAACCTCCTCGCCGTCGGAACCTAAAACCGGCCGCCAGGCAACTTGATCCGCATCCGCCCATTTTCCAAGATCCAGATCTTTGCCATAGTAGCTGCCGATTTGGGAGGGATCATTATGGGCCAAAACTTTTCCCTCTTCATCCGTCACCATTAGATAAAAAATATCCGGTTGCTGGGCGGTTTCCATCAGCAGTCTCTGTAACTGAAATCCGGTGCCCGGCATGCCCAGCATACCCATCATGCCGGTGCGCGTACCGGCTTCAAAAGAGCGGATCAGGGCCGCGCCTTTTTCCTTCAAGAGCATGGCCATCTGCTCTTTTTGTTTATAAATATTCTGCGCGGTCCAAAAGACAATAATAGGGACCATAATAATAGCCGCGCCGATCATCACCCTGGGCGGGAGGCTAAGCCAGAATGGATTTTTTACGTTTTTTACCATGGATACATAATATCCACCTTTCCTTAAATTTCGCAATAAATATTCATATCTATCAATTTTTGGGCCATAAAGCTTATAGCCCGGATATTTGCAATCTGTTATCTATAAACGGTTCAATCGTGATCGCTATCGTTGTCGTAATCGTAATCAAATTTTTAT
>Ga0315273_10008864_pt1 | contig 12725 bp, 7 predicted proteins | sample YL17G02_0_MG_FD_205753 | JGI IMG/M metagenome (GOLD analysis project Ga0315273, IMG submission 205753) | Sediment microbial communities from Yellowstone Lake, YNP, Wyoming, USA - YL17G02_0 | ecosystem: Environmental > Aquatic > Freshwater > Lake > Sediment | place: USA: Wyoming | collected...
GAGGCGGCCAAACCGACGACCCCGCCGCCGACGACGACGGTGGCGGCGCCGCCGATGACGCCCCCGCCGACGGCCGCTCCGACCACGCCTCCTCCGACCGCCACCCCCACCCCCACCATCGCCCCCGCCCCCATCCCCCCGCGCACCATCGACCTCAACCTGGCCGTGCAGGAGAATGAGGAGATCGCGCCCCCGGGCTCCTCTGGCGGCGCCCCCAACGCGGCCGCCGCGGTCCGCGACGCGATCGCGGCCCAGCTGGGCGTCCCGCCGTCCGACGTGTTCGTCTCGTACGCGGACGCCGGGCCCAAGCCCCAGCTTCAGGGGGGGCGACGCCGCCTGAGGCAGGCGGTGAGCGTGGAGGTGAGCCAGGCGGGTGCTGCTGCCGCCGCGCCTGCCGCGCCTGCTGCGCCTGCTGTGCCGCCAACCAAGACCACGACGTTCCGGATCCGGGTCACCCCTCAGACCTCCAAAGCCGCGGTGGGCGCCTTGAAAGCTGCCAACGCCGCGGCGGCCGACCCGGCCACGGCGGCGGCGTGGCGGGAGGCGTTGACCAGGGCGGGGCTGACGGGCGCGGCGGGCGTGGGCGTGAGCGGGGTCGAGGCTTCGGGCCTAACCCGCGACGAGGAAAAGGCGGGCGCGGCGCGGCTGGCGTCGTCGCCCTCCTCCTCCTCCCGCCTGAGTAAGGGCGCCATTGCTGGCATCGTCGTTGGCTGCCTGGCCGCACTCGCCCTGGCCGCGGGCGTGGCGAAAGCCTGCTGCGGCCGGGCCGCGCCCAAGGGGGCGGCCCTCACGGCCTCCAGGCGGCGGCGGGGCGGCCTCGCGCTGGACCGCAAGGCCTCCGGCGTCCTGCCCCCTGGCGGCGCGCCTGTTGACGGCACGACCCTGCTCAGCCCGGAGCGGCAGACCCTGACCTACGACAGCGTCCTGGAGGACGCGGCCCGGGAGGTGGCGGCGGGGGGCGGCGGCGGCCTCAGCAGCCCGACCCGGCCCAACGCGGGCGGGGTGGCTGGCGCTGCCTTCGCCCCGCCCCCCTCCCCTCCGGAGGTGGTGGCCCTGCGGGCGGAACATGCCCGCCTGGTGGCGGACGCGGACGCCCAGGCGGCCATCGCGGCGGCGGAGGCGGCGCGGCAGGCCAAAGCGGAGGCGCGCGCGGCGGCCGCGGCCGTCCAGGCAGCCAGCCTGCGGGCCGCCCTGACGGCCGCCGACTCCCGGGTCCCGGGCTCCGGCTCCACGCCCGCCTCCGCCTCCGCCGCCGCCCAGGCAGCTTCCCACGCGGCCGCCCGGGCGCTGGCCGCGGAGGCGGACGCGGAGACGGCCGCCCGGGAGGCAGAGCTAGCCGCGACGATCGCTGCCAGCGCAGCCGGCGAGGCAGCCCTGCTGGCTTCCGAGCGGGACGCCGCCGCCCGGGACCTGAAAAAGATCAGGAGTGGCGGTGGTGGCATGGGGCGGGCGGCGGCCGCGGCGGCCGGGGTGGTGCGCGGGCTGCGGTCGCCGCGCCAGGCGTCCTCCCAACCCACCTCCCCGCCCGCGTTTGGCGAGGGGGCGTGAGATGAGAATAATAAATTAAAGAAAATGCGCACGCGCGCACGCGCTTCCATGCTCGTGCTGTGCACTGTTACCATCAAATCTGTTCAATTTGGAGAGAGAGAGGCGAGAGAGTTGGGCGTGTGAAAATGGAAAAATGGAAAAAGCGTTTTTTTTTTTTTTTCCCTCTCTCTCTCTCTACAAAACCCGAACCCCGCCCGCCCCGCACTCCAGCAGCGCCCGTCGCTCGCCAGGCGGCACCGGGCCGCCGCCCGGGGTGGGCACCCACTCCAGCCACACCCGCGTGACGGGTGGCCCGCCGGCAGGGGCGGGAGGGCCGGGCGCCAGGGCGGCGCGGCGGGTGGCTAGCCCCGCCCAGGCAGGAGGGGCGGCCGCGTCAGGGGGGAGAGACGGGCCGTGCCCGCCGCCGCCGCCACCACCACCGCCCGCGCCCCACCCGACCGCCGGGGCGGAGCCAGGCAGGACGGCGTGCCGGGTCACCACCACCGCGCACCGGTGGGAGCGGGCCAGGGCTTTCAGGCAGGCGGCGGCCGCGCCGGCCACCCGGGCGAGCGTCAGCGCCGCCGGCGGGCGGGGGTGCGGGCGGGGGGCAGCTGGCGCCCCGCCGCCGCCCGCCGGCCACGCACCCGCTAGGGACGCCGCGTCCGCCGTTGCCACCGACGCTGGTACGCCCGGCCGCGCCCGGTCTGGCCAGTAAAAGGCGGACGCATTGTCAATCAGGAGCAGGCGCGGGGAGGAAGAAGGGGTGCTAGACAGGAGCACGGGGAGCGCCCGGAGAGCGGCCAGCCATTCAAAGGAGGACGACGGCGAGCACAGGGACAGGCGGGCCAGGGCTGCGGACGCCGCGGCCGCGACGGCGAGTGGTCCCAGCCCCATGTTGGCCAGGTGAGCTGCCAGGGCGGCGTCCAGGCGCAAGGGGTCAAAGGTGCCGTCCAGGTCAAAGAGGATGGCGGATTCTAGACAAGAAATGGAAGGAGGTTGAATGGTCGGGGTCGGGGAAGCTAGAGGATGCAAGGGCGAGTGTGCGTGCGCTCTCCTCCTCTCTCTCTCCCGCTTTCTCCTTTCTTACCTCCCCGCCCACCCACGGCCACGCCCTCCCAGGCGGTCGGCAGGATGGTGGCGGCGGCGACCTGAGTGGAAGTTAGGTGAGGTGAGGTGAGGTGAGGAAAAAGAAAAATGCTTGGCGCAGCGCGCCCAAGCCTCCAATCCGGCGCTGCTTCCGCTCCTTTACGTCCTACCTGCACCAGCAGCGCGGTCTTCCCACACCCGGACGGCCCCACAAACTCCAGGACTTCGCCCGGGCGCAGGGAGCCGACCAGGGGCAGCCCGGAAGGGACGGGGTCGGCCGAGACGCGGGACAGGAAGGCTGACGCGGCCTCGTCGGGCGCGAGCGCGGCCTCCAGTTCAGGGGCGAGGCTGCCGGCCCGCGGGGCGCAGGGGAGTAGGGAGAGGGAGGGGTGCGGGGGCTGAGTGGTGGTGGCGGCCATGGTTGAGCGGGAGGCACGCACGCGGGCACGAAAACGCGCGCCCCCCCCCTCCCGCGCACGCGCACGCCCAGGCCGGTGTGAGAGGCCGGTGTGAGACAAGATTGATTTTCATCCCTTGCCACCTCCTCCTCCTCCTCCTTTTTTCACCTCCTCCACCGCCACCTCGCCCGCACTGTAATAGTGGGGCGCCACCTCCACCAGCCACCCCGGCTTGATCTCCGACACCGTGCGCATGAATTCGCGGGAGGTCAGGACGAGCTCGTGGTAGATCACCCAGCGCGGGGCGGGCGTGCCGGGCGCCGCGTACGCGCTCGACGGGTGGAGCGCGACCGCCTGGGGCGGCGCCTTGAGCGTCCGGTACCCCCCACCCCGCCCCAGCTTGGCCGTGTGGTAGAAGAAGCCGGCTGCCAGCGTCTTGCGGACCAGGTCGCAGTCCCCGGCGGCGGACAGCAAGGGCGCCTCGATGCGCGTCATCAGACCGACCAGCTGGTCGCGCACGTCGCGCGCGCGGCCCATGGACCGGGGCTGGACATAACTCTCCGCACACCAGGCGGGGGAGTAGCCGGCCGCCGCCCACCCGTTGTACACGTTGAGCAGGGTGATGTGGTCGCCCGCGTTGCCGATGCTGAAGGCGGCATGCGCGGCGTCGGCGTGCAAGGCCCGGTCTTTGGGGCGGTAAAAGACAGACCCGCCGACCCCGAGCATGGCCGCAATGGTCACGACCTCCTCCCCACACCCGGCATCGCCCGCCGCCACCAGGCACTTGGCCAGCATGGGGTCCAAGGGGAGCTCCGCCATGCGCCGCCCCAGCTTTGTCAGGGCGCCCCGGTCGTTGAGCGCGCCCAGGGCGTACAGCTGCTCCAGGGCGCGCACCAGGGCGGCCGGGGGGGGGGGGTCCATGAAGTCAAAGCCGACAAGGTCGTGGATGCCGAGCGCCTTGAGCTGGAGCACGACCGTCCCCAAATTCGTGCGCTGGATCTCCGGCACCGTGTTCTCCTCCAACTCGTGCGCGTACGACCAGGCCGTGAAGAGGCGGAAGCACTTGCCCGGCCCCGTCCGCCCCGCCCGGCCGGCGCGCTGTTGCGCCGACGCGCGCGAGATGGGGGCGACAGTCAGGGCGGCCATGCCCGTGCGCGGGTTGTAGGAGGCCTGCTTTGAAAAGCCCGGGTCGACGACGTGGGCGATGCCGTCGATGGTCAGGGAGGTCTCCGCAATGTTGGTGGCCAGGACGACCTTGCGGGCGCCCGGCGGGGCGGGCTCGAAGATGCGGGCCTGGAGGTCGGAGGGCAGGTTGGCGTAGATGGGGCAGACCACCAGCTCGCCGACCTTGGACCCGAGCGCGCGCGCGCGGGCTTTCAACAATTCCTCCGCCGCCTCGATCTCGTCCTGGCCGGTCAGGAAGACGAGCACGTCGCCCGGGCAGGGCTGGGAGGCGTGTATCTGGAGGACGGTCGTCACGGCGGCGGTCAGGTAGTCGGCTTCCGGCGCTTTCGTGTAGAGGATGTCGACAGGGAAGCGCCTGCCCGGGATGCGAAAGACGGGCGCGTCGTCGAAAAAGGCGGAGAACTTGTCGGCATCCAGCGTGGCTGACGAGATGAGCAGTTTCAGGTCCGGGCGGAAGCGGGCGACGTCCTTCACCAGGCCAAACAGGATGTCGGTGTGCAGCGTGCGCTCGTGGGCCTCGTCCACCATCAGGCAGGCATAGGGCGCGAGGTCGGGCGCGGCCAGGAACTCGCGCAGGAGCATGCCGTCCGTCAGGTACTTGAGGGCCGTCGCATCGGACGTGCAGTCCTCAAACCGGATGGAGTAGCCGACCTCGTGGCCGAGCTTGCACCCCACCTCCTCCGCGACGCGGGCCGCCACGCTCATAGCCGCCACCCGGCGGGGCTGGGTGCACCCGACGGCGCGGCCGCCCTTGGTGTAGCCCGCCTCGCGCAGGTACTGGGGGATCTGGGTCGTCTTGCCGGACCCGGTCTCGCCCACGATGATGAGGGTCTGGTGGGCGGCGACGGCGGCCAGCAGGTCGTCCCTGAAGGGGTAGATGGGCAAGGAGGCGCGCGTCGCGGCCATGGACGCGCGCTCGCCCTCCAGCGCGGCCTTGGCGGCCGCGGCCGCCTTGGCCACTTTCTCGGCTGCCACGACTGCCGGGTCCGCGTTCACGTCCACATCTCCCGCCAGGGCGGCGTCCACCACGAATTCGACCGCGTCGTCGAGGACCAGGTCATAGGCGTCCCCGGCGGCCGCCCGGTCACGCGCGCCGACGGCCATGGAGGCGGCGGCGGCGCGCCCGGCCTCCCAGGCCGCCTGCTCAGCCCAGGGAGTGGAGGATGCGTGCTGGTTCCCTTTGGCGGCCGCCCCCCCGCCGTCCAAGACTCCGTACCGCGCCGCCTGGTCTACCCCGCCCGCGCCGTCGTAGGCGGTCGGCATGTGGTAGGCGGGGGCGGACGCGGCCTCCGCCGCGACGGCCGCCCGCTCGCGGGCGAGGGAGAGCACGCGCCGCTTGTAGGCCAGGTCGGCGGCCTCCCGCTCGCTGAGGACCTCCCCCGCAAACAGGGCTTCCTCCTCCGCGACCTCCGCCGCCAGGTCGGCCAGCTTGGCCGCCTCCCGCCGGCGCAGGTAATCCACGCGGGAGGTGGCCCGCAGGTCAGCGATGGCGGCGGCCCGGGCGTCGCCCTCCGCCGTGGCCGCGGCGGCAGACCGGGCGGCGGCGGCCGCGACCTCGCCCGGCGGCAGGGACGCCAGCTTTTTTGTCTTGGCGTCGTCCTTCGCGGCCAGGCGGGCTTCGAACGCGGCTTTCTCGGCCTCGTCCGCTGCGGCGGCGGCCTGGGCGGCGGCTTCGGCGGCGGAGGAGGCGACCGCGGCCGCGTCACGCTCCTCCCAGGGGCGTTTGCGGGATGTGGGGGCGGCAGCCGCGGTGCCGCCCTCCTCGGCCTCCCCACCACCCCGCCGCAACTGCTTGCGCGCCTTTTTAGCCGCCTTCTTGTCTGACGCGGAGAGTGGGGCGGCGGCGACAGGCGGGGGGTCGTCCTCGTCATCTGCCAGCACCAGGGAGTAGCGGTCGTTGCGGGCGGCCAGGGAGGCGGCGGCCCGGTCCCGGGCGGCGGCGGCGGCGGCGACCGCGCCGGCCGAGCCGGCCGCGCCGGCCGCGCCCGCCCCGCCGCTCGCGCCAGGCAGCCGCGACAGCAACGCCGCCGCGAACGCCCGCGTCGCGTCCGACGCCGGCAGCCCCTGTCCTTCTAGCTGATGAGCGAGCGCCGCCGCAGAGGGTGCCTTGCGAGCTAAGGCCAGGACGAAACCGACAACCGCGGACTCGGCGTAGCCTGTGGATGGATGGATGAAGAGGAGAGAGGAGAGAAAAAAATGAGACGCGAGCGCCGCTCTTTCACGTGTCGCCTGCGGATGCCCTGGCTGCACGAGCACACGTCCATGCAGCCCCAGCGACTGCCCCACACGCCGGCATTGAGCAGGAAGTGCGGGCCGCGCCGTGTATGGCGTCGCCGCGTCGGCGAGGTGAGCACTTGAGAGCGACCGCCGCCTCTCTCGCCGTCGCCGTCGCCAGCCCTCTCACAAACACCACACTCTCACCGACGAGCGAGTACAGCTGGTCTGTCACCCAGGTCTCCAGGTTGCGGTCCGCCATGGGCAGCGAGCGCGTTGGGGTGCGTCCGCGCGCGCCCTGCCAGCAAGCGGCGCGCCGTTGAAGAAAGGAATGTGAGAGAGAAGTGAGAGACACGCTCGCACGCTCTCGCTCTCGTTTCTCACACGCATTCACTTTGCGCGATATGGCCAGCCCCAACCCCGCGCCTGCGCTCCCAGGCGAGCCGCCCTCGCCCGCACCACCGCCTGCCCCCGTCGAACCGTCCACCAGCGGAGGCGGAGGAGTAGAGGCGGCCGCGGATGACCACGGTGAGAGAGGAGAAGAGAGAGGACCCCCGAAGAAGGCATCCCCTTGACCTTGACCTTGACCCCTCCCGCGCGTCTCCTCTCAGTCTCTCACTCCCCCCCCCCCCGTCACCCATTCCCAGTCATCATCTGGCTGCGCCCGACCGGGGACGCCCCCATCCTCAAGCAGCAGCGCGTCCGCGTCCCCCGGTCCGACCCCTTCGCCCGGGTGGTGTCGGCGCTGCGCACCAAGACGCGGGCGCCCTCAGTGCTGGCGTACGTCAAGGAGGCCTTCGTCCCACCGCTGGACGCGTGCGTGGGCGACCTGGCCCGGGCGTACGGGTCGCATGGCGGGGGGCGGCTGACCGTGAACTATGCGCTGGCGCCGGCGTGGGGGTGAAGAGGGAGGGGGGCGAGGCGGGAGAGAGCAGCAGCAGCAGAGACACCACTGGTGTGAGGGTTTTGTTCGGTTCAACAGTCTACAGGACAATACGGGGCGGTCAACAAGGAGGGGGTGTGCAACCGCACACAGGGGCGTCGTGTGATGAGGGCAAAGGCGTGATGATGAGGGCACTAGACACTTTTTCACGGCGTGAAAAATGGATGGGGAGGGGGGAAAATGTTGTGTTTTTCTTGCCATCAAAAATGTGGGGCGCCAATGAGGGGGAAGGGGGGGGGGGGGGGGGACACAGGTCAAGAAGAGATGAGAAAAACAAGAAACGGGCATCGCGTCAAGCAAACCGGCGTGCGCGGGAGCGCGTTGATGTCCAGGGACGGTGAGAGAAAAGAATCGAGAGAGGGAGGCAAGGGGGTGCATGGGTTGAAAAATCGAGAGGTTGGGCGGAGGGAGCGCGGTAATGGCTCTCTCTCCACTCTCTCACACACACGCCCAGCAGGGGAACGCGCGCAGCCAGATAGCGGCGCGCGTAAAAAAAATGAATGAGGGAGAGAGAAAAAAAATAAAGGTCTCGTCTCTCACTGACAAAACAAAAAACCGATTTTTTCAAAACAGTAGGGGCGACCGGTGCCCGCCAGCGCTGCCGCCGCCATACAGGTGGGGCGGCGGCACGGGCGCCAGGTCCGCGCTCACGCCGTGGAAGGAAGGAGGGGTGGCGGAAGGAGGGGCAGGGGACAGGGCGGCCAGCCACGCGTCACCGTCAAAAAAGGAGGGTGGGGGTGGGGGTGGGGGAGGCGCCGCCGCCCCGTGGCCGCCCATCATCAGCCGGAGGCCGGGCGGGGACCGGGACAAGCTGCCCCGCCCGTCGCCCAGCAGCGCGGCCACGCCCGCAAGGTCGCTGCAGGGGCCCCACGAGGGCGTCGGGGGCGGGGCGGCCGAGGAGAGGGTTGAGGACGGGACGGCGGCCGCAGCGGCGGCAGCAGCGGCAGCGGCGGCGGCGAAGGCCGGGCCCAAGCCGCCACGGGAGGCCGGCCGTTGAGGAGGCGGAGGGAGGCGCGGCCGCGGGCACGGCGGGGCGGCCGCGACGGCCGCGGCCGCGGCCACGGCCGCGGCCGCGCGCTCGGCCGCCTGCGCCCTCTCCAGCGCGCGCAACGCCTCCACCAGGGCGGCCACGCCCGCCTGCTCGCCCGCCCCCCCGCCACGCCTGCCGCCGCCGACGCCGGGGACCAGGCCAGCGTGGCGCGGGTAGAGGTGGGGGTGGGGATGAGGGTGGTGGAGGGGCGGCCCGCCCCCTGACCCACTGCCCCGGCCGCCGCGGGCGGTGCGGCCGCGGGGGGGCAACAGCAGCGGCGGGTCGAGACGGGCGGCGGCCGTGGCCGCGCCGCCGCCCGCCGCCCTCGAAGCCTGCCGCGCCGGCTGGCAGGGCGGGGGCGCCGCCGCCTCCTCCTCCGTGGGTGACCGGGCGCCCCCAGGCACGCCCCCGTCGCTGCCCGACCAGGTGCCGGCCCCGCCGTCGCAGGAGGAGGAGGAGGCGGCCGAGCCGCCGCCCCGGCCACCCCGGCGGCCGCCACCAGGCGCACCGGCCGACAGCGGGCCCGCGGGGGAGGGCGGCGGGAAGGCCGCGGCCGCCGCCTTTGCCCGCGCCGCCGCCTCCCGGGCCGCCGCCGCCCTCTCCGCCCGGGCCGCCTTGTCCGCCGCCGAGGACGCCGCCGCGGCCGCCATGGCCGCCTCCACCGGGTCGCACGGGCAGGGCGGGGGCGCCGCCCGCGCCTGGCCCGCCCCGTGCGCGAAGAAGCAGACCGCCCGCCGGCACCCCGCCCCCGCCTCGCAGGGCGCGGTGCGGTACCGGGTCGGGTGGAGCCAGGCCTCGAAGACGCCGTGCGCAAAGGGGCAGGCCGCCCCCCGGCGGCAGGCGCCCTTCCTGTAGTCGGGGCAGGGCGTCCCGCCATAGGCCGGGAGCGCCGCCGGGTCGCGCCGCGCGGCTTTCTCGCCCGGGTGCGCAAACGGGCAGGAGGCCGGGTCGTGGGGGCGGGTGGAAAAGTCGGGGCAGGGGTCGATCTGTGGCGTGTAGGCGTGGGCGTGGGCGTGTGTGTGTGTGTGAGCGAGAGAGAGAGAGAAGCGAGAGAAGCGAGGCCGGCAGCGGCGGCAGTCAGGGGGCTGGCGCTATCTTCGCTTTGCTCGATTTTTTTATTTTTTGTGGAGGAAATCGCCGCAGCATCGCCGTACCTTGAAGCGATACATGCGGAACTCGTCGCTCATGTACTCTGGTCTGGACAAGCGACACTCCTCGCCCTGTGTGGGAGGTGAAAGAGAGGGGAGGGGCGGGGCGCGGTGAGGTTTTTGCGAATGCTGTGTGTTGGAGACGTTTCTTTGCTTTCTTCCACGGGCACCACGCACCTGCCCTTCGCCTACGCGCTCCATGCTCTCCCGCAGATCCCCAAGAGGGCTATGTGATTGCCTTGGGGCGAGGGGTTCGGTCGGGCGCGGGGCGTGGCGCCCTCGCGCGCGGGGGAACAAGGGGCGCTGAGAGAAAGTGAGGGCCCCTGCGGCGCGGGAAGAGTGCTGTGCGCACTGTCACCATGTTTCTCAGCGCTCATCTCATCAATCATCTCCTCCTTTCCCCGAACCCCACACCCTTTTCTCACAGCCCAAACAGCCCCACCGCATTCTCGGTCGTCGCCCTCGCCACCTCCACCAAGTCGGCCTCGCACACGTCCCGCCCCGCCGCGCGCGCGCGCGCGCCCGCGACCGCGCGCAGCACGCACACCAGCGCCGCCGGCTCGTTCCGCCCCTTGACGGGCGCGTCCGCCCTCCACTTTTTCTTGTCCACTGCGCCCGGGTTCGGCGCGTTGGCAGCCCCGGGCGCCACGCCCGCGCCGGCCTGGGACGCGAGCAGGGCGGCCGAGGCGTGCGAGGGGCGGGGCTCGCACCAGGGCGCGTCCGTCTCAAGGAGCAGCCGGTCCAGGGGCACGGCGGCGGCGACGCCCAGGCTGCCCTCCGCCTTCAGGGAACACCCGTTGAGGCCGATGCACAGGCGCCCCGGCAGGGACAGGGCCAAGAGGGCCGCCAGGTCGGCGGCACTCCCGTCAAAGGAGTGGACCACGCCGCCCCTAGGCAAGGGGGGCGCCGCCGCCAACGCCGCCACCAGCTCGCCCGCCGCCGCCCGGCAGTGCAGGAACAGGGGCAGCCCCACCTCGGCAGCCAGCTCCAGTTGGGCCGTGAACCCGGCGGCCTGCGTGCGCGCATCGCAGAAGGCGAGGCGGTCGTTGTCCAGGCCGGCCTCCCCGACCGCGACGCACTTCCCCGCGGCCGTGCCCTCAGCGATGAGCGCCCTCAGGTCGTCCAAATACCTGTCCCCGCCCGCCACGAGCTCGCCCGCGCGGGTGGGGTGGACGCCGGCCGTGCAAAACAGGCGGGGGTCCGTCCGCGCCAGGGCCAGGGCCGCCCGCCCGTCCTCCAGGGAGGTGGCGGTAATGATGATGCGGCCCACGCCCGCCTCCCACGCGCGGGCCAGCACCGACGCCAAGTCAGGCGGGTGCGCGCCAGGTTTGCCGTGATAGGTTCCGGCGTACATTGGGTCGCTTAGGTTGGCGCCGATGTCTGAATGGCGAGGGAGAGGGCGAGAATGTAGCGAGAGAGGAGGGCGAGGTTGAAAACGCCGCAGCTGGCCAATTTGCTCTGTTTTTCCTCTCACCAACGAGCGCCCAGGGTGGAGGTGGCGGCGTCGATGTCATTGCGGCCAGGCTGTGCGTCTGTAGGGAACGCCCAGGGCGGGCCAGCAAGGAGGAGGAGGCGCGGCCGAGGCGCAGGGTCGCCGCCCGCATCAAAAAAGGAAATGAGAAAGCAATTCTCAACCTGGAGCCCCGTTTCTGCAAACCCACGCCCCACACGCCCCATGCCCCACACGCCCCACTCGCGCCACGCCGCCCCGCGTCAAGCCCTTTCTATCACCTCCCCCCCTTCCCAAACACGGGCGGCTCGAAGCTCTCCACCGCTCTGACCAGGTCGGCCGCCAAAGCGGGCGCCGCCCCCAGCGCCGCCGCGCTCGCCTGGGCGGTCAGCGTGTAGAGCGCGTTGGTGAATCCCCGGCCGTTGGGGTCCGGCCCCATGGCGACGGCCGTGTAGAGCGTCCGCGGTTCCGCCTCGCCCGCCCGCTTCAACAGGTAATCCACGCGATAGATTTTCGAGCCATTGCGGGCGGTCACCTCGCGCGCGTCCAGCAGGGCCGCCGTCTGGACGGACACCGGGTCGACGGCCGACGCCTTGCCGCCCCGCCCCCGCAGGCGGAAGGACTGGTCGGAGGAGGCGATGAGGTTGGCCGCGAAGCCGCCGGCGTCGCCAAAGGAGCCCAGAGACGTGTAGTCCGCGCCGACGGGCGTCGCGAGCAGGGACACGGACGCGCCGTCCGCGGCGCCCGCGTCGGCGGGGAACCAGGCCAGCGTGGGCCGGCCGGCGCCGCCAGGGGAGACGCCAGACGCGGACACCCAGCCGGTGGGGATGGACAGGTTGTAGGGGATGGCGTCGGCCGGGAAGGGTAGCGGGGCGGGGGCCTGGTCGAGGGCCGACGCGCCGGCCGGGCGGGCGAGGAGGAGCGAGGCTGACGAGAGAGACAGCGCCGCCGCCAGGGCGGCCCGGCGGCCCATCATCGCCGCGTCGCCGCCGCCCTCAGGCACGGCCGCGGCGACCGCGCGGCGTGCGGAGGCAGGGCATGGCCTGACGACCAGCGGGCGGGTGGAGGTGAGGCGCATCGAGAGAGAGGGGGAAAAAAGTGAAGTGAGGTGTTCTAACCTGTTTGCGCTGTGGCACACACCCTCCTTTTTCCTTCTCCTCCGCGGTAAATACGCGCACGTAACCCCGGCCTGATGCCCGCCCTGGCTCACGTGGCCATCCTGGCGGCCCTGCTCCTGGCGTCTCACGCGCTGGCGTCCGACACGGCCTCCTCCTCCTCCTCCTTCCCTCGCATCGCTCTGAAGCGCCGCGCGCCCAGCGCGGCCTCGCTGTGCGGCCAACAGTCCGCGCTCCGGGCGCGCTATGGGCAGACAGCGGGTGGCCAGGTGGGACCCGCTCGCCTGACCGGCGGGGAGGACATCCCGCTGGTCGACTTCATGGACGCGCAGGTGAGGCGAGGAGAGAAGGACGAGGGCACGATGCATTGGTCTCCACAGTGCCCCTCCCCCCGCTCCATCCGCCCCGCGCCCTGCCCCTCCACATCTATCCTCCCCTCCTCCTCACACAGTACTACGGCGAGATCTCGCTGGGCACGCCCCCCCAAACGTTCAACGTCATCTTCGACACCGGGTCGTCCAACCTGTGAGTGAAAAAGAAGAGAGGAAGAATAAGAGACCCTGCGCTCGCTCGCTCGCTTGCTCGCCCCCGCCACACACACACACACACACCGCTGAAAAAGGAGACTC
>Ga0315273_10008866_pt1 | contig 12723 bp, 9 predicted proteins | sample YL17G02_0_MG_FD_205753 | JGI IMG/M metagenome (GOLD analysis project Ga0315273, IMG submission 205753) | Sediment microbial communities from Yellowstone Lake, YNP, Wyoming, USA - YL17G02_0 | ecosystem: Environmental > Aquatic > Freshwater > Lake > Sediment | place: USA: Wyoming | collected...
CGACGTCGTGGATATGCACGTACTCGCACGAGTCCACGTCGATACCGTCGTTGTTCGGGTTCTTCGCCGCAAAAGTGATATTCCGGATCGTGACATTCTTCGAGAAAACCGGGTGCACGCACCACGCAGGGGCGTCGGCAATCTTAATTCCATCGACCAGGACATTCTCACACCCATAAAACTGCACCATGCTCGGCCGAATGTAGTGCCCGCTTCCGAAGACCCGGTCAACCACGGGCACATCTTCCTCGTTCATCCGCCGAACCTCCTTTGCATCATCGCCGCCCCGGCCCGACCATGCACACCACGTATCGTGCGCCTGGGCGTCCAGCTCGCCCGAGCCGGTTATCGCAACGTTCTTCTTGCGATACACATAGACCATAGGCGAATAGTTGTATATGCTCACACCCGACCATCGAGTCAATGCAACCGGCATATAGTCCTCGTAGTTCGTCCCGAACACAATCCGCGAACCCTCCTCCAGATGCAAATTCACGTCGCTCTGCAAATGAATAGGCCCGTTGATCTTGTACGTCCCCGCAGGCACAACCACTCGCCCGCCGTCCGCATAGCAGCACGCCAGAATGGCCTTGTCTATCGCCTTCTTGCAGTCCGTCTGGCCGTCGCCGACCGCCCCATAGTCTTTAATGTTAAAATCTCTTTCCGGAAAGCTCGGCACTTTCACCCGCGCCAGTATATCCGCCGCCTGCGCCCACGACCCTGTGTATTCGCGCACGCGTCCGCCGAGGCTGTCTGTGCGTCCCACTGCAAACCACACCCCCGCCGCAAACGCCAAAACAAGCCCAAAACATACAGTTAGCTCTCGAAAACCTGCTCTGCGCCCCTCGGCCATACTAAAGCCGCCTTTCTTTCGCCAACCACCTGCTACAGCAGCGCCAGCCACCCGCCGTCGATATAGACGATTTGCCCGGTAATGAATCCGCCCGCCTTCGATGCAAGCAGCACCGCCATTCCCACAAGGTCCGCGGCCTTGCCCCATCTGCCAAGCGGCGTTTTTGAAAGCACCCACTCATTGAACTCTTTGTCGGCCCGCAGCGGCGCCGTAAGCTCCGTTGCAATGTACCCCGGCCCAATCGCGTTCACGGTAATGCCGTACTTCGCCCACTCCACCGCCAGCGTCTTAGTCAGCGCAAGCAGCCCCGCCTTGCTCGCGGCGTATGCCGCCGTCGTGGGCCGCGCCCCGTGACACATCAGCGACCCGATATTGATAATGCTCCCGCCTCCACCCGCCTCCTTGCGATGCCGGCAGAACGCCTGCGACAGAACAAGCACCGCTTTCAAATTCACATCCTGCACGCGCTCCCAATCCTTCAGCTCAACGTCTTCAGACGCCCCGCGCACCGTCGTCCCCGCGCAATTCACAAGAATATCCACGCCCCCCGCCTTCTCAACCACCTCCGCAAAAAGGCCCTTCGCCCCTTCGACTTCCCCCAAATCAAACGCAAAGCTCCACGCATTCCTGCCCGTATCCGCGCAAATCTCCCCGCACGCCCTATCGAGCTGCTCTTTAGTCCGGGCCACTATCGCAACGTCCGCCCCCTGCTCAGCTAAGCCCTTCGCTATCGCAAAGCCGATACCCCTGCCGCCCCCCGTCACCAGCGCTCGTCGGCCCGTCAAATCAAAAATTTCGCTTCTCATACCCGCACAGTAAATCACAAGCACCCCCGCCTGACAAGCCCGCACCCGCCTTTTTCATCCCCGCCGCTCGAAATCCCAAAAAGAGGCGTGGTTCAATTCCGGGTGGCAGCCTCAAGCGCAGCTTGGGGATGGCAAAGCTCCCCGAATCACCGGCACCCCGACATGGACAGGCAGAAAGAATATGGCCACAGCCATCCCGGCGAGCGAATCGCCTTCGCCGAGCCTGTTCTTATCTCATCACCCACCAGCCGAAGCGAGATGGACGACACGCCCGAATCCGGCTTCGCAGGCCTATCCCATGGACCCCCAGGCGGAATGAACACAGGATTAACACTGCGCTTTTTCGGGCGGCCCATGCTTGCAGGAGCCGGAAACTTGACACAGAACAGCTTTTGAAGGAGAATCGTCGCGTAATCTATCGCTGTTTTGGCAAGGAGGAAAAGAATGATTCTTCGGCTGACGGCAAAGCTCGCCGGCAGAATCGGGGCGAGCCCCGAACAATGCCTTTCTCTCAGTATGAACCCTTTTCTCGACTGGGTGGGGCATCTGTTCACCGCAGAGCGGACTCAATATATCATTCTCAGCAATACCGTCTCGCTCTACTCGATAATAATGTATGGCCGGGGCATCACCGACGATAACGAGTTTATTGGCCAATCAATGAGCAATATGAGAGAGTTGATGGCCTCCGACGGTCTGGAGTTCATCTTTCACCGCCTGATTGCCCCGTCCGCCGGGAGAATACGATACTCCAAAGTGCGAGACCGAAAGGTCCTCGGCTCGATTGCCGAGTTGGTGCGCGAGGCGCGGTTCTATATCATCGAGCGGCAGGCGTCCCCCTTCGACGCAGCTTCCCAGGTCAATCAGACCCCCCTCTCATATCTGCGGTACAAGCACCCAAAGGAAGTTTTCGCGCAATTGCGGCCGCCCGTCTCCTTCGGCGGATAGAGATTATCCAGACCCGTGCCCTTGCCGCCCTGAGGTGGGGATTTCTTACCCACAGACCTCGCCGAGGCCCACAGAGGTTCTTCGACACCGATTTTCACCGTATTTGATCAACTGCTCAAAACGTGGTAAAGAGGCGAAATTTCGAGATTTTAGGGTGTGTTCAAGAAATAAAAGGGGGCTGCCCCTAGTTCATAGTTCCAAGGCGCGGGGAACGACAAGGCGAACAGAAATCCCAGGTGCGAGTGGCAACGCCGGCAAGAGTATCAGCCACTGAGAACTATGGCTTGCCTCTCCGGAGCAGCGCCAGACCGCCGAAGCCAAGCAGAAAAATCGTCCCCGGCTCGGGAACTATCAACTTGACCAGAAAGGCGTCAGCAGAGCCTGCATTTGGCCCGCCTAACGAACCCTCGGTGTAACCTGTCAAGTACGCATTCCCCATGGTGTCGACGGTGACACCATAAGCGTATTCTAACTCGCTGGTGCCGATCTGCAGGGTCCACAAAAGGTTCCCATCCGTGTCGTACTTGCTAACGAAGGCGTCCTGCTCGCCAGCATTAGGACCTCCTAAGGAACCCCTCGTATATCCAGCTATGAACACATTACCCGCGCCGTCGGCCGAGAGGCCGAGACTACTATCCACTTCGCCTGATCCGAGCTGCCGGGTCCAGAGGAGATGGCCTTCGGAATTATACTTGGTCACAAAAGCGTCTATGGTCGAAGAGCCTCCCGAATCGATACTGCCGGACATGAAGACGTTACCTAAACAGTCGGCCGACACACCAAAGGCTGTCTCCGATGGGTCGGTTGTTCCGAGCTGGCGGGTCCACAGAAGGGCTCCTGCGGAGTCAAACTTGCTCACGAAGGCATCGTTCCAGCCGTTAGAAGTTGGATCGAGTCGGTAAACGGCGTGCCCAGATATGTACACGTTGCCTAAGCTGTCGGCCGAGACGCCCTGGCTCCAGACCCATCCTAGTCCTACGATTTGGCGCGTCCACAAATGTATCCCAGACGAGTTGTACTTGTTTATAAAGGCTTCGCGGGGTCCTCCGGGCAACCCAGGATTGCCCTCCATGTACCCGGATATGTAGACATTACCCAGAACATCCGCCGATACACCGCGGCTTACCTCGTCGTTTTCAGTGCCGTACTGTCGAGTCCATAATAGATTTCCAGCCGGATCATATTTTGCCACGAACGCATCGAGACTTCCCGAGTGAGGCGGGTCCCGTGGGTTCAACCAGCCTTGAGTCCAGCCGGAGATGTACACATTGCCGAGGGCATCCGCCGAGACAGACCAACTCTCATCCGACAGGGGCGTTCCAAGTTGCCGGGCCCACAAGAGCTTCCCAGCCGAGTCGTATTTGCTTACGAAGGCGTCAGATGACCCTGCGTTATGCCCCCCGAGCGAGCCGTAAGTCAAGCCTGATATATACACGTTACCCAAGCTGTCGCACGAAACGGCGTGGCTGGAATCCCAAAGGCTCGTCCCCAACTGGCGGATCCATTCGGTTTCATAGGGAGCCTGGAGTGTTGCTGAGGATCTGGGCGGCAGGCTCAGCGTTGCCGCCAGGACCAACAGGATTTGTGTTTGCGTTGCTCTCATTGCACGATGCCGCCAAGAGTCTCTTCTTACCGCTTTCCAACTGGTTGCCAGCCAATGCTATCTCAACTTCATTAGAATATAACAGGTCAGGCAGTGGGTTGTCAAGCAAGAATTCCGGCGACTACAGCTTTTCGGCGAAAAATGCGCATAGTGGCCGGTAGTAAGTGGTGAGTCGGTTCGGTGCCGTGGGGCGTTGCAAGTCCACCGCACACGGGGGTCGGTCTCCGTCTGCGTATTGCAAAGGGCGGCGTTTGTGATATTCTGGCCGAAGGAAGTGGTATTATGGATTTTCCTGAACGAATGACGATTGACAGTCACACGATAGAGGTCGTGCCGCGGTACGCCGAGACGGACAAGGCCGGCGTCGTGCACCACAGCGTATATCCGGTCTGGTTCGAGATGGGCCGGACCGAGCTATTGCGGGCGAACGGAGTGGCGTACAAGGACCTCGAGGCCGAGGGCGTCTTTTTCGTCGTCGCCGAGATCCACATAAAGTACCGCCGACCGGCCTTATATGATGAAAAGCTCAAATTGGAGACCACCTGCTCGAGCATAACGCCCTGCAAAGTCGAGCATGCATACAGGCTCATCCGCCCCGCCGATTCAACGCTGCTGGCCGAGGCGCGGACCGTCCTGGCCTGTGTCAACGCCGAAGGCAGGGTCTGCAGAGTGCCGCAATTCATGTGCCCCGACTGAAGAAGGATGAAAGCTATTTCGGTCACAATGCCGCAGTATCTACAGAACAAAAAAGGGATGTTTATTTGACTTGTCGGAGGCGATTCGTTAGACTACCTTCTTCGTCCAGTCGCAGCACCAACGATATTTGACAGTTTAGTTTGCAGGTTATGTCCCAGATGGTACCAGAGAAGAAAGAGAAGTGCGGCCTTTTCGGCATCTACGGCGACCCGAACGCAGTCCAAAAGGTCTATCTCGGCCTGCACAGTCTTCAGCACCGCGGGCAGGAGTCGGCGGGGATTGCATCGAGCGACGGCCGGGAGATACAGTGCTATACGGGAATGGGAACCGTCAGGAGGGTGTTCCGCACCGGCAGCAACATTTTGAAGACGCTGGCCAACCCGATTGCAATCGGCCACGTCCGCTATTCGACCACCGGCGGCAGCAAATCGACCAACTGTCAGCCGCTGCTCTTGGAGTACTCCCGCGGCCAGGTCGCCGTCGCGCATAACGGGAACCTGATAAATGCGATGCTGCTGCGCGACGAATACGAGGCGTATGGCAGCATCTTCAAATCGACGAGCGATACCGAGATCATCACTCATCTGCTCGCCAAGCCGACGCACGCCAGCAAGCCCGACCCGCTGGCTCACGTGCTCAACCACCTGCAGGGCGCGTATAGTCTTGTGTTTCTGTTTGCCGACCGCATCGAGGCGGCCCGCGACCCTTATGGCATCAGGCCCTTGTGCATCGGCCAAATCGGGCAGGGGGCCTATGTTGTCGCCAGCGAGACGTGCGCGTTCGACTCCATTGGGGCGGAGTTTGTTCGTGAAGTCGAACCCGGCGAGATAGTGCGATTGGACAAGAACGGCCTGTCCAGCCGATTCTTCGTCACGCCCGGCTCCGTAACGCCGGCACATTGCATCTTCGAGCATGTCTATTTCGCAAAACAGAACAGCACAATCTTCGGGGAGAACGTCCACGAGTTCAGAAAGAAGCTCGGACGCCGGCTGGCGATAGAGCATCCCATCGACGCCGACGTCGTAATCCCCGTGCCGGATTCGGGGACGTCCGCCGCGGTCGGTTTTGCCGAGAAGAGCAGGATACCATTCGATATGGGTATGGTTCGGAGCCACTATATCGGAAGGACGTTCATCTCGCCGGACCAGAAGCAAAGAGAGTTAGAGGTCAATCTCAAGCTGCAGGTCATAAAACAGGTGGTTGCGGACAAGCGCGTGGTCGTGGTCGATGATTCAATCGTCCGCGGCACTACCACACGGGGCAAGATCAGGGCGATACGCCAGGCCGGCGCAAAGGAAATCCACATGCGGGTAAGCTGTCCGCCGTTGAGATTCCCCTGCTTCTACGGGATCGACTTCCCGACGAAGGAAGAGCTGCTGGCGAATAACCGCGACCTGGACCAGATTCGGGATTTCCTCGAGGTGGACAGCATCGGTTATATGTCGATCGAGGGGCTGCTTTCCTGTGCGATCCTGCCGGCGGACCACTACTGCACGGCGTGCTGGACCGGCCAGTACAGAATACCGATTGACATCGCCGTCAATAAGTTCGTTATGGAACGTTACCAGATGCGGATGTTTGGGGAGCTCGATGCTTGATACTCTCTTGGAAGAATGATCAGTAATTTCATCGGGTCGATTGAGAATGGGCACAAGACACGCCGCGAGAATTGAGGATGGAGGCGTGAGTATCGAGAATCCAGAATCGAGAATCAAGGGCCAATGACAAAATACATCAGCTACGAGCAATCCGGCGTGAGTATCGACGCCGGCGACCAAATGGTCAGGAAGATACAGTCCTACGTTGCCGGGACGTTCGGGCCGAGGGTGATACCCGGCAAGAGCGCTTTTGCCGGTATGTTCCGCCTCGACTACGACGAGCGGCTTTTCAAGAAGAATTACCGCAATCCCGTTCTGGTTGCCTCTACAGACGGTGTGGGCAGCAAGGTCCAGCTGGCGGCAATGGCAAAGAAGTATGACACTGTCGGCATCGACCTTGTGGCGATGAACGTCAATGACATGCTCGTCCTGGGGGCTGAGCCATTGTTCTTCCTGGATTACCTTGCGGTTCACAAGCTCGACCCCTTGGTTACCGCGGAGATGGTCAAGGGGGTTGCCGCCGGCTGCCGCATAGCCGATTGCGCACTCATAGGCGGGGAGACCGCCGAGATGCCCGATACCTACGCCCGGGACGATTTCGACATGGCCGGGTTCTCCGTGGGGGTCGTGGAGCGAGAGAGAATTATCAGCGACAAGAACGTCAGAAGGGGCGATGTTGTTCTCGGTCTTGCATCCAGCGGAGTGCACAGCAACGGTTACGCCCTGGTTCGCAGGATATGCTTCAAGCAGCATAAGATGGGTATGGGCGAGGCGGCGCCGGAGCTCGGCGGGGCGGTTTTGGGTGACGTATTGCTGGAGCCGACGCGGATTTACGTCCGCCCGGTCGTCAAGCTGCTCGGGCAGTACAAGGTCAAGCAGGTCGTTCACGCTATGGCGCATATCACCGGCGGCGGCCTTGTAGGCAAAATTCCGCGCGTCCTGCCCGGCGACTGCGACGCCGTCTTAAAGAAATCGGCCTGGCCGGTACCCAGGATTTTTGCTTTCCTGCAGGAAAAAGGGCCGGTAGAAGAAGACCAGATGTTCAGGGTGTTCAATATGGGCATCGGTTTTGTCCTGATCGTGGCCGAGGACTTTGCCGATTCGATTGCAAAGAAACTGACAAAATACGGCGAGCAGGTCTATAGAATAGGAAGAATCACCACAGGTGCGGGCAGGGTAGTCCTCAAGTAGCCTGTGGTTTACTTAAACCTCATACATAGCAAAGGAGGCGAAAAATGAGCGGTATTTTCGGGGTAGTTTCAAGGGGTAATTGCGCAGAGACCCTTTTCTACGGCACGGATTATCATTCGCACTTAGGGACGGAGTACGGCGGGATGGCGGTGTTCGGCGAAGACTTCACGCGCCAGATACACGACATCAGCCAGAGCCAGTTCAAGTCAAAATTCTACGACGACTGCAGGCGAATGAACGGCAACAAGGGCATCGGCGTTATAAGCGCCTTCGAAGAGCAGCCCATATATCTGAAATCCAGACATGGGCCGTTCTCCTTAGTCACAAACGGAATCATAGAAAACGCAGACAAATTAGCTGAAGGACTCCTCAAGAAGGGGGTGTCTTTCAGCGAGGTAAGCAAGACGGGAGTCAATCCTGCGGAGTTAGTGGCGAAGCTGATTAACCAGGGAAGCGATCTGATAGACGGCATAGAGAAAATGTTCGCCGTGATCGAGGGATCGTGCTCGCTGCTGCTGCTCAACAAGGCCGGGATATGCGCCGCAAGAGACAGGTTTGGATATACGCCCCTTATCGTCGGCAAGCGCGACAACGCATGGGCCGTAACCAGCGAGACCTGCGCACTTCCCAACAACGATTTCGAGATAACCAAATATCTCGAACCCGGAGAGATAGTCCTGATAGATGAAGAGGGCATAGTGCAAAAAAGGCCCGGACGAGCTACAAACCAGATATGCGCATTCCTCTGGATATATACGGGGTTTCCGGCTTCAAGCTACGAGGGGATAAACACGGAGATAGTCAGAGAGAGATGCGGGCGGCATCTTGCAAGACGCGATAACGATATTGACGTTGACGTCGTTTCGGGTGTGCCGGACTCCGGGTGCGCTCACGGTCTTGGCTACGCGATGGAGTCGGGCAAGCCGTTCAGGCGCCCGCTGGTCAAATATACGCCGGGATACGGCAGGAGCTACACGCCGCCCTCACAGGAAACGCGCGACCTGATTGCAAAAATGAAGCTCATCCCCATCAAAGAGGTGATTGACGGCAACAGCATCGTGGTCTGCGAGGACTCCATCGTCAGGGGGACTCAGCTCAAGAACTTCGCAATCAAGAAGCTCTGGGACTGCGGCGCCAGGCAGGTGCATATAAGGCCTGCCTGTCCTCCGTTGATGTTCCCGTGCAGGTTCAATCTTTCGACGCGCTCCATCCATGAGCTCGCCGCCCGCAGGGCCATCCGAGCGCTCGAAGGGCGCGATATAGAAGATGTCTCGGAATACATCGACCACAACTCGGAAAAATACCGCACAATGGTGGACTGGATCGCCGGGGATTTAGGCGTCACGACGCTGAGATACCAGAGAGTCGATGATATGGTCGATGCCATCGGACGACCCAAAGAGGACCTGTGCCTGTACTGCTGGACCGGCCGGTGTCCCAGGGCAAAGCGTCCTAAGATGAGAATGGACATCTTGGATGTGAAAAAACCATCTGCGGAAAAAATGGAAGCAAGGGTCCCGCTGTGATGTAAACTCCGTGATGTCTTTATCAGCGTGAGATGCCACGTACAACATTTCGTAAATGGCGCGACTTCGAGACGAAAAGATTGTACCTGTTTTGACAGATTTCTCCACTCGCTTCGCTCGGTCGAAATGACAGGATAGTCATAGAACTTATGAAATGCGGCACTGGTTTGCACGGATGCGCATAGGAAAAAACGGTTACGGCAAATTTGTTGCGGCTGCTGCAATATACGCCGCTTTCACCGTAAACCTGCTTTGGTGGCGCTTCGAGAGCTTCAGCCGGTGGCAGTGGCTCTTGCCCGTGAATGTTTGTCTGGCGGCTTCGGGCTGCTACGTTCTTAGCCGACGGTGGGTGTCCTCGTTCGCAGGGTCGCTGCTGGCGGGGGCGATTTACGGCTTCGGGCCTTTTATGCTGGGTCTGGCGAAGTTTCACCCGACTGCCGGGTTGCTTGCGGCCTCGATACCGTGGCTGTTCTGCCCGGCCGCCTTCGGCCATAAGACCAAATGGCGGCGCAACGCCGGGCTGCTTGTAATCCTGCCTCTCCTGGCGATAGTCCTTTTCTTCCAGTTGTCGGCGCACTACCGCTTTTTCCCGGTCTCAACCCAGGCCCGTTTCCGCTCTGACGACTTAGTGAGTCTGCTCGCGCCGTTAGTTATCGCCGAGCGCGACCCAATAGGCACTACCCTGATCGGCTTTTATCACGTTCCGATAGCCGCCATGATTATGGGCTGCGCGATGCTGCTCGCCGCCCGCAGGTTCCACATAGTAGCAATCTTCGCGCTTGGCGCGGCGTTGGCATGCTGGAGGCCTATCTTCGGTGTCAGCCCGGTTATGTGGCTCACTCTGCCGGTGCTCTGCTGCTCGGTGGTGATAGGGGCGGGCATACAGGGTCTTATTCTGGCCGGACCAGCCGACAGAAGGTGGCTCCTGGCCGGCTCGTTCGTCCAGGCAGGGTTTGCAATCGCGGCCTTGCTTCTGGCGACAAGGCACTTCCAGGTATTCCTGAGCCTCGCCGACAAATACGCCCGGCTCTTTATCCAGACGGCCGAGATGTACATACTCGGCGCCGTCGCAATGATGATCCTTTTCTTCGTCGCCCGCGCAAAACTGCGAATCGACCGCGTGCGGTGGGCCGTCGTTTGCCTCAGCGCAGCCGTCGATATATTCCTCAGCGCAAGATTTATCCTCGACCGCATTCTTTGATTGCATTGCGCCCGCCCAGGCTCGCCGCATAACCTCGGTAAGGCTCGGAAAAAGGGGGCTATTGCGGACGGGGTGTGTTTGCTATGATGTTACGGTGTATGGACGGCCGACCAAGCGGGGGTATCGGACGGTTGCTGAGTATTGAAGAATGTGGAAGCCGACATATATGGAACGGCAGACAAGAAGAGAATTCCTCAAGGCAATTGGTCTTGCAGCGGCGTCGGCAGGGGTGATTTCAACATTTCAGGGGTGTGCCGGCGCAGGCCGGGCGCGGCGCGGGCGGGAGAAGCGGCCCAATATCGTCGTTATCATTAGCGACGATATGGGATACGCGGACTTGGGCTGCTACGGCTGCAAGGATATTGCCACGCCCAACATCGATTCGATTGCTCGAAACGGCGTGCGCTTCACCAACGGCTACGTCTCGTGCCCGGTGTGCAGCCCAACGCGGGCGGGCTTGGCAACGGGGCGGTACCAGCAGCGGTTCGGCCATGAGTTCAATACGGGACCGCCGCCCGGCGGCCTGGCGGAAAACGTGGGCCTGCCGTTGACGCAGGTTACGATAGCGAACGTCCTGAAGTCGGCCGGCTATGTCACCGGCGCTGTCGGCAAATGGCATCTCGGCATGGCGCCGCATTTCCATCCGTTCAAGCGCGGGTACGATGAGTTCTTCGGCTTCCTGCACGGGGGCCACTCCTATATCGACCCCGGCCTGGGGACGTTCAATCCGATACTGCGCGGGACAGAGCCTGTGGACGAGAAGGAGTACCTCACCAACGCCTTCTCGCGCGAGGCCGTGGCCTTTATCGAGCGGCATCACAAAGAAACCTTCTTCCTATATCTGGCGTACAATGCGGTGCATACGCCGATGGAGGGGCCGGAGCGTTACAAGGATAGCTTCAAGGACATCGCCGACCCGAAGCGCCGCGTCTATGCCGGTATGCTGACGGCGATGGATGAAGGCATCGGCAAGGTGCTGGCAAAGCTGAGGGAACGCGGGATTGAAAAAGACACGCTGCTTTTCTTCATCAACGACAACGGCGGGCCGACCGGAGCGAATGGCTCAAATAACGGCCCCCTTCGCGCAACCAAAGGCACGATGTTCGAGGGCGGCATTCGAGTTCCCTTTATGATTCAGTGGCCGGGGAAGTTGAAAAGCGGCGGCCTCTACGAGCACCCGGTGATTTCGCTTGATATTCTGCCGACGGCGGCAGCCGCCGCAGGCGCCAAGCCGCCCGATGACCGCAAGATTGACGGCGTGGATTTGCTGCCGTTTCTAACGGGCAAGAAAAAGGACCGGCCCCACGAGACTCTTTTCTGGCGGGCCGGCGAAAACCACGCGGTCCGCAAAGGTAATTGGAAGCTCGTGCAGACCGGCGGCGATGGGGGCCTCTTCGATTTGGCCTCCGATATCGGTGAGAGCAAGGACCTGAGCAAAGAACGGCCCGAAGTGCAAAAAGATTTGGAAAAGGCCTTCGCAGAGTGGAATTCGCAAATGGTCGAACCGATCTGGACGCTGCAGAGGGTAATGCCCAAGACCGCGAAGAAGAAAACTAAGAAGACCTGAAACTTGTATCGCAGAGACTCAGCCAGCCTGTCGAAAAACCGACCGGGCGGGGATGATTTCTGGAAGGAGACGCTGATGACGAATGGCGCAAGACGGATTTGGATTGTGCTGACGGTTGTCCTGCTGGGCTGGTCGGTTTCGTTGGCGCGGGAAGGAAGGACTGTGGTGCGTCCAGAGGACACCGGTGAGGCGCTGGTGAACCCGGGGATGGGCTGGGGATTTCACTTTTACTCGAACGTCCCGACGAATTACGGCTCGAAGCTGGCGCCGTCGGACACGCTTGACGATTTTCCCGGTCTGAGCCACATCTATCTTCGCATCCCGTGGTCGTACCTCGAGCCGCAGGAGGAGAAATTCGATTGGTCGGCCCTGGATGTTCCGGCCCAGCGGTGGATAGACAAGGGCAGGCAGATTGCTCTTCGTATCTCGTGTAGCGAATCGTGGATGCGATACGCGACGCCGCAGTGGGTGCAGAGAGCCGGCGCGAAGGGATACAACTTCACGGTCGGCAATGGCGTCGATCCAAACGGGCCGTTCTGGGAGCCGGACTATAAGGACCCGATTCTCTTAGAGAAGCTCGACAACTTCTTGGCTGCACTGGCGAAGCGATATGATGGAAGTGCGGATGTTGCATTTATTGACATCGGCTCGTTCGGCGTCTGGGGCGAAGGGCACACCTGGGCAAGCTCGAAGCTGCCCTTTGATTACGAGACGCGAAAAATTCACGTTGACCT
>Ga0315273_10008867_pt1 | contig 12723 bp, 9 predicted proteins | sample YL17G02_0_MG_FD_205753 | JGI IMG/M metagenome (GOLD analysis project Ga0315273, IMG submission 205753) | Sediment microbial communities from Yellowstone Lake, YNP, Wyoming, USA - YL17G02_0 | ecosystem: Environmental > Aquatic > Freshwater > Lake > Sediment | place: USA: Wyoming | collected...
GACTACTTTCTCATTGATCACCAGGCCAGGCGTTCCAAGGATAGGGTATTTTTTTATCTCTGCCCATTCAGTTACTTTGATGACCTGGGCTTCAATACCAAACATCACGAGTGCCTTGCGTGTTATGGCTTCAACATTTTTACAGTTTTCACAACCGGGACCAAGAACCTTTATTGTAAGCATTTTCACTCTCCTTATCCAAAATATGGTTAATTGAGTTCAATAGCAGATCCGCAGCATTTGGTGACACAAATGCCACATTCATTACATTTTTCATAGTCAAAAACGATCCGTCCACCCAGGCGGGCGTTTTTATCCTTAATATATATGATTGCGTTTTCCGTACATGCAGGAATAGCGGGACAGATTTGCCCTTGTGCAGGGCATCTCCGTTCGTTGAGCACTGGTTTCACTTGATTATCTCCATCTGTGGCTCGATAATAATCTCGGATTTAACCGAATTGGCAACCAGGCTATACTTCTGGGCTGAGTGGAGTGCTCGGTGGGCACGGGCTTCGACAGCACTTGCTTTTTCGCCACCTGCTGCTATGCGGATGACCGGATAAAAACGTAAATGGGTGAAGATTTCTGTGCGATCCAGCTCGATCAACTTGGTTCCTTCGACCTTGCAGTCGTATGAGATGAGGTTTAGCTTGAACCTCTCCGCTGCCCAGATGAACATCATCATGATACAGGTATTGGCTGCAGCCACAAATGCATCCTCAGGGGTCAGCAAACCTGCGTGGCCTTGAGCATCGGGCGGGGCTGAGAAATCCATCTCTGGGCCATTACCCATCACGATATGGCCCAAGTGTTCGCCCTTCCAGGCCACAGTCGTAGTGTAGGTGGCTGTGCGGCTCATTGGGAAGGCTCCTTTTCGAAGTATGCCGAATATTCTTTTAGCAGCATTTCACGGTAGATTGGTTCTTCTTCAGATGGGATGGGATTGTAGATCCTGAGCAAATCCAGAAGGCCTGTGACGGTCTCTATTCCAGGAGCTTTGCCGGCTTCTTTGAATTGCTGGAGTATGACTGGCAGGGCAATCAGGGTTACGCTCTGCCCATTGATCATAACCTTTTGGATCGGGATTCCTGATCCGCAGGAACAGGTAGCCTGGACTGTTTCTTGGATTGATGGAGCGGACGCTTCATCTGTCTCCACAGGCAATGCAAATTCACCTTTGCGCCGATCCCACTGCAAGCCAAGGATCTGGTCGACTTGGTCTGCTATTTGTTCTGCCATTAAATCCACAGCTTGTTTTCCAGATTCATTCAACCGACGTAACCCTTTCGGTTGTGCCAAACCATTTTGCTGCACCAGATCACCAACTACCAGGCTAACAACTGGCTTTCCAGAATACATTTCTGTTCCTCGTGCTGCACAGCGCAGCTCACAGCCATCCACAGCAATTGTCGGGTAAAAGCGGGCGAAAGCACGGTCACCCTCTCCGCCAGCCAGAAATAGCGGCAGGCAGATGGTGACCGTATCGGCCGGACGGAGCTGTTCCAGTACTTTCAAGGCAGCCAGGCGTGTCACTGTGCCTTCGGCTAGCTCTTCGCCCGAGCAAGCCACAATTCCAACTTTTTTCTTGGGTAGATCAACCATTCTTTTCGCCTCCCGATCCAACCAAAGTACTGTCTACAACTGAAGCTATTTCTTCCGCTAACGCACGCGCTAACCGCTGGCCACCTTCGTTGAGTTCAGCGATTCCCTGTGGCTTGAATTGCTTATAGCGGCGATAGACATCCAGCACAGCATAATCCTTGGTGACCGTCCCACCGCTTTCGAGGACCATTTTCGTCGCACAGGCAAGCTTGCATCCATCGATGGTGACAGCTGGAGCTCCAGCGAGGGCAGCCCGGGCGCTTTTATCACCCAGCACGAGCATCGCCAGCGATACCAATTGGGTTTCATCGGGGCGTAAATCTTCGGTGACATCGTAAGCAGCCTCACGGCTGACGGAGCCGTAGGTTTTGCCAATCCCACTGCAAGGCACGATGGCAACCTTACGAGGTAAATTTTGGTTGATCATCCTTTGTTCAACTCCTCTTGTGCCAAAGATTTCATATGTGTAAAGTAAGTCTGAGGGTTCATTAGATGAGCTTTATCGGTTTCCCAATGCTCTGCCTCGATAATGGCCATCCATCCAGCGCCATAAGGATCCAGGTTGATCACCTCGGGGGCATCGGTCATTGCTGGGTTAACCTCAACAACACTCCCAGCGACAGGTGAACCCAGACTGATGTTGACCTTGATGGTTTCGATTATCGCCACTTCCTCGTCAAAAGCAAGCTGTGTGCCGACAGGCTTGATCTCTGCGAATGCCACATCGCCACTGCGTTGCTGTTGAAAATCCGAAAGACCAATCCGGATTCGTCTCCCTTCTGCTTGTGCCCATAAACCTGCCGGATTATAGAAGCGATCATCAGCAACTTTGAAAATGAACTTATCGATTGTAGTTTCTAGAAAATTGGGCATGAGCTCCTCACGATTCTGCATTTTGATTGATTTTTGACTCAAGAATAAAAATGTTCATCATGACCAGCGTCTGGAGGGATGCAGCCGATGTACGAATAAGGTGACGGCTGATCCATTTATATGCATGGTTTGTTTATACTGAAGTCTCAATCCGGTTCATGGCAAGGTCTTGCTGCTCATGATGAGTTGCCTCCACTCCAGCATTGCACTTTGGACAGGGACAAGTATGCTGCTTTGCAGAGGATCTGGAATTGAATTTAAAAATGTCACTTAGTTCAGTATGGATGACAAGATTCATAGCATCGATCACCTGGTAGATCTCAGGCTTGCTCACACTATAAAAGACATTCCATCCATCACGCCGATCGGTAACCAATCCGGCATCACGCATTAGCATGAGATGCTGGGAGATGTATGCCTGGCGTAAGCCAAACTTTGCCTCCATATGGCAAACGCACTGCTCGCCACCGCGCAACTCATCCAGGATTGCCAGTCGGGTGGGGTGCATCAGGATTTTGAATAATTGAGCTTGAGTTTGATAGGTTTCCATAAATACCTCTTAATTTATCACATTCAGTGGATTGAATATAATATTATCTCCTTTCACCCAAAGTGTCAACCGAGAATAGACAGTTTGTCAGCGCAACTTGAAAAGTGAACTATGGATGTGGTACATGATGAACCAGAAAGGAACTCATCATGGCACAAATCCACACGAAATTTAGCACGGAGCAGATCAAGGTATTGTAAAGCTCATATGAGCAAGGCCACATCAGCGGCACTGAAATCGAAAACACACTTGGGATTGGCAAGACACGTTTCTTCGCGATTAATGAAGCGGGGCAGTAACACAAAGCGCAGGCTTTCCCTATAATTCTAAAACTTTGCTGCCACGCTTATTTTCATGAAATCCACTTAATCAATTCCTTTGTGCTCCTAATGATTCTCAGACGTCTGAGCAGGTCACTACTTAGCATGGAAAGTAAACCTAGACTACTTCACGCAATAACAATACTCTACATATCGATCAACTGCTGCTGTATGACCAGCAAACGGAAACCAGAATTCGATGGTTTGGCTGATATGCACAATCCACTTCATAAATGGCACAGATATAGGATTTATCACGCATAATCGAAAGGTCGTGGGTTCGATTCCGCTCCCCGCTACTATTCTCCAGATGCCCAGATATGAGTGTTTTTAGTATACAAATACGTTCGTTCCTCTCTATGAAGTTGTTGTTTGGAATACAAATTCGCTTTTTAGCATAAAACAAGAATATCATTCCAGCGATTTCATTACAATATATCTATTAGGAGAGGTATTAATCTAATATACCATTCAAAGTGATAGGTTTTCAAGATTTAGGTATACTATATTAATATGGATACTCCTGTCATCTATTACTAAAGACTGCTAATCCAGTCCAAATCATTTAAATTTCTTATGTCATCATTCTTCAATTTTGGATGTGGTTAATAGGCATTATTAGTGATCCCTATCGCTTAAGAAAATTGCCAGTTGTAAAAGGTGCCTTTTGTGCTGCACGAATAATTGTAAACTTGTCTGTAATCAGGGAACCCGGCTTCCGGTTGCAGCGTCTTGGAAGAGGAGGATGCACATATGAACGCTGATCGAAAGCCATGGTTTACCTACAAACACCTAATCGCCCTGTTTGTTATAATTCCCGCAGCCCTATTGATCATCTTCAAAATTATCGTACCAAACTTCCCTGGCAAAGGAGAGACCACGCCTATACCCTTCGCGATTGATACGGGGACTGCAGAACCCGGAGAACAAAATGTTGAAAATTCCGATGATGATTACAACATTCAAGTTGGGCTCAGTGTGGGTCAAGCTCAACCACAAACACCAGTTCCAATGGCTGTCGCTACTTATGAACCACTCAATCCAGGAGAGATCGAGGCGATCTTTGCGCGCCTTCCGGTGCTGCCTGTCTCCCTTATTGAGCAGACCGAATTCAAATATCCGGTTGAATTGCTGCCACCTCCCCTTCCCGGCACAACCATCCAAGATAAGTTCCCATTTTTCGATTTGGCACCTACACCTGTGGTTGGCCCATCTGAACCATTGAAAGTGTTGCGCTATGCTCCAGAGGGAGAAATCCCAATCGCGCCTTTTGTCTCCGTCACCTTCAGTCAACCGATGGTGCCGCTTGGAACGCTGGGCGATCTGGCGTCAGAATCAGTTCCAGCCCAAATCGATCCACCGTTACCCGGCACCTGGCGTTGGCTGGGAACGAAGACTCTCACCTTCGAATATGACTCGGATCTAATCGATCGTCTACCTAAAGCGACGGCTTACACCGTCACCATCCCCAAGGGAACGAAATCTGCCACGGGTGGGGTGCTTGTGGAATCTGTCACATGGATGTTTGGTACGCCTCCGCCAAAAGTGGAAGCAATGTATCCGCAAAACATACCTCAGCCACTGGAACCACTTATCTTCATCGCCTTTGACCAACGGATAGACCCTGACGCAGTGTTGAAATCGATCCAGCTCTTTGCAGGTAATGATCAGGCTGAGTTATCCCTTGCCACTAAAGCTGAAATCGAAAAAGACAAACAGGTCAGTCAGTATGTCAAGGATGCACAAGATGGACGCTTCCTGGTTTTTAAAGCCACACAACCTTTCCCTGCAGATACATCGATTTCGATCACAATCGGCCCGGGCACACCTTCTGCTGAAGGCCCGCTCGTCACAACCTCCGCGCAGTCTTTTGGATTCTCAACTTATGCGCCTTTGGAAATTGTGGATCATGGGTGTAACTGGGGTGGAAGCCCTTGCCCTCCCCTGACGCCATTCTATATCCGGTTCAATAATCCACTGGACACGAAGGCTTTAACACAGGAGATGCTGCACGTCACACCAGAAATCCCGGGAATGGTTGTCAATATTTATGGCGATACGATCGATATCAGCGGCGAGACCAAAGGCCAGAGCACTTATACTGTCACCCTTTCAACCAAACTCAAGGATATATTCGGCCAGACTTTGGGCAGGAATGAACAACTGACCTTCAAAGTCGGCAAAGCTGAACCTCGCTTGTTCGGCGCGGATCAAGTTTTCGTTACGCTTGACCCAGCATTGAAGAAACCCGTCTTTACAGTGTACGCCATTAATTATTCCAAACTTGCTGTGAGAATATATGCTGTCCAACCCAACGATTGGGATGCGTTCACCAAATATGTACGCGAGTGGCAGCAAACTGATAGGGGCGTGCAAATCCCGGGCAACCTTGTGTTCGATAAGACCATCTCGCTTGAACTTCCCAATGATACGTTGTCAGAGGTGAACATTGAATTGGCTCCTTATTTGGAGAATGGCTTTGGTCACTTCGTAGTGATAGTCGAACCGCCGAAGGGGATGTTCGAATCTGAGAATGACAAATGGCAGCGCTATGCCCAGACTATTCACGCCTGGGTGCAGATCACCCAAATCGGCGTGGATGCTTACACTGATTATTCCGATATGATCGTCTGGGCGACTGACCTGAAAGATGGTGCACCTCTTGCGGGCGTAAGCATTCAACCCAATAAAAGTGGCGGTATATTTACCACTGGCTCAGATGGTACGGTACGCATCGCCATCCCTTCTGGTGCAACGTACCTGGTTGCCAGCAAAGGCATGGACACAGCGATGTTGTTGCGCTCCCCTTCTATCTGGGAAGATTACGGCTGGGGACCCACCTCGCCCTCCGATTCATTGCGCTGGTATGTTTTCGATGACCGGAAGATGTATCGCCCTGGCGAAGAGGTTCATATAAAAGGCTGGATGCGACGCGTGGGTGGCAGGCAAAACGGGGATGTTAGCTTGGTTGGAAACGAAGTTAGCTCGGTGACCTATCAACTCATGGACCCGCAAGGTAATGCGATCGGCACCGGACAGGTAGACGTGAATGCTTTGGGTGGTTTTGATTTTACCTTCACCATTCCGCAAACAGTCAATCTTGGGACGGCTAATTTGAATTTGAATGCACAGGTCAACCTGGGCGGGTTGGATGGAACTACCTACGGCCATACGCTACAGATCCAGGAATTTCGCCGACCGGAATTTGAAGTCACGGCTCGCAATGAAACGTCGGGACCTTATTTTGCGGGTGGCAACGCATTGCTCGCTGTAGAGGCTAAATACTATGCGGGCGGTGCACTTCCGGATGCTGATGTGACCTGGGAGGTAAAGACCTCACCGGGCAATTATGCTCCACCAAACTGGCCTGACTTTATCTTCGGCGACTGGCATCCCTGGTGGTGGGATTATTACCACTACGATTATCTCCAGACGGATGGTGAGACAAAGATCGAGACATTTACGGGCAAGACTGATGAATCCGGCAAGCATTATTTACAACTTGATTTCAACCAGGAAGGCAAGCAGGATGCAAACCCGCAACCCATGAGCGTGGTGGCACAGGCCACCGTGATGGATGTGAATCGCCAGGCCTGGGCGAGCACCACCACCCTGCTCGTTCATCCCGCCGATCTGTATGTTGGCTTGCGCAGTGAGCGTTACTTTGTCGAACGCGGCACCCCCCTCACAGTGGACTTCATTGTCACCGACCTGGATGGGAACCCGGTTGTAGATCGATTGGTAATAATCACGGCTGCACGGCTGGAATGGAAATTACTGGATGGCACCTGGGGCGAAGAGGAAGTAGACATCCAGAGGTGTACATTGCCCTCCAGGCTTGAAGTGGATTCCTGTTCCTTTGAGACACCCATTGGCGGAAGCTATCGCATCACCGCTGTGGTCAGCGATGAACAGGGACGGAAAAATCAAACACGCCTCACACGTTGGGTCAGTGGAGGTCAGCAACCACCCGCACGTAATGTGGAACAGGAACAAGTGACACTGATCCCCGATAAGCAGACTTACCAACCGGGTGACACCGCGCGAATCCTGGTGCAATCTCCATTCACCTCCGCGGAAGGTCTGCTCATCGTCAGCCGCAGCGGGTTCCTCTATACCACCCGCTTCTATATCGAAGACGGCTCCACGACATTGACTATCCCCATTAAGGCTGAATACATCCCCAACCTTAACATTCAAGTGGATCTGGTTGGTTCTGCACCGCGCACCAGCGACATGGGAGAGACGCTGACCGATGTAGCGCCTCGCCCAGCGTTTGCCACTGCGCAATTGAATCTCAGTATTCCACCGTTGCAACGGACGTTGTCACTCCAAGTGAGACCGGATGCGACTCAGATCGAACCGGGTGGTGAGACCACGCTGAAGGTTCTCTTGAAAGATGCTAATGGCCAGCCGGTATCCGGTGCAGAACTGGCAGTGGTCGTAGTGGATGAAGCCATCCTCGCACTTACGAACTACCAGACGGTTGACCCCATTAGTATCTTCTATGCTGAGCGGGCTTCCGGTGTAATGAGTGTCTATGGCCGCAGCAGCATTCTTTTAGCAAATCCGCAAATTCTGGCCACCGATCAAAACCTCATGTTTGGCAGCGCTCGCGCAGCGTTTCCCACTCAGACCGCAATGATGGAAGCCGCGCTTGCTCCCTCTGCAGACAGTTCTAAGGAAGTGGAATCTCAACAAACAGCCATAGCGGTTCGCTCTGACTTTAATCCACTGGCTACCTATGCTCCGACGATCCGCACAGATTCCAATGGCGAGGCGCGGGTGTCTATCAATTTACCAGATAACCTGACGCGGTATCGCGTGATGGTGGTTGCTGTGGATGAAACAGGGCATCAATTTGGCATGGGCGAATCGAATATCACTGCTCGCTTGCCGCTCATGGTGCGCCCCTCGGCTCCACGCTTCCTCAACTTTGGTGACAAGTTCGAATTGCCGGTTGTAATCCAAAATCAAACTGATGAACCGATGACCGTAGAAGTGGTTGCCCGGGCTACCAACCTTGAGCTGGATACGGCTGGTCTGCGCGTGACTGTTCCCGCGAATGATCGCGTTGAAGTGCGCTTCCCGGCCAGCACGCAAATGGCTGGCACTGCACGCATCCAGATCGCAGCTATCTCTGGAACCTATGCGGATGCTGCAGTCGTGGAACTGCCGGTTTACACGCCCGCCACCACCGAAGCCTTTGCAACCTACGGAGTGATCGATGAGGGTTCGATCGCCCAGCCCGTGCTTTATCCAACCGATGTATTCCCGCAGTATGGTGGTCTGGAGATCAACACTTCCTCCACCGCGTTGCAAGCACTCACCGATGCGGTGCTGTACCTGGTCGCCTATCCCTTTGAGTGTTCTGAGCAGCTATCTTCGCGCATTCTGGCCGTGGCTGCCCTGCGTGATGTGCTTACCGCTTTCAAAGCCGATGGTTTGCCCACACCCGATGAAATGGAGGCTGCGGTTACACGCGACATCCAGCGGCTGCAGGGCATGCAAAATTACGATGGTGGTTTCCCATACTGGCGGCAGGGCTTCGAATCGATCCCGTTCAATACCATTCACGTTGCGCATGCGTTATATCGCGCCGGACAAAAAGGCTTCGAGGTTCCGAATGAGATGCAGCAGGGTGCTCTGAATTATCTGCGCGATATCGAATCGCATTACCCCTACTGGTACAGCGAGCAGACGCGCCGTACACTGAGTGCATACGCCCTGTATGTGCGCAACCTCTCAGGCGAGCGTGATGCTCAAAAGGCCCAGCGCTTATATAGTGACGTGGGTATTGAAAATCTTTCGATGGAAGCCATCGGCTGGTTGTGGCCGGTAATCGATAACAATACACAACTTGATGAAATCCGCCGCTTCGTAAACAACCACGTGGTTGAAACAGCAGGTGCGGCCAACTTCACCACCGCCTACGATGATCAGACCTACCTGCTCCTCAGTTCCGATCGTCGCACGGATGCCATCCTGCTTGATGCATTAATGGAAGACAACCCACAGAGTGACCTGATCACGAAAGTGGTCAATGGCCTCTTGGCGCATCGTATCAAAGGGCATTGGGGTAACACCCAGGAGAATGTCTTTGTCCTGGTGGCGTTGGATCGCTACTTCAACACATACGAAACAGAAACCCCGGACTTTGTTGCTCGCTTTTGGCTTGGCGATACATATACGGGCAGCAATGAATTCATTGGCCGTACAACTGAGCGGCATGAGACTCTCATCCCGATGACCTATGTGCTATCGGAGACTGCTTCAGGCGGGGGAACTCAAGATCTGATAATCAGCAAGGAAGGGCAGGGGCGGCTGTATTATCGGCTCGGGTTGCGGTATGCTCCAACGGACCTTAATCTGAAAGCGCTTGATGCAGGCTTTGTGATCCAGCGCCGCTACGAACCGGTGGATAATCCCGAGGATGTCTCACAAGACAGTGATGGTGTATGGCACATCAAAGCGGGTGCGCGGGTGCGTGTGCACATCACGCTTGTGGCTGACAACCGCAGATATCACGTTGCGCTCATTGATCCCTTGCCGGCTGGCTTGGAGATCATCAACCCCGCACTGGCCGTATCGCAGAGCACACCGCAGGATGATCCATCAACTCTCCGCTATGGCTGGTGGTGGTGGGGTACCTGGTACGAACACCAAAATATGCGCGACGACCGCGCCGAGGCCTTCACTTCCCTGCTTTGGGATGGAGTTTATGAATATACTTACCTAGCCCGCGCCACTACACCCGGCACGTTCATTGTTCCACCGACCAAAGCTGAAGAGATGTACTCTCCCGAAGTCTTCGGCCGAAGCAGCAGCGATTGGGTAATCATCAAGTAGTCGCCTTAATTTAATTTACTGTTAATATTAATTCTCGGGTACAATTACTAAAGGTGGGTGTATTTTCGATGTTAAAGTGGGCTCAATTTAAAAGTAAATAATAAACTCACAAGGGCAACGTTTATGGTTGAAAGAGTAGATGCAGTATTTCAGATATGGTAGAATATTTATACTACTATTCGCCTAGTATTCTAATGATACTAACTAGGGTTACACTGCACGGGTAGGTTTTAAAGAATAACAAATGGCGGGTACGGTTTATCCATTCCTGAAATCAATTCCGTAAATGACCCATCATTCAAGGAGAAAAATGTCCACTCAAAATGCCTTATTTACACCAGTCAAGATCGGGAACAAGACAGCTACCAATCGTTTTGTGATCAACGCGATGGAATGTTGCGATTCCGACAAAGAGGGGAACCCTACCGAGAGGACGTATGAGCGCTATACCAACCTGTTCAACGGTAAGGCAGGGTTGATCGACCTGGAAGCGATCACGATCACTTATGAAAATAGAGGCCGCGAATCACAGCTTAGCATTATGCCGCGTAATGAACCAGCGTTGGCTAAATTTGTTTCCTCCTTGCGAAAAGTCAACGACAAGACACTCTTCATCTTTCAGCTGACTCATTCTGGCGAATTAAGCCATCCAGATTTTTCCAAACGGGTCTGCGTAAAGCCCCTTTTCGGATTTGGAGGTGAGCTGCTTTCTGAGGATGATATTGAACGCATCATGGGTGAATTCGTTCTAGCCGCCAAGATCTGCCATAACGTTGGGGCAAATGGTTTAGATTTAAAATTATCTCATGGTTATCTTGGCTCGCAGATCCTTCGTCCATATAATGACCGCAAATGGAAGTATGGGGGTAGCTGGAAAAATCGAAGCAGGTTTGCTTTTGAATTAACCGAAAGGATCGTCCGCGAGATCAATGACCCGGATTTCCTGGTCGGCTCCAAAGTTTCTGTCTGGGAAGGATTCCCCGGCGGATGCGGGTCTGCAGGCCCAGATTCTTCTGTCATGGACCTCACCGAATCGATCGCGCTGGTTAAAGGCCTTGAGGAACGCGGGGCATCTTATATCCTGCAGTCAGCGGGTAGTCCATCCATCACGCTAGCGCTCTCACAGCCTGATAAAAAAATTCCAGATTATGCCTACCTTCACCACACTTTCTCTAAGTTACTCAAAGATAATTTAAAGCCGGAGACTGTTGTAATTGGTTCCGCATATTCCATATTCCGGGATGGAAAAAATGCCCTTCAAGCAGTTGAACAAGAGAAAAACACGCTGCTATATTGGGGAGATAAAAATATTCGCGATGGTGTAGTCGACATGGTTGCCCTTGGCAGGCAATCTTTTGCTGATCCGTTTACACCGGCGAAACTCATGGAAGGGAAAGAAAATGAGGTCAAGTGGTGTACTGCAGATGATCACTGCATTGAGCTTCTCATTCGACAGAAGAATGTAGGTTGCTGCACCTACAACAAACCATATGTTGAAGCTTTACAGGCTGTTCGAAGAGAAGAAGGACTACTTAAAGAAAAGCGTACCTGATCAATTGTTGCCATTGAAAGAATCAAGTGTAGATTAAAAATCCAATTCAATCTAAATTCTTTTCTAAGGAGTGAAGTTGTATGCACAGTCACAATGTTTATCTTTGGTTGAAAGATGATTTATCAAATTCTGAAGTAATGGAATTTGAAAAAGGATTGGAAACTCTCACAACGACCCCGTTGGTAATAAGCGGTTATTACGGCAAACCAGCAAATACCAGTCGAGCAGTTGTAGATAATACCTATTCATACGGTCTCACGTTGCTATTTAAAAATACAATTGATCATAACCTTTACCAGGCTGATCCAGTCCATCTAGCATTTGTTGATAAAAATGCATCAAAATGGATTAGAGTCTTGGTTTATGATATTGAATCTATAAAAAGCTAATAAGCGAGGCTGATAATACAAGGTTACAGATTTTGTTTGGTTACAAATAAAATCTGTATACTATCATCGCAACCCTGAACTTTCTGCTCGAGGGTTGCGTTTTTTTTACGATACTAAGTGGGGAAGTAAAATGTCAAAAGTAAAAAAAGAAGAGATATGCACTATAGAATATACCTTGGTTATTTATTATCATTCTTGATCAACAGGAACCTTTCATATGCATCATCCCAGGATGAGTCTTTTTCCGGAAGGTGGTCATGGATACTAAAAGAGGAACGGACGAGGCGCCTCGCTTCACTCAGATCATCAATTTCTCCGACCGAAATGAATTGGGTGCAAAGGTTTCCAATGGCAGCTGCTTCATAGGGTCCTGCAATAATAGGTCTGTGCATTGCAGAAGCAGCAAATCTGTTTAAAAGTGCACTTCTTGCCCCCCCCCCGATGATATGGACATAGGGGATATTAAACCCGGTTACTTCTTCCAGTTCTTCAAGGGTTATGCGGTACGCCAGTGCCAGGCTTTCCATAATACAACGGGTGATTTCCCCCACTGTTTCGGGGATGGGTTGGTTCCAATCCTGGCAC
>Ga0315273_10008869_pt1 | contig 12721 bp, 7 predicted proteins | sample YL17G02_0_MG_FD_205753 | JGI IMG/M metagenome (GOLD analysis project Ga0315273, IMG submission 205753) | Sediment microbial communities from Yellowstone Lake, YNP, Wyoming, USA - YL17G02_0 | ecosystem: Environmental > Aquatic > Freshwater > Lake > Sediment | place: USA: Wyoming | collected...
ACATGAAAATAGGATATATAAAATGTTCATCATTTTTTGATTTTCTATAACACCTTGATATAACAGTACTTATAAAATGATAATTTTTACAAGATTGGCAGATAACGAGTCCTTTAGTTGTAGTGTGGTTGTATGGATTATTTTTCCAAATCTCTCCGTTTTCTATACACACTTCAAACCTTTAAAAATCAGCAAAATTATGTATAATATAATTTGTTTTTTTGGAGATAAGGGTGTGGTGTAAAGGGGCAAATGCGTCAGACAAACGTGGCAAGGGAACGAAATGGATGGTGGTGGTCGACGGCCAATATGAGATTTTGTAAGCCAAGTGTCTGGAGTTTTTTTGGCACCTCATACTGTTTTCTTTGATTTTTCAAAGAGAAATAATCAGAACTTCTATATTACTTGCCATAATCCGGATCCATCTGAGGTGTTCGCCAGCCAATCATTTCCAGTACCTGAAGAGCGAACACATTCCAGCAGAATACGCGATGATAACATTTATCCATATTGGCCTGGGTTGTAGCGAGATATTCCTGGCTCGTGGGGAAATCTCTCCAGAGGTTTATCTCTGCCCAGAGGCGATTTGCGATTCTCGCATCCGCTTTTTTCCAGCCGTGCATCTTACCGGCAGCATAAGCCAATATCTCAGGGCGCAGCCAACTGCCTCCGTTGTAGTACATCCCATCGCAGGCGTGGTTGGCGTATGTCTTACCGAATTCTTCATTCATCACAGGATAGTATTTGTCTGTAAAGTAACTCCAGCCGTTCGGGGCGTCTTTATTCAGCCAGATTGAGACTGGGGCGACAACTCCTTTTTTGCCTTCCTCCGCAAATGGCGCATCTTCACGCGGCCAGAACATAGGTATTTTTTCAAGTGTGTTTATAACCATTTCATCGGTAAGTATTTTTCGTCCGAACAGCCATAATGACATATACTCCGGATGAAAGATGTCTAAACATATCACATCATCGATTGAATGTTTAGGACAGAACAGCTTTTTGTCGGGATTATAATAACTCCGGTAAGCCTCTTCAGCTTTTTCGATGTATTCTTCTGATATAGTTTCGCTGATTTCCGGGATATTCAATTCTTTTATAACCCGCAGAGTTACGGCCCAAACGCCCTGATTGATGGCAAGGTCTTCTGTCCATTTGGGGTAATCAACGATGTCATTCATTCCCATCACAAATTTTGCCCGGCAGATACCATCTCTATCGGGATCGAAAGTGTCCATACAATATTGTGCAGCCTTTTTAACGCGTTCCATCGGCAGTATGGTGTTATAACGCCTTTTGTTGAGCAATGCCCACATCAGCCATTCAGGCGTGGCTTCATTCGATTTCTTTTCGATAGCGCCCATTTGCGGAGTAATAATGGTGCTGATTGCTCCGTCAGGTCCCTGCGATGCTCCCCACCGCAGAAAGATTTGTTCATTCAATTCGCGGTTGTAGCAGGCCCATAAGGAATATGCGCTGTCGCGGTTGTACATATCCGGAGCGTAATAAATGCTGGGCACCGAGTGAGGCTGAAAATCAAAAGGCTCAGTAATCCACATCAAGGACATCAGTGTTGCGTATAAAACTTTTTCAGTCTGACTGCCTTTGAAACCAAGTCCCTCGGCCATATAAATCTGCGAGGCCAAACGCAAATCGTGCAGCGTATTTTTGAGCTTGTCATCAACGAAAATGAAAACTGTTTTTTCGAGTTTCTGGCCGATTGTCAGCCGGTCAAATGGTTTTGAGGCTGTTTTATTACGGCGGATTTCGAGATTTTTAAACTCGAAATCATATTTGCCGGTTTTGCTGTTCCAGTCTCGAGTTATAAACAACTCAACCGGACAGCCCAGAGCATTTACTATACTGAAATCTTTCTCAAAAACAGCCCAGTCTTTCGATGCCGCAATTGCGTCAACGGTCAAAGCCAGTTCTTTAAGGACATCTCTATTCTTATCCATCATCCACAACCGTGTGGTTAGTTTGCCGGAAGAACGGTACTTAAAACGAATTGTATAATATCCCTCTTCATCGATGATTATCGGCAGAGATATTCCGCCGTGGCCTTTCTGTTTAGCGACGCCGTTTATGTGAAATTTCCCATTTTTTACAGCCGCTTGGCATTCACCATAGATTTTAAAATTTTCTCGAATTTCGGTCGGTTGCCCTTGTGTCGATGTTTCATCCTTGTAAAGAATTTCGCCAAAGGTCTGACTGATATAGTGATTGCCGATAGCTCGTTCTTTTGGCCGGCATATCTCAAATAGTCGGGCATCCGGCAACTCTTTGAGGTCTGTTAAGCCGCCTTCTGTGTTTATTTCCGGCCGTCTGCGGAATACACGAGTATAATGATTTCTGAAACCCGCATCAGCTAAAAGACCAATGGTCAGGCCGTCAGAAGTTCTATAGCCGATAGCGGGAAAGAGGTCTCGCAAATAACCTCCTTTACAATCAGTCTGGTCAAAACTCCAGTATCCTGCCGGTTCAACTGCCGGTTCGATACGGTTGGTTATCTTCAGGAATATAACCGGCATATCGGCCTGGTAAAAATTTATTCGTTTGCGAACAACGTGTTCGTTTATCACGTCATAAGTAACAGTTATCCACAGGTCAACAACGTATTTCAGCTCAACTTTGCCGGTTAGTTCGACGTGTGAATAATTACCTTTCCATTCAGTTGCTTTCCAGTTCTCTACGGCATCCTTTACGCTTGCTTCGGCATTTTGAAACCAGGCGGAAAACTCCCCGCATTTAGATTGATTATCGATAGCTGTCTCACCGGCGAGGATGGTTACATAAAAACCAGAAGTCTTATTGCCGTCAACTCGAAGCGAAATACTTTTTATATCCGATGATTCAGCGGCACTAACCGTATTGAATACATACAAAAATAATATGGATAGTAATATAATTTTCGTTTTTTTCACTGGTAATATTCCTCTAAGCAAAAATTTTATCATTTAATAAATTTGTCTTAACTTGGATTATCGCATTTGATTCTGATAATCAATCAGCCTGTCATTAACCATTGTCTTTTTCCCGTTATATTTAATTTCACCATTGGCAGGACATATAATTATGACTGCTGCTGATTTTGGCGCCAAATCAATAAGGGTTTTTCCCGTAACACCTGTACTTATAAATTTATTGCCGATAGATTCATAAATATCTTTTGTTTCTGCCCCAAGTTCGATAACGACTTTTTGCTCTCTCGGAAAAGGATTGTAATACAAATAAGTCGGATAAGCCGGGCTGTGATAAAAGTCTGTCGCGAGACAGTCAAGCCGGAGAATACCTTCTATGTTTGTCTTTTTGATAATGCCGCCGAATATCCCCACATAAGATGAGCCGTATATCCCGAGGTTTGTTTTGGCCCAGCTGTTTTTTTTGGCATCACCGGTCGCGTAAGGGGCTTTGTCACTAAGCGACTCTATCCAGATATCATCAATATATATTCTGCCAGACTTGCGTATGGGGGCAACTTTATTTATATTGGCAACTTTGAGATAAATCGTATCCGCCTCTGTCTGAACTTCAGCGGCTCTGTGAGAATCAGTTTCGGAGTTGAATTCAAACAGCAGTTTATATGACCCTGTAATTTGTAAAGAATAGCTGAACTGGAAACTTTCACCATCTCCAAGGTTATCCGTCTTGCCTACAAAGTTCAGAATATGCCTATCCGCTTTGCTAAGTTGTACTTTCCAGATATGTTCGAGATTATGCTGTTCGTCCTCTTCTATACACTCGTAAATTTTGTTTGTCCCGATAGCCGCTGTATAGTCTCCTGATGTTATTTTGCCTTTGACCGTTTCAAAGTCAGCAGTAACCCTGTCGATTTCAAGATACCGCTGACGAAGGCCTTCATAGGCGATACATGATTCCGGATCATTATTTTTAGCCCATTTGCGGTCTGTTTGCTGGTCTGCCTCCAGTCCATCAGGATAAAAGAGTCTCGCGCTGTTTGCGGCGTTAAGCATCCATTTGCCGATAGCTTTGGCAAATCTCTCATCGTATCTGACCAGCGGTACCATCGAGGCTGCGACATCAAATGTATTCATCGTAAAGCCATACATATTGTTTTTATCTGTTATGCTTCCAATTAGCCCTGCGCAATCAATACTGCCCCAGTTGCCTGTTGTAGCACCCCATTTTCTCCAGTTGCTTCCGTCGAAACACCAGTTGACAAATTTTTCCACGTTATAATTTGTGCCGTTTTCCGCATTCATTCTTGCGGCTGTATATGCTCCCAGCGGCATAAGAACTTCATAATAAGGGTTTGTTTGTGACTGTTGAAGAAAATCCATACCCCATTTTGCAGCGTTAAGATATTTTATTTTTGATTCATTGTCTCCGCTTTTGATATAAGCCATATATTCAATCCATGCCACGGCAGCGGCTGCATCTGCCTCTTTCCAGACGGTATTATCAACCGGCTTCATTGTAGAAAAGTCAAAGGCGGTATAATCAAAATTCGGAACCTGCCATGGGTCTGTCTTGCCTCCCATTGCCAGACAGGCTTTTTGCCATTGGTCTGCGGTGATGTAAAACTGTTTTTGCATTGTTTCGGATTCAGGATAGAAATAGTATGTTCTGTAAAACAGCACGCTGGGAAACATTTCATACCAGAAAGTTTGGCCGGTTTTTTCGTTAATCCTGTTCAGATAAAGTTTCTGGCCATCCGTAAAATAATTTGTGAAGATATCCAGATAATTTCTATTGTTCCTGCAAGTTTTGTCAATACCGGCTATCAGAGCGTTGCTAACGGCACCAAAGCAGGTAATGCTTTCGGTTCCGGGATGATTACCGCCGACATACGAAGGTATTATGAAAATATTTTTATCCGGCGAATCCGGCAGATTCTCGAATCTTATAAGAGGCAGAAAGTCTCCCTTTTTATCAGTGTCAAAGATAAATTTATCAAAATCTTTTGATACTTTGTTCCAGTCTCTCATACGATAAGGCTGAGGAAAGTCGGGCATCTGGTCTATCCTCGGAATGTTTATCTGCGGGGACACAAAATTATGCGTCTGTACGGGATGGGTTGTGCGGGCATGACAAGAGCTTAAAAAAATAATGGAGCAGGCAATTGTCAATACCGCAAAAGATTTAGCAGTCATTAAATTACGCCCTTAAAAAGCTAAGGATACATTTGAAAATTCATTTTGACGGTATAGCGAGTCTTTTTGTCGCCGGTCTGCGTCAGACAAAAGCCACTTTATCTGCGGATAAAGCTGATTTGTCTTTTTCGCCGGCGAGCAAAAATCTTCTACTTGCTGCTCAAAAGCAATTATTAGATCTCCCCTAAAAATTTAACGAGTCGAGAATATTATTTATTGAAAGTTCGGCTTTGCATATTACTTTATCCGAAGCGCCATAGTATATCGTAATGGCATCGCCTTTAACAATATGGCCATTGGTAAAGATAACATTTCCAAAAAAGCCATTCTTCTCATAGTCTGTTATCGGCTCCATAATCGGTTCCTCAGACCGGGCGATAACTTTTGAAGGGTCATCAAGGTCAAGTAAAAGAGCTCCAAGACAATATCTGTGATTTTTATCGGCGCCGTGATAAATCTCAAGCCAACCCTTGTTCGTTTTTATCGGAGAAGCGCCGGCTCCAATTCTTTCGCTGTCCCACATACCATCTCGTGTTCCGGCTACACATTTGTGTCTGCCCCAGTATTGCAGGTCGTTTGATTCGGCAAGCCAGATAGAATTTCCGCCTATAACCGTCATATTCGGACGGTGCAGGCAGCAGTATCTGCCGTTTATCTTTTCCTCAAATAAAGCACAGTTTTTATTTGGGCCAGAAATTATCATGCCGTATCTGCTAAAATTCGTCCAGTCAGACGTGCTCATCAATCCGACGCCGTATCCGTAATTTGAAACGGCGGTATAAGTCAGATAGTATTTCCCTTCGATTCCGGCAATTCTGTAATCCTCAATGCCATACGATTCAAGGCTACCTTGTCCGAATAAGGGTTTGTCGTCAACGACGGTGAAGTTATTTCCGTCCTTGCTGTGCGCCAGTCTTAAATGCGACAATGTAGTCAGATACCCATGTCCTTTATATATGATTACTCTTGGGTCGGAACAGTTCAGATGAGGGTCTGCCTTGTCAAATTCGAGAATCCTGATTTCTCCATTATCCATCACAGGAAAGCTTATTCTACCTTCTTTCTGCTCCGGCCTCTCAGCGACTCGCATTAAAAGCCATATCCTGCCTTTGTATTCAAAAACTCCCGGATTTAACAGGCATTCAACCTTAAGCCCCGCATGGCTCGCACGAACTGCAGCGGGAACAAGAATGGGATTATTTTTAAATCTTTTTGCAATATCGGCCACTATTCTGCTCCTGTATTTCTTAATCAATCATCAACGCGCGGATTTTTTACTCCCGAATCGCTCTGCGGCAAATCACCTTGTTGTGCAGTTTTGATATGGTGTTCCCTGAAACCACCCCATTCTTCCAGTTCCCTGACCTCTTTTTTAAACCACCTGAATACCCATATCGCGCCGACTACGGAGCATCCAAAACAAGCTGTTGCCTTGCCGAATTTCAACAGGAGGCAATAACCAATGCCAAGTGAAAAACCGTAACATAACAGAATGCCGCCGATGACATCTATGAATGTGCCGGCATTTAAGGCCTTGCCGGGCAGATCGCGAGTCTCTTTACTGACAACGCCCCAGAAACCGCCCGGCCGAACCTTGCGATAAAACGCATCGAGCTTCTGTACAGATACTTTAGGTGTCAGAAAAGTAACCACTAAACTTATCGAAACTATAATTGCAATGAATATCGTAATCTTAATCTCAAAAGGCATTTCAGGCCACGGATAACCAAACATCACAAAGGAGCGGGGAATAAAAGGATTAATAAATCCCACAACTAATCCGAGAATCAGGGCGGTAATTTCGGTGTAAGCGTTTATCCGCCACCAGAACCACCTGATAACGCTGATTATTCCGCTGCCTGCCATCAGGAATGCGAGGAATTCCCATGCTGCCGTAACCGACTTCAACAGTGGAACGATGCTTGCGGCGCCGACCATCAGCGCAACCACTACGATTCTCGTAACAATCATATATCGGCGATGTGAAGCGTCTTTTCTGATAAATCGCTTATAGACATCGGTCATAATATACGAAGCTCCCCAGTTGAGTTGCGTGGTGATTGTGGACATAAACGCAGCCAGAAAACCGCTCACGAGCAAACCCTTTAGACCGGCGCCGAGATATGTATTTGCGACTAAAGGGTAGGCCTGAGTATCTGTTTGTGTGCCTGTCAGACGTGGAAACAGAACAATGGAAACAAGAGCAACGGGTATCCACATCCATGGTCGTATGGTTTGAAACAAAGCATAAAAAAGAGTCGCAAGAACCGCATGCCGCTCATTCCTGCAGGCGCTCATTCGCTGCATATTATACCCGCCGGCATCAGCCCACCAGAGGACTAAGACGTAAATCAGCAGTTTGAGCATATCTAAGTCGAAGTGTTTAAAATCGGGAAAAATAGAAAGCGTTTTCTCGTAACCTTGTGTTGCGGCGACAGTGGTTAGTACGGTCTGAAGGCCGCCTGCTTTATGGACTGCAATAAAGGACAGTATTATCATCGAGCCTGAAGCGATAAAGAACTGCACAACATCGGTGATTACAACGCCGTAAAAGCCGGAGAACGTAGTATAAATCAGGGCGACAACCATACAGGTGCCGATAGCCCAGACTTTATTCAGGGGTGTCATAATTGTAATAATGTTGCTCATGGCGAACGTAACCCAGGCGATTACGATAAGGTTTTGTACGACGCCGGAATAAAAGGCCCTAAATCCTCTGAGAAAAGCGGCGGCGCTGCCGTCGTAACGTAATTCGTAAAATTCCGCGTCGGTAATAACAGCCGCTCTCCGCCAGAGACGGGAAAAAAGGAAGATACCAACTATTAACGTGAGTACTGCGGCAAAGACCCACCACATTCTCTGGAGGCCAAACTGTCTGGTGATTTCGGTAACGACCAGCGGGGTGTCAGATGCAAAACTTGTGGCCATCAGCGAGATGCTGATCATCCACCATGGCATAGAGCGACCGCCCAGGAAGTAATGTTCTGGGCTTTGAGATGCTTTGTGAGAATAGATTATTCCGATAATTAACGAAAAAAGCAGGTACGCAACGATGATTCCGTAATCAAGAATCGTCAAGTTTTAAACTCCCGTATTTAATCGGTTTTATGACTCATAATAATCTGTAATAATCGAATAATCCACTTCGTATTATTTACTCGTTGCAGACGTAGCCGGGACGGGATTCGGAGCGGTTTCTATGAGTAGACCTTCAGACTCCTTATGCTCTCGGCTGCCCAGCAAACAATCAGTAAGTTCCTTTTTATTGACTTTGGCCGCCAAAGTGCAGCAATCAGCTCCACCGTAAAGAATATAGATATCGCCGTTATATTCATAACTGCCGCAGGTAAAAATCACATTGGAGGTTCCTTCATGGCTTGTAGATTCGCATTCATGCGGAGTTTCAGGTGCTATGAGTTGTCTCAGACACCTTTCTATAATATTTGCGGGTTTGCAGGGGTCAAAATTATTAAAATTAAAAAGGTCGGCGTGGAGGTCGTACCATTTGCTGCCGCTGTTTAGTACGTGACCTTTGTGATATATCACAATATATTTTTTATCTCCAACAGAAATTGGTACCGAACCGGCTCCTACCCATATATGTTTTGCCAATTCAGCGTTCTGAGTTGCACGCTTTATTATGCCTAAATCACGCCATGGACCTTCAATGCTGCTGCTCATCGCCAATGCAATAGCATATTTTGAGTAATTATCGTCAAAACATGGTCTGTGAAGCATAAAATAATGGCCGTCAATTTTTTCTGGAAATAAAACACCGTTTTTATTGCTGCTTTCCTCTGTGTTGACATTTCCGGCAACAGGGCCAAGTTTCTGCCATGTAAGCAGGTCGTCGGATTTGGCCAGACATATCCGCGTTTTTACCGGCCATCCTGGTCGCGGATTAGATGCAAGACCGACTCCGCAATAAAGATAATAATAGATGCCGCCAAGGCAGTGCAGCCTTCCATCTTCAACGCTGACATAATCGTAAAGATTTTCATCCTCGCCGGGAAGGATTACCGGATTATTATGCCTGTAAATCGGATGCAGTTCCGGCGTAAAAACTGCTACACCGGAAAAAGACCTGCTAAACGGCCTCTTAGGGTCGGTTTCCTGAGATGGCCTGGCGCGATAGTGCACTACAACTATGCCATCTTTAATTCGAGTCTCGTCAAGGCTGCCGCTACCTATTAATTTGCGGATTATAGGGTCGTTTTTTGGCGACCTCTCGACATAAACAACCGCGGGATTGAATGTTGCGCCACTTTCCCACCAATTTGAGGTAGGGCTTATGATTGGTTTACCATTATTGAGTCTTGTTATCTTTGGTTGCGAAGAACAAGTTGGCATTCTGCCTCCATTCGGTTTTGTATATAGTTGTAATTGTTGTGCATTGAGACATAATGGGGCTCAAGACGTAAAATGTCAATATAAATAAAATATGTTTATTAAAATTAGTAAACACTTTCGATGCTAATATGTGACTACAATAACAAGCATAAGTGCTTTTAAGACAATAAGTTATAGTATTTTATATGCAATAAAATTTTGTAGCATATTTATTTTTTAATCGGTAATACTCATAAAATTTTACAAATATTGCACAAAATTGTCATTGACAAGTAAGCGAGCTGGTGTTAGTGTACCATTATAAGTATCCGAGTCATACAAGCGATTATAGGAGGCTGCGATGCCGGTGAAAGTAAGAGATGTTGCGACAAAATTATCTGTTTCTCCCGCAACAGTTTCGAGAACTCTCAATGGGGATTATGGCCGTGGAACAATATCCTTGGCCACTGCCACTCGTATTCTTAATTACTGCTTCAGCAAAGGATATCTCAGCAAAGAAGAGAAGGACAGCATTCTCCTTAAAATGAAAGTCAGGGTATCAGGCAAAAAGATATTTAGTCTTTCATGCTTTGAGGGGCTTTGGAACTACAATGCGATTTTTTCCTCGGTTAGCAATTCGCTGCAGGACAGAGGACAGTATTCAGGCTTTTATACGGTTCGGTCGGCTAATGATTTATTCCGTTTTCCACGAGATGAGGCAAGCGTCATACTGGTTTTCGGACGCATCACGCCCAATACTTATGAGGCCTTGCGTGGATTCGAGATACCGGTTGTGATGGGCGACAACTATATACCTGGTTCAAACTGGAGTACTGTTAACAGCGATAATATTGGCGCTACATCAAGAGCAGTTGAAATTCTTGCTGAATTAGGGCACAAACGCATTGCGTTTGTATGCCGCCACGAGGACTATCCACAGCGCACCTACAATTTACACCAGCGTCAAAACGGTTATATAATAGGTATGAATAATGCAGGCCTGAGTTACGATGGCCTGATTGTCTCCAGGGACTGCTCGAGAAATGATTATACGCCAAGCACGCATGAAGAAGTGCTGACTGATTTGAGAGAACTCGCCGAAGATGTCATCGCTTTGAAACCTATGCCGACGGCTGTTGTTACGGGCAATGACCTGATTGCCCATGTTTTGCGTGTAGTCTTGCGGGAACATGGTCTCAAAGTACCCCAGGATATGAGCATTATTGGATATGATGGCCAGCACAGAATCCCCGGCGCGATGGGCTTTGAGCCAATTTCCACGATGGTAGTCAATTGGGATGAAATGGGGCGGGCCATGGTGGACTTAGCCACAGAGTTCGTACTCAATCCTAAAACTCACATTCGCCACGTATTAATTCCGGCAGAGTATGAGGATATGGGTACCGTTGCTCGAGTGTGATTTATATTTTAATGGAGTCTAAACATAAGGCTCGTTTGCCGAGTAAGGCAAGCGAAAGGGTGGGAGAAAGGAGCTGTGAAAAAAGGGTAAAAAGTGTGAGTAGAGTAAAAAAAGAACCGTGTGTTTGTAAATTTTTGTAACTTAGTAATTTAGAAGGAGAGTGAAGATGAAGACGCGTATATTATTTTTGATGATTTTTGTAGTGGCCATATTGGCGGCAGTTTCGACGCCGGTGCAGGCTGGTTTGCTGTTGGATCCTATGACACAGGGGGCTATAGTAAGTGGCACCACCGACCCGCCACCGGCACGGACTGGAATACCTGGACGCTGGGTTGACCTGCGTTCGCCTCCGTTCAACAATCAAGGCAGTGGCTACCTGACGGACTCGGCCTTTAGTCACGATGGTGGCGGCTCAATGCGAATTGATTACAGCGGACAGGTTTATGGAAGTGAGTGGGATCGTGAAATAGCTGGGTATTTCGACGTGGGTCTATATGCCCCGGATATACCCGACCTTTCCAACGGGTATGATCCCTATGTGCCCGACCCCACCCTGGCGTTCTCATTCTGGATGTGGACGGCTGGAACAGTTAACGGACTTGTTGCCCCTGAACGCCTTCGCGAGCTTCAGATCTATTCGCCGAACAAACGGGTGCTTTTCGAGGTGTCGGCCTATAACGTAGCTGATCCAGTTGGTGGGTGGAGCCAGGTGATTGCACCATTGACGAGTTTCGCTGGAGACGCACAATTTGATTGGAGTGCAATAAATGAGGTCAAGTTCTTCTGCAGCTCATGGAAGGGTGATGGTCCCCTTTGGATAGCTGATCCTCTTACAGGGTCGTCGGTTTACATTGATGATTTTCGGCTGATTCCCGAGCCGGCAACTATGTCGTTGCTTGCACTGGGCACACTGGCGCTACTGAAGAGACGCAAAGCCTAAGTTGATAGTAAGTAGTAGTGTAAGTAGTAAATATTCGGCGGCGGCACGATAAAGACGCCGCCGCCGGATTCTATTAAGTGGAAAGGTTTGTGGTGCGTGCAGACAAGGTATTGGAGTTGGAATATTATTATAGGAGATAGCAAATGAAATTATCGAAAACATTATGTTATATGTTGTTTTTTGTTATAGCGGTTTTTTTGATGCCTGCGTTTGCGGCAACGCCGATTGGTCAGCTTGCTTCATTTGACAGTATTGCGACCGAGGGCTGGGTTGACACTGGTACGACGGGGTTGCCGACGGGGCGTATGCTTCAGACCCCCCCGGGCGACGCCAACTTTAACGAAGGCACTGGCTCGATGAAGATTAATTTTACGCCTCCAATACTCAATATACATAAGGAGATTGAGGTAGTCAGGACTTTTAGCCCGGTTTTAGATGTTAATTATCAGACCCAGGCTATTACTCTGTGGGTATGGAGCGCGGATGTCAATGACTCAAGGTTTCAAACTGGGAGTTCAAGACTCAAGGAGGTTGTTTTGTATGACTCTACCGTTGGCACCTCGCGGCATATTGGCCGTTTCACTGTGCCGCCTCTTAAGAACGTTGGCTGGAATAAGGTGATAGCTCCATTTAGGAACTTTATGTGGATGGCCGGGAAAGGCGCCGGTGCTCCTCTTATAAAACCCGGAGTCGTCGAGTGGAATAAGATCACCCAAATAGGGCTCTTCATGAGTTGTCTGCCCTATTATGGCATAGGCAACCCGATTTATATGGATAATTTACGGCTTGAGGTTGCTCCTGCTCCTATTGCCAGGCCGTATCAGATATCTTCGTGCGATAATATTGTCGATGATTTGTGGGATGAGCTCCGTGGCAGCGGTGTTATGCTTCAGACCCCCCCGGGCGACGCCAACTTGT
>Ga0315273_10008870_pt1 | contig 12719 bp, 10 predicted proteins | sample YL17G02_0_MG_FD_205753 | JGI IMG/M metagenome (GOLD analysis project Ga0315273, IMG submission 205753) | Sediment microbial communities from Yellowstone Lake, YNP, Wyoming, USA - YL17G02_0 | ecosystem: Environmental > Aquatic > Freshwater > Lake > Sediment | place: USA: Wyoming | collected...
GGCACCATGGGGAGTCATCCGCCAGTCCACAGGGATGACAGATAACGATTACCTTCGACAGCATTACGCCAATGTGCCAAACAAGCAACTGACGAAGATCCTTTGCAGAGGCGTAGAGGCCATCTGTAAGCAGGCTGCCAAGCTAGGTATCGGCAAAGCCCCGAAGCTATCCGTTACCGAGCAAATCATGCAAGTCGCCGCCCAGCCTACAGGGTTCAGGGCATGCGAGTTACCCAGGCACGACAGCGCAAACATCAATCGGCAACTCGATAAACTGGTAGCCGCAAAGCAACTCTTCAAGGCAACCCTGAGTTTCAGGCATGTCAGGTACTTTGTGAACGAGGCAGATGCCAAATCGATGCTGGCCAAGTACGCACCCAAGCCTACGGCGAAGTACGGGGTCGTGATGATTAAGGGCAGGTCAAGAACAGGACTGCCCGAGTGGGTGAACGCTGAGCCCTACTTTGACCCGCAGAAACCACCCAAGATCACGATTGCCCCGACGCCGCCCAGGTGCTGGCGAACAAACACTTATGGGATGATGGGCGGGTAGATGGCATTACTAGAATTTCGCCCGCACTTGCAAGAGACGCCGCTCGGCTCTTATCCATCCTGCGAGCATCCGCTATTGCCGGAACCCGCATTTGAAGAAGAACTTGCTAGGAACATGCCTGCGCACGAGGTGCGCAGACAGTGGCCGAGGGGGTCTGCCAGATGTCCCAATTGTGGTGAATGGATTGTCAAGTATGCGAGCTACGCGCATTACATATATGGTGATTGGTGATGCCTAACGTCAAGGATGAGGCGCAGGCGACGGGCGCAGCCCGTTGACTGTCGCCCTCGATCCGTAGGTTAGGCTGGTTGACGGAGGCACAAGCGTGGAACTTACAGTGGATCAAGCGAAGTGGTTCGACTGGCTCACGGAGCGCGGGGGGCGAGGCTTCCTCGACCGCTGGGGGCGCGTTGTGGCTGCCGGAGAGACGAGCCCACAGGGCGCAACCGTTGCATGGTTGAATCTTGTGGCGAAGGGTCTGCTTGTCGGGAAGGATGGGCTACTGTTCGCTCCGGCGCCGCCCAAGGTCTATATGTGCTGCCCTCGGCACATGGGGCAACCATTTTCGATGACGGTCAGTGCGACGCCTGCGTTTGTGCAAGTGTGCCCACTGTGTGAAAAAGAAGCGCCTAACGTCGGAGTTCAGCCGCTTGCCGAAGGCAAGTCGGCTGGAACGACAGGTTCGACCACAACACCATGAAGCGCGAAACGATTGGCCTTGCGACACTGTACCTTGCGGATTGCCGCGAGGTGTTGTCGGACGTGCGCGCCGATGTGGTGGTTACCGACCCCGTATGGCCGAACTGTCCGCCGGGCATGCTGCACGGTGCTGATGGTTCGCAAGGTGAACTCACGCGGGCGGCGCTCGAACTGCTCATGCCTATGCGAACTGCTGTCGTTGTGATCGGCTTCGACAGCGACCCCAGGTGGTTGATGGCGGCGGTGCCGACGGAGTTGCCATTCGTGCGTTCGCAGCAACTGCCGTATGCAATGCCTTGGTACAGAGGGCGGCTGCTCGGAGGCGATGAAATGGCGTTTGTCTTCGGGTCGATCCCAAAGGGGCGCGGCGTGATACCTGGGAGAGTGCGGACGGAGACGACGAAGAGGGCCGACCGAGTGACAGGACATCCTTGCCCGCGAAGCGACACGCACATGCTTGCGCTCATAGGGTGGTGGAGCCTACCAGACGACACGATCGTCGATCCGTTCATGGGCACTGGGGCAACTGGTGTGGCAGCAGTCTCTGCGGGGCGCAGGTTTGTCGGGATTGAACTGGACGCACGGTACTTCGCGACTGCGTGCCAGAGAATTGAGAACGCCCAGCGTCAGCATGTGCTGGCCTTGGGGCCGAACGTTGCGGTTGAGCGGCAAGACCGTACTCGGGCTTGTCCGCCTCGAACCGCTGGTTAGGCGTCTGGTGACGAAGCAAAGGGAAACGATGAACTGTCACAAACGAGGATGCGACAAGCGGGCGCCAGAAAACACGCTGTATCGCGTGAACGCAAAAGGTCGGCCCGGTGTTTGGGCCTGTCATGAGCATCGCCTTGAGCCCGATGCAGAACTCGATGGCATCGTTGCGGCGGTGCAGGGGAAACGCTGTGATGCGTGCCGCGCAACTGGTTTAGTGCATTGCAGCGACCCGGAGAACTGCGGCGGCCCATGGGACAAGCGTTTTGACGCCTAACGTGTTATAGAGGACAGAATCTGTCCAATAACTTGGCCGGCGCCTTCAAACCGGACAGAGTCCAACCTAGCGCTGGCGCATCACTTCGTACTCGGCAACACACTGCCGGTGGGCGACAAGGCTTTCTCGAGTTCGTCCCGCCAGCGCTTCAAGTCGTTCGACACACTCTCTAGCAACGCCGGCAAGTCGGTCAACGGCAGCGCCTGCGGCGAGAGCGCTGGTGTCTCCGGCCTTGGCACGATTGGCGGTGGCGGCGAGGATGTCGCGCAGGCTCCCAACCACAACGCGCTCAGCAGCGGTGCGAGTGCGCGCCGCCTCGATCTCTTTTGCAGCGACATGAATGGCTCCCTCTCGTTGCGCGAGCTGAGCGGCGTGGTCCGCGCGAATCCGCTCGCTGTCCCGGATGTAGGCCAGGGCCTGCCCCGTCTTTTCAGTCTCCCACTGCCGGCCGATTCTGTCCGCCTTCCAGTGCCCCCATCCGCCCCACGCGAGCAGGCCGGCCAGAAGCGCGAGCTTGGCGTAGAGGAACATCAGGCCCTGCCGTCACGGGTCTGTTGGACGCGGCGGTAGGCGACGTACAGGCCCGCGGCAACCATCGCCGCGGCCAGCGCCCAGACCGGCTGAATCCCGAAGCGCTGCAGTATGTCTGCGTACTTGGCCAGGGTGTCTGGTTCGAGCAGCGTGCCGGCCGCGGCGATCGCCGTGCCACTGGTGGCCAGCCCGGCGCTGGTGATGATGGTCGGGCTGGTCTTGAGCGTCGGCGCCGCGGCAACCGCCTGGGCGATCGGCTCCCAGTGCGATCCAGCATCCGGCGTCAGGTACAGCGCCGCTTCTTGCGCGCGCCGAGTCGTGAGCCCGTCTACCTCGACCAGCTGCCCCTTGTGGTCGCGGGCTTTGTTGAACAGATGGAATGCGCGCGACGCGGCGTTGTAGTCACCCGCGTTGTGAAAGCGCAGCACACTGGACTTGGCCAGCGCACCGGGGCCGATATTCCAGGCCAGGACCACCAGCGCGGCCAGTTCGTGATCGGACGGGTGCCGCTTGCACAGCGCCTGAACCTTGCCGGTCAACTCGGTCAGGTGCTCGAACAGATCTTGGTCGCATTGCTCCTGCGTCCAGACGTCGCCAGGCTCGACCCCGTCAGTCTGGCCCCAGGATATGGTCCATGGTTTCCCCCGAGACACCGGGTCGGGGTAGGCCCTGAGCATGCACCACTCGCTCTCGGCAAGCAGGCGCACCCCCTCGGGGATGATCGGCCAGGCCAATCGCGGGTCGGGGTACTTGGCGCCGCGCATCAATCATTCTCCTCGAAGGGGAGGTCGCGGGTCGGGAGGCCTGCCAGCACAGCCGCCAGATAGCGCTCTGCCGTGCGGATTTCGACGCGAGTCATCTCGCGCATCTTGTCCTTGTCGGGTCGCAACTGCATGCACCCGACTTCGGGCGCGTAATCGATTTCAGCGACTTCGCGGAACAGTGGCCGCTGGGTAAGGTTGCGGTAGACGTTGCCCGACGTCACCCCGCCCTTTTGCCCGTCCCAATAGATGCGCTTGCTGTAGAGCAGATGACTCATTGACGCTCCCCGTTGACCAAACACGGGGGCATCTTGCGCCTGCGCGCCGCCGCGCGCTGTCAACTATTGCCGAGTTTCGCCTTGATCTTGTCACCGGCTGCGCCCAATTCCGCAGCCCAGCGCTCCAGCTTGGCGGGGTCGCGCCGAAGCATCCAGCGGTAGCCCCAGGCGCCGACGCCGACGGCGACCGCGTGCGTGGCGATCGTGAACAGTAGTTCGAGCGTCCACATGGTCAGGCTCCTGGAGTTTTGTTTTCCGACCCCAGCGGCTGCTGGATGACGCGCCCGATGATCCCGAGCACCAGCACCGCGCAGGTAACCCAGGTCACGACCGACGGCGGGAGCCCGGCCTTCACACTGTCCGGCAGCGCCGGCCAGGCGACCTGAATCGCCGCGGCAACCGCCATGGCCTGAACCGAGAACATCCGCCACGCTTGGCTGGCATTTTCAATGAGCATGGGGCCCCCTGTGGATAGACTGTGAGGAAAGTGGTAGTTTACCGGGTATCCATCATGCCCCCGCCTTCGGGCCCTCGCCCTCGTCCAGCGTCCCGAAATCGGTACGGCGGCGGTGCGGAACATTCAGCGGCGCTCGGTGGGTACGCCACCAGACCTTCAGGCGGTGAATTGCAAACAGCGCCGCGCCGGCCAGCATGAACAGGATGATTTCCTGCACGTTCTCGATCGACTGGAAGGTGCTGTCGTCGGTCGCCATGAGGGCTCCTCCGCCCATCATCAGCAGGCCCAGCGACCCGACAAACCCGGTATGGATCGGCCTGGCCAGCACGATCATCACCGTGGCCAGCGCGAAAGCCCCCATCGACCAGTCGAAAAGCGTGCTCATGGCGGCGGCGTCCCGAAAAAGCCACGCAGGCCGGGCCACTGGGCGATCGGCGTCGACCGCAGATATTCGAGTGCCGCGTTCATGGCGACCAGGCCAACCAGGGCGCAGCCAACAATAATCGCCGCACCGATGCGCGGGCTCAGAATTTCGCGCCACTCGACGATCGATGGCCCGAGGTAGATGCCGACGAAGAAGCTGCTGACGCCATTGATGGCTTTCAGGCTCGGCGAGGCCCCAGGGAACGCGTGCAAGTATGCGCCAATTGCCCCGGTGAGGCTCGCGATCACGGGGTGGTAGATCACTTGCTGCCAATGCTCGATTAGCCATTGAGCGCTGCTGTTGTCTTGCGGAACCGGCATCTAGGACTTCCAGATTTGCGGCTGCGTTGGCTCGAAGGGAACGTGCTGCCACCAGCGCAAGCCGATCAACAGAGCTACCGCGCCCGCGAGGCAGACCGCGCCCCAAAACCACGAGTCTAGTGTTTCAGCCATTGGTGGAACACGTAGGCCATGTAGATCGTCAGCAGCGGCACCTCGTAGGCGCAGCCCCCCAGGAGCGTCGCCACGGCGTCGGCCGGGTCAACATCGTGGCGCGGCGCTTCGCCGGCCGCAATGCGCTGGCGGTTCAACTGCGCTTGACGCCACTCGATTGCCAGACCGAGGGCCCCGGCCACGGCAACCCCGCAAACCGCCGCCAGGGCCAAACCAAGGCCTGCAACCAGAGTCGCGCACGTGGTCAGGCAAGCAGCGCCGTAGCCGGCCATCCCGTGCGTGGACTTGTCGGCCGCGAAGGAAAGCACTTGATTCCGGCGGCGCCGGCCTGGGTTTTAGATGACGGCCGGCGGCGGCGCGGGCGCGACGGGGGTCGGCGTGAAGATGTCTTGCACGGCCGAAATCAACTGGTCGAGTTGCGCGGGGGTTGCGCCAGCACCATTGCCTGCGGCAATTTGGTCGCGCAGCGCTTGAATGGTGGCGAGTGTCTCGGCTTGATTGGCCGCGACTTGCGCTCGTTCCGCTGCGATCGTGTCGAGAACTTCTTGAAGGGTAGCCATGATTCGCTCCTGTTGAATGCCGAGGGTTGCCAGCGACTGGAAGATTGCGTCAAGTTTCAGCGACACCGCATTGTCCGCCGCTGCAACGAACAGCGCTCGGAATTCATCGAAGGCGCCGGTGAGTTGAACCTGCAGCATGGGATGCGAGTGTAACCGTCGAGGCAGCGGGCGGCCCCTCAACAGGACCGCCAGAGTGCAACCAGTAGAACCATGACGACGACACCCACAGGCCCCGCATCGACGATCAGGACGGCCAGACCACACAAGAGCAGCACCGCGGCGAGTTGCGTCACCGCTGGTTCATCTGCAATTCGCGATGGACCTGGGCCCGGATTTCCTTCGGGGCAGTCTTTTGCAGCCGGGTCGCGCGATCCAGCGTCATCGCTTCGACGCGGGTCTTGATCTGGTTGGGCACGATCCGAATGGGCGACTGCGGGTTGTCGACGTTCCAATCCCGCAACGAGTCGCGCGCAGCCGCGATGTCCTCCGGCTTCTTCTCGAAGATCGCCCGCGCCCACCGATCGGCAATTTCCGTCTCCCGCATGCGGTTCAACCCGATCATTTGCGCCGCGGTCCTGCTGGCCTCCTGGACGCGCGCCACGTCGGCCGGCTGGAAGCCGATCGACTTCATTGCCGCGTCGTAGCCATCGACGTCCAGAATCTTCTTGCCGGACTGGTCGCGGTACATGCCGGTGGTGGCCATGTCATTTGCTTTGATGAGGTTCTGCACGGCGATCGGCGAAATCAGGCCGAGCGCTTCCTTCAGGTCGCCGGTGAGAAGTTTGCCGCCGGCCTGGAAAGCGCGCTTGATTACATCTCCGGCCGGCCCGGCAATCTCGGCGACGTCCGCCGTGTGATCCGCCTTGCGCGTCAGCAGGCCCGTGCCGGGGATCAGGTTGCCCAGCCCCAGGCGTCCCGAGACATCGATCGGCGAGCCGGGCAGTCCCGACAGGCCATGCTCAAGGAAGCGCGAGCCATCGGCCCCAAGCCCCAGCGTTTCCGCGAAGAATTCACGCTTGGCGCGCTTGCTCGAAAAGTTCAGGCCCATGACGCTCTGCATGAACCCATCGATCAGGTCGTCCAGGTCGTCGGAGCCCGGCAGGCCACCGGCGCCGGACATCAGGAACAGGATTCCCAGAGCCAGCAGGGTCGCGCGCTTGCCATCGGCCCCGCCTTGGGTCCACATGCGGTGCAGGAGCTCGAGGTAACTGATCGAGTATTGTTTGAACGTGAACAGAGTCGAGCCAACGGCACCGCGCGCCCAGGCCGGCTTGTTGCCCTTGTTGTAGGTGAACTGGGTTTCCGCCACCGCGCGCGAGGCGAATCCAGCGGGGTCGCTACGCCCCTGCTCCACCGCGGTCCGGTAGGCCGCAATGAACGTCACGCGCCGGTTGAATTGTTCCGCCACCCCGAACACCTTGCCCCACCCGAACAGCAGCTTGGCGGTGTAGTTCATGCCCCTGGCTGACAGGTTGCCCATCAGCGTCCCGTCGCCGGAACGCTGCGCGCCGCGGCCCATCGCCTGGGCCATCAGCTGGTGGACCTCCTGGGGCGACACGATGCCTTCTTCCGCCGCCTTGTGTAGCGCAGCGTCCAGCGCGGCATCGCCCGTCAGCCGCTTGTTTGCGTCCTTCACCGCGGCGAGCATCTGGCGCGCGGCCTTCGCAATCCCACCGAACTGGCTGAGATAGGGCAGCGTGACCTGCACGGGCTGCAGCGTGTTGACCATCGCGGCGGCAACTGACCCGCCCAGGAACTGCGCGAACAACAAGCCGCGCAATCCTTGCGCTTCCTCCGTCGGGTTTTTCACGTACTCTGCCAGCGCGACGGCCCGATCCTTCAACTGGCCCGCGCCCTGCGGAATCGCCTCAATGGACTCGGTCAACTCGCCCATGTGCAGATTGCTGCTGGTCTGGCGCGCGTTTGAATACACGAAGCCCGCGAGCACGCGCCCGGCGTCCTCAGAGAACCCGGCAACGCCCTTGCGTTCGATCAGGCGCTTCAATGCGCTGCGGTTGCTGCGCGCGATCTTGAGGTACTCCTGGAAAGCCTGGCTCGCCGCGCTGCTGCCCTGACTTTCGAGGCCCAGCATGCCGCCGAACAATTCCAGCGTTTCCGGGGTGACGCCAGCGAATATCCGGTACGCTTCTTCCGAAACCGTGCCTTGGGTGATCCTCGCCTGGGGATTGTCCGCCCGCATCTCTCGGGCCTTGCGCGAGCGCTCCCGCGCGGTCTCGAACAGCCCGAAATAGACGCGCCCGCCAGCGTCGTCGACCACATCCAGTGTGTACTGCCCAAACCGTGAAAGCGGCGCATAGCCGCGCGCCATCAAGTCGTTCGCGCGTTCGGCCTTGTCCATGATGGCTTTTGCGGTACTCAGCAGGAGCGGCGCCCGGTCCTCATCCTCTGCCGCCGACTCCACCAGGTGGTCGTGCAGCACCATCGCCGCAGCGTCCACGCTTCCCGCATTGAGCGCCTGCTGGCGCACCTTGGCAACGTCCGCGCCGCCGTAGCGCAGCATGTCGCTGATCGCGAGGTTCTCCAGGCTCTTGTCGATCGTGCTGCGGAACTGGCGGTAGAGGTCGGTCTGCTTGGGCGTCATCTGGAATCTCGACCGCAACTCGGCGTCGGTCCAAACGAGGCCCGCTTTTTGAACGTCGGGCTGCGGGACGGGGGCTCCATTCGCGTCGCGCGTCCACATCAAGGTGCCCTCGAACACAGGGCCCGCGAGTGCCTTGGTATCCGCGGCGGACAGGGGCGTCTTGCCGATGTCTTTCCAGGTTTCGAGCTTCGGCAGGATCGTCGGGGCCAGACTGCTCGCTTCGGTGGCGTAGTAGCTCACGTCATTCAGGAAGTTCTGGGTCGTGTCGTAGACCCGCCGGAACGCCGGGCTGCGCTGCGCCAGGTTGTGCATCGTGCCCACAGTCTTGTGCCACCAGTTCAGGCGCCCGTTGTCGTTGAACAGGTCGCCTAGCTTGTAGCGCAGGGGCAGATTGATGTCGCGCGCGCGGTTTAGGCCGGCTTCGATGTTGCTGGCCACGCTGAAATTGATGCTGGGATTCTTCGGGTCGAACGCACCACTGTTGCCGATGGCGCTCTTGATCTGCTCGGGACGGAAGGCGATATAGCTGTCATCCAACGCGTTCTTCCCTCGGGCCAGAATCTTGCGGGCCGCTTCTATCGTCGCGGCTGCGGTAGCCTCTCCGGGGTGCCCGTTAATGAGCTTCTTCGTGTCTTTGTAGCGCGCGTAGAAGCGCCCATCGCGCTCCACAGGCTCGATGACCCCATCCAAGGATCGCCCTTTCAGACCGCGCTGCACGCCTTCGTGGACGTTGCGATACACGATGCCGTCATACCCAGCCTTCTGCAAGGCCTTGACGATCGCTTGGCTACCGAGCTTGTAATCCAGCGGCCCGCCGCGGATCGCTTTGGCGGCGTTGGCGTCGAGAGCCCCAATGTCCTCAAGGTGGTCGACGACATTGAAAGGTTCCCACTGAGTCAGATCCGGCAAGCGCACTGGGTTCCTGATGTTCAGGTATACAGGCGTCACTGACTGTGGCTCCGGGTTCTTGCGGAGGTCGTGCAGTCGCTTGTTCGCCGCGGCCGATGTGCCGAAGTGGGCGCCAAGCCCAGGGCTCGTGTTGAAGACTTCGAAGTCCTGCAATGTCCCGTGGTACATCACCAGCGGCTTGCCGTGCGCGTCAACGACCTTCGAGTCGCCAAACCAGGCATTGAACTCCGGCGTCTCAGTCTGCGGGCTGGCCACGCTGAACATCGGCAACCCACCGGCGGCCTTCTCGCGCATGGCGGGGGTGATGGTGAAGCCGGGCTGCGGCGCACCGACAAGCCCGCGAACTTCTTTGTGCGCAAACTCGTCGTAGACGATGAACGTGCCTTCGCCTTCGCTATGCCCGCGCACCGTGTAGTCGTGGTCGCCAAGATTGGCCTCGGCCCACTCGGTTGCCTTTGCCTCGCTCGGGAACTCGCGCGGATAGACCGACTCGCGGCCGATCTGCACCGTCCCCATCGCCCCACCACCCACCTTGCGCAGCACGTCCTTGGCAACGCTGGGGACGATCTTGTCGTAGAAGGCTTTCATGCCTTCCCCACCGACTTTGAGGTCGAGGCCGGCGTAGGTCTTCGAGAATTTCCCTTCCTTGTAGCCTTCGCCAAGATCAGCAACAGCGCGTTCTGCCAAATCCTTGCCGATGGTGTCAGCGAGTTTGTCCGCAGTCAGCCCGGCTTGCCGTGGCAATTCCTCGCCGTTCAGTCCGTAGGCGTCGACCCAATACGTGCCGTCATGCTGTCGCCCGATGTCAACCGATTTGACCTGCTGGCTCAAGTCATACCGATCCGCGCTCTGTTCGCCATTGATGAACGCCACCTTGTCGTAGCCCTCGTCCACGGCCATCTTGATGATGCGTTTCAGGGATAGGGATACCCAGGCGTCGGTCTTGGTGACGAAGGGGGCCTTGGGTACGCGCCTGTCAGGGCCAGTCTGCCCCTCGGACTCATAAAGCCTGCGCTGCCCTTCATTGATGGCGTCGCGCTCGGTGGCGCCTGCGCGCATGTCATAGAACATCAGGTTGGTAATGAAACCGCCGAACTGGTCGCGCACTTCCCAATAGCCAGCATCTTCTTTGGTGGCGGTCGTCGCCTTGCGCTGGTCTTGTCCATCGCCCTTGAACCCTTCTTTCTTGCCCTGCTGGCCCCAGTCAGATTGCAGCTCTTCCACGAAAAGTACGCGAGCCCCTGATGCGTCGGTGCGATCATTGAGGCGGATGTGGGCCAGGACGTTGGGCTGGTCCCAGTGCCTGCTGAGGTAGTCCTTCGGCAGTGGCTTGGTGGTCTCCACAGCACGTTGATACGCCGCCCGGTCCTCTGCCGACAGCATGCCTGGGAAGCTGGACTTGATGGTGGACATGACACCGTCCACGTCATAGATCTTGTCGCGTCCGTACTTCACGATCATCGCGTCGATGAAGTCGTCTACCCTGAAGTTGGGCTCGCGCGGCAGCGTCAGCAGCACCTCGCGGTAGTTGGTGCCGCCGGAGAGTTGGTATTGGCCGTACTTTGGTTTGGCCGGGTCTTCCACGCCAGATATTGCGTCATGCCATTTTCGAATGTCCTCTGCCAACACGGCCGGAATCATGTCCTTGTCGTTGCGCGACTGTCGAAACACTCGGTCTGCCGATTCGCCTCGAATAAGCATGTCCACCGTGTGCGATTCGTTGCCTTTCGATTGCAATTCCTCAGCTTGCGCTACCAGTGCGTCTTCCATCTTGGTAATGTCAATTTTACCGATGGGAGCCCCAAGCACCGTCTCGGTAACCTGCACGCCGTTGACGTTGAGGAAGTCGCTGACTTGCTGGCGGGTGACCTTGCCGGTGCCGAATGACTTGAGGATCGCTTCGGTGTCCGCGTCGTTGGCGTCGCCTACTGCCTGGCGCAGCATCGCCGCGGCCTTCGGTTCATTGGCCTGGTAGTCCAGCCATTCATTGATGCCCGTCCATTCGACTTCGTCGGCCTTCACGGCGCCGCTGTTGACCATCCCTTTGATGGCCTGCTTCCACGCCGCGGCGTCGCCCTGCTTCATTGCAGACTTCTCGACCTGACGCGCAAATGCGCTGTAGAACGGCGGGGCCTGGGCGGCAACGCTCAGATTGATGTCCGCACCAGACAGCCCCTCGTCGATCGCCGGGGCGAACGCGCGGATCGTCTCCACAACCGCCTTGCGCGCCGCAACCATGTCGGTCAGGAATTCGTTCGTGCCGAAGGGGGTCTGTCCGCGTATCTTCGAGAGAACGTCGTCGATCCAGTTCAGGATCGCTTTCAGCACCGCCTGGAAGCCCGAGGGCTGATCCTTGGCCAGCATCTGCCAGAACTTCGGATCCATGAAGTTATCGCCGACGACATCGGCAATGAATTCCTCCTCGAGTTGCGCGAGGTTTAGCCGGCCGTTTTCGCCCAGCACCTTCAAGCGGGTGCCCAGCAGCCGCGCGTGGCGCAGATCGAGGTCTTTGCCAAGGGCCAGGATGCGCGTGCGCAGTTGCGCATACAGCGCCGGCTGTTCCAGGCTCAGGGCGTGCAGCATCTCGTGCCCGGCCGCCGCCATGTGCGGGCGCTGCGAACGCACGTTCAGGAAGATAACGTCGCGCTGCTTCTGGTCGTGGACCCCATCGGCGAACAGGTGGCTCGCCTGGAACCAGACTACTCGGCGGGTGGTGAAGACTCGCTTGATGAGCTCGGAGAGGGCGTCTCTGCCCTTGCCTGCAGCTCGCGCAGAAATAGCGTCCAGCACAAAATCAGGCCAGACGGTATTGAGGGAGGCCTGGAGCTTGGCGGTGGCGTTTCGATCGGCAAGGCTGGCGGGAGCATTGGCGATATTCTGCGCCGTTGGGCCGGTCCCGGCAATCGGAGCTTCTCCGACGGCGAACATGAACTCCGAAATGCCGCGCGGCTTGTAGGCGAATGACGCGTGGCCTGCATCTGCCTGGTGGCCCTGAATGTCGCTGTGAATTCTGCTCTGCCCGTACAGGCCCAGGCCCATCGTCGGCTCGTACCCGAGCTTTCGGTAGGCGGCGATTCGCGCAGTGTCCTGCTGCGCTGATTGCGCGAGCACGTAGACCCCGGTGTCGTTCGCGTCGGCGAACTCCGCAAGCAACTTCAGCGCGATTTCGGGCAGCGGCTTTCCGACCGTGATGTTGCCAATACTGTCAACCCCGAGGGTGTACGGCGGCAATCCATGTTCCTCGCCAAATGCTTGGACTTTTCCCCATAGCGCGGTGCGGGCGTGAACGTTCCGCATCTCGGTCTTTTCAGGCCCGAAGAATGGATCGTCTCGCACGGAAGCGGGTAGGTTTGCAACGGCTTTTTCACGGTTGAAGTTCACTCCTGAGTTGGCCCCAATGGGCTTTGGTTTGCTGAACGCGCGAGCCGATACAACCGAGAACTGCACGACATCGGTCGTGTTCGCCTCGGGCGCGCCGGTCTGGCGCAGATTGGTTGAGCCTTCCGGC
>Ga0315273_10008872_pt1 | contig 12718 bp, 8 predicted proteins | sample YL17G02_0_MG_FD_205753 | JGI IMG/M metagenome (GOLD analysis project Ga0315273, IMG submission 205753) | Sediment microbial communities from Yellowstone Lake, YNP, Wyoming, USA - YL17G02_0 | ecosystem: Environmental > Aquatic > Freshwater > Lake > Sediment | place: USA: Wyoming | collected...
GTCCAACCTTCGAGTATCGCCTCCTGGTCTGTGGGGTTGAACAGCTCGATCCATTGGTAGGCCGTGCTCATGCCGCCGTGTGCGGGGTCATAGAGGACTTCGCTGATGAGGACGTGGCCAGAGTCCTGCGCCATGCCGCGCCAAGCGGGCGGTACGAGCACGGCCAGGCAGATAGCGACCAGTAGAACACGACGAGGGCACACGCCGGTGTCTCCCTGGGTCAGGACGACAAATGATATTGTAACTATTCGTACATTGTTCGGCCGGGAGTTTGATGCCTGGTCCGCCTGTTGCTGATTGAGCCTGAGCCAGCGATGGTAGCAGTTACCGATCTCGTTGTCGTTCTGGATGCGCTGAATCGCCGGCGCATCGAGGCGGACACTTTCGAGGGCCAGGTGATCACTGAGCCGGTTACAGACTCAGGCGGGATGCTCCAGGCTCAGCACCAGCCTGTCCTGGACGGACAGTCCAGGGAATCCGTTCCTCCACCTCGGGCGGTGTGGCCATTGGTAGCTACATTCTACCACAAATCTGTACTGGGCGACCCATTGGAGTACTCGTTAGGAACGCAAGCGGGACTACATCAGGTGCTTTCATGTCCGGGGGCAGGCTTCGCAACCGTAAGCAACTGGCCGTGGGAGCGAAAGCATACGGGAATCTGCCCAGGTCGAGAGACGCTTACACATTGAACCTTACAGATACTGATTCTGGACGATCTCCTCCCGCGTTTGTGCCAGCACTCCTCAGTGCTGCGCGGCCAGGGTTGTGACCGGCAGGACCGTGCCCTTCAGGGTCCAGGTGACACCTCGCCTCCTGCACATCATCACACCCTCCTCCATCACGCTAACCCCCATCACAATCATGTTTTACTCGCGCCATAGTCACAGTTTGCACGATATGCAACTGCTCGGATCGCCCTTATTATGAGGAGTCGTCCAGACATGAGCTCCCGTGTTGTGGGCTCGGCTTGAGCTTTAGACCGGACGCCTATGCGCGGTCGGATCACCTGGGGCCAATTCGGACAGGCTGGATGGCGTTCCAGTTCGAGTGTTTCCAGGTCGGGATCAGATAACATGCCGTTAGCCAGGTAGTGGCCTTCTTCGAGGAAAGCCTGGACCTTCAACAAGCGGACCCACCTTCCCGTCGCATCGCCGCGACTCTACCATCATCCTCAAAGGGGACGCGTTGACCATCAACGCCTGCTGCCTGGCCTGCAGGAAGTAGCTGGGTGCAGCCTGCGAATCAGAGCCCTGTCGAACGCATTTGGAACACTCGATGGGTCAGGCTATGGTTGGCTCAGTCACCCCGTCTCGGGCTGAAAGGAGGCGTGCCGATAGGTCGAAGCGAGCGCCGTTCTCACACACTTGGTTGTCGCTGTTGCAGGATCCGGTTGGATACCCATAAACAGGAGGTACCGATGCGCAAATCACGACCGTCTATTGTGTCCATGGCCTTTGGTAGTCTTGATCTGTCTGATCATGGGGCTGCCTTCGGTCGCGGCTGCTAGTTCTGGCGCTCCCGGGGACGGTTCCTATAGTTTCGACTCCCCGTCCGCAGACGTGTTCGCCCTGTGCCCCTTCGCTATTCACGCAGATGTAACTGGCAAGATCAAGGTGAACAGCCTCCCCAACAGCCGGAGCATCACCATCAATCCAGGCCAGTATGCGACGATAGCAAAGACGGAGACCAGGAAACAGGTGACGCTGAACAGCACGGGGACGTTCCATGACACCACGGATGAAAACGGGATCACCACGGAACACATGACCGGCCGCACTCTGACGTGGGACAAAAACACAGGCCCTGTGCTGATCATCGGTGACTACACCTGGGCCTGGGATGATTCTGGCAATGTCACGCAGCACCTCACCGGGCAGGGCCAGATATCATTGACACCGTGGGATATCTGTGCGATGCTTAGGTGAACTCCGGCGTAACGGAAAGCTGAAGCGATGGACAGGGTCGGCGGCGTCCATCCGCAGCGCGCTCAGGTGGGCAGTAGGGCAGTTGCGCGCCACGCGCTACTTGTCCTGCTTGCCCAACCGGAGCCTTGATTCGATTTTACCGGTTGGGGTGATCGCATTTGCACGGCGCCCCAAACTTTTTCCACGTCAAGAGGGAGGGTTCTATGTCAGTCAGCGACAACAAGGCGTTGATCATCCGCTATCTGGACGCACTCAGCGGCAAAGAGAAGCCCGCCGCGGTGCTCGATCGGTTCATCTCGGACGCCGATGCGCTCTTGAAGCAGCACATCGCGGGTTATGAGGCCGCCTTCCCGCGCTACACGATGGTCGTAGAAGACACCATCGCCGAAGCGGACAAAGTGGTGGTACGTTTCACCATGCGCGCCGCCTATGCTGGCGGGTTCATGGATATCCCGGCCAGGGGCCAGCAGGTCGCTATGCCGGGCATCATCATCTACCGCATCGCGGACGGCAAGATTGTGGAGCACTGGATGCAAGTGGATAGCGCGACGCTGATGCAGCAGCTGGGTGCGCAGGCATAGGAGAGACGCCGGCACTGCGCACCGTTCGGCGTTTGAGCGGAGCAGCACACCAGAGCAAAGTGACAAGATCAACTAGTTGATCAGCTGGGCTCGATCGGCAAGTTGTCCTTCACTAGCCTTGAGAAGGCCCGGGCGCCCATCCCTGGGCCTTCTTTTGGCAAAAGTACCCACTCTGCTCCGCCAAGGGGCAAAATGCCAGTTTCTGTTCAGCGTCCATGGAAGCACCGGTGTCCTGGACGCACTAGCTGCGCTAACGACCGCCATTTTAAGGAGGGCAAACGATGAACTCTCTATTCGCAAATCCTCAGTGGAAGACGCGCTTGTTCTGGGTCGGACTTGTGGTGAGCCTTGCACTGGCCGCTTGCGCTGGTGTGCCGGCCCCAACGCCCGCTGCAACCCAGCCCACGCCGACGCCCGCACCGCCGCCGACGCCCGGTGCGCCGGGAATCCCGCAAACGCGTATCCCGTTCCTGTCCTTCGGAACCTGGCAGAGGGACGTGCCCTATTGCCAGGACGGGGACGTCGCTCTTAAGATGGACGTCATGTATCCGGACGCGTCCACAGGCGCTGCTGCTCCGGTGGCCGTATTCCTGCACATACTTGGCGGCAGCAAGGATGGCGTGGAGATCGATGGCGCCGGGGAGCTCTTGAAGAGAGGCTATGTCGTTGTCGCCCCTAACTGGCGGCAACCCGCTGACGTCAAACTGCCCATCGGTTATGGCGATGCTAAATGCGCCATACGCCATCTCCGAGCGAACGCAGGCGTTTACCACATCGATCCTAACCGCATTGGGGCGTGGGGCAGCGGCGTGGGCGCCACGATCGCAGCGTTGCTAGGGCTGACGAAGACCGGCGCCTGGCCCGAGGGCACCAGCGGATTTAGCGGCCAATCCAGCCAAGTAGAGGCGGTGGCGGCCAGAGACCTCGTCGGCTTGTCCAGTGGGTGGCAGCAGCCGGAGCTACAAAACTACTTTGGCGTCTCGTCAGCAGATGACCCGATTCTTGCGAAGACCAACCCAATCACCTACGTCGCGAAGGATGCCCCGCCCTTCATGATCTTCCAGAGTGACAAAGATGACACTCGCCCTGGAGCCATGCAGCTCTACAACAAACTGAAGACGGCCAGCGTCCCCGCGACCTTTGTGGAGATCACCGGCTGCGAAAAGTGCGGCGATAGGGGAAGTCCCTCTCGGGAGGAAAGAGCAAAGATGCTGGCGGATTTCTTTGATCAGAGCTTGAAATAGCGCCGCCCAGGTGCCGCTGATGGATCGGGTTGCGCGGTGACCGATGCAGGTTACGGAGACCTTGGAGGTGTTCCTGCATACATCCGAATCGTTCGGACATGGTTGGACGCCAGCCCGTCTTCAAGACTGGATCTCCAACTGTGGCTGTGCAAGAGAGGACTTTGACAGCGGCGTGTACCGCCAGGTGACGTCGCTATTCGAACAGGCGCATCGGTAGAAGTACATCCACGTCATGTGAGGGCGGGGCCAGCAAAGCCATGCAGGCGGCGCGCGAGGACGCGCGCCTGGCGGCGGCGAACCTTTCCTGCTCTGCGCCGTCTTCTGCGACATCGATTCATGTTCTCCATTTGCGCGTAGCACTTATCGCTCATACGGCAGTCCTGATGGCATCGACGTGATGTCGTACCGTCCCAAGAAGCACCCAGACCTGCCAGTCGACGTCTGCGCGCAGGCGCTTAGTTCAAATTCAAAACGAAAGGTGGTGGTATGGGCGAATCATTCGTGATGTTACCGGGAGAGCAGACTGTGCAGTTGCCCACGCGCCAGTTTGTATCTACATCAACCATGGTGAGGAGGATAACAATGTTTGGTATTCAGTTTCTTCAACCAAGCAGAGCGTCTCGACCGGCTCTGCTTCGATTGTGCTCGCTCCTGTTGATCACTTCGATGCTGATTTCACCCATCGGCGCATCTGCCGCGCTCGCGGCCGCGAAATCAGACGCGCTCCTGACCAGCAGCGCTGCGATTGCGCCGCCGTGGTGCGGCACGCCGAGCCCCGACGGAATAGGGTCTCTGCCCGACGGCAGCAACCCCGGCGACCCGGCCGGCAGCTTCCCGCATATCCCCGTGTACGCCTTCGCCTGCACCCTCGCCGACATCCAGGCGCGGAGCAGCGGGCGGATGGAGGTCAGGGTCTTCGGCCAGTCGGCGGGCGGCAAGGATTTGTACCTGGTCACGATCAACGCGCTCGACACGCCCCAGCAGCGGAAGGACTTCCAGACCTGGCAGAACATCCGGAAGATCGCCCTGACCGAGCCGCAACGGGCTCAAGTCATGCTCGACCGGGCCGGCGACGAGGTGAAGGTGCCGATCTTCATCCAGTCGGCCATCCACGGCAACGAGGCAGAAGGCGTGGACGCCATGTTCGAGCTCGTCGAGAAGTTGGCGACGACGCCGTACGGCACGGATCCCGAGGTCGACGCCATCCTGAACCATGTGGTGCTGCTCTGGAACGTCGATCAGAACCCGGACGGGCGCATCAGCGGCAACCGGGCGAACGCCAACAACTTCGACCTGAACCGGGACTTCCTGACCCAGTCACAACCCGAGACCCAGGCCGCGGTCTCGATCTTGCAGGAGTGGCTCCCGGTGGACATGCTCGATCAGCATGGGTACGTCACCCCGACGCTGATCGAATCGACGACCAAGCCGCACAACCCGAGCATCGACTACGACCTGTGGTTGAAGTGGAACCCAACACGTATCGACGCGAACGAAGCGGCGATGAATGCGGCCGGCCTTGCCGTTACCCGCCCGATCCTCGACTGGTGCGCGGACGGCAATCCGGCGCCGGCAAGCGGGATCTGCGCGAACGGCCTGCCACCCGGACCCGCTCAGGCTGAGGGCTGGGACGACTGGGGCCCCTTCTACACCCCGATGTACCTACAGCTCGTCGGTCTGAATGGGTCAACGGTCGAAATGTGCAACCAAGCCAACAACACGCGCTGCGGCGTTCCCGGCAGCACCACCCATCCACTTGGCCGTCTCGGCGCAAAGGTCGCCCAGTACACCGTCGCCTGGTCGACTCTCCTCTTCGACCTCCAGAATCGCCACGACTTGCTGTGGGACGAGCTCGAGACGTACCGGCGCGGCGTCACCAACGCTCCGCGACCAGCGTGCTGCGCTGCACCGTACACCACCGACGGTTTCTGGATGCGCGAATATCCGAAGGCCTACGTGATCCCGCTCGGGCCCGGGCAGCGCAGCGATCCGGAGGCCAACCGGCTCGTTGACTGGCTGCTGACCAATGGTATCCTGGTCGACGAGATGAAGCAGGCGACGACGTACGGAGGCACGAATTTCGGTAAAGGCTCCTACGTGGTGTGGATGACCCAGGCGCACCGCGGCCTGGCGGACACGGCGCTCAGCATCGGCACGAATATCTCCGGGCTGATCGGGCAGCTCTACGCTCCGCCCGGAGCCTGGAGCCACGGCTACCTGTGGGGCGCTGACACGCTCGTCATCCCGCGCGACGCGTCCTTCTCGCCGATCACGAACCGCGTCACCAAGTCGAGCCACCTGCTGGGCGGGGTCGAGCCCGGCGTAGCCGACGCCTATGTCCTTGCGATCGACTCGCCGACGGCGGTCAGAACTCTCAACGCGCTGCTCGCGGGCGGAATGCAGGCGCGGTTGGCGATGACCTCCTTCACTAGCCCGGCCGGCGAGACATTGCCGGCGGGAAGCGCGATCTTCGCGGCCGACCCGGCGACGAAGGTTGCACTGGCGAGCGCCGGGCGGGCGAACGACGTATGGTTCAGAAGGGTCTATGCCTCGGCCCTGCCGGTGTTGGAACCGATCGACCGCGTTCCGCGCATCGCCGTGCTTACCGCGGCGGCGAACCAGGACGTCTGGTCGCTCCGTAACCTGGGATTCACGGCCGACCCGATCGCGACCGGCACCACGAGCCAACTCAACACCCCAACGGCGGCCAATCCGCTCGATGGCTATGACCTCGTCTTCAACACCGCCGGCTGGCCTTCTGGGGCGACCGCGCGCACGCGGCTCCAGGCGTTCTTCGCCGGGGGCGGTGGATACATCGGCGCCCTTTTGAACGGCGCTAACTTCCTGACCTCTGCCGGGCTGGTCACTGGCCTTACCGCAGCCAACCGGCAAGGAAACGGCCGCAGCGGCATCGTCCAGTGGAACAACCTGGGCGGCCCGAACAGCCCGATCGTGGGGGCGTTCCCGGCGCAGGACACGGCGATCATGGACCCGCCGACCTGGTTCACGTCCATTCCCGGGACGATGACCGTCGATGGCCGGCTGCCACTGGCCGGGTACTTCCTGGCCGGGCTTTGGGCACCCGATGCCCAATCCGCGTTGGCGCCCGGGTCGGCCGTCATCGCCCACGGGACCAGCATCTCGGGCGCGGCGCGACTGACGATCTTCGCCATGAACCCGCTCTACCGGGCGGATCCTGAGCGTGAGTGGACGATGCTCGCTTCGGCCGCGTATTGGGCCGACAAGTAGTCGCTCCTAGATATCCTCGAGGGGGTGGAGGCCGCAGGCCGCCTCCACCCCCTCGATAACACCGGCTTGGCGAACCCGTAGCACCAAGCAACAGGAATGGTTGGACGTGGAAACCCGCTACCCGACAAAGCGCCTGCGCGCATGGCGATTCTCTTTCCGCGCGTTCGTCCGGCCACTAGAGCCTGCTTGGTGCAGCGCTGGGCCGATAAGACTTTGGTTCAATGTAATAAGGGATGCGTGTGGCGCGGCTTGGACGCGGCTATCACTGGATAATGTCTCATGACGTGGTGTAAGTAGGTACTTGACGACAAGAAGTTATCGCGTGCCTTCTGTGAGTTAGCACAACACCGAAGGACGGGCCCGCTGACCGAGATCAGTATGACAATGCGCGAGCATTTGCGCGAGGCCCCGATCGACCTGGACTGCGATCCTCTCGCGCAAGCGGCCGGACTGGTCGGCCAAGTCACGATGGATTTGGAGGTGGCGCAGCGAATAGGGGCGGCGAAGCGTGCGCGCACGCCGACGCGGCGGACGCAGCGCGATGGTTACCGGGCGCGGAGCCCGGCGACGAGGGCCAGGGGCGAATTTCGTTGCGCATCCCGAAGCCACTGAAGCCCACAGCCACTATTACGACGGCAATAGAAGACCCTAACAAACCGCAGGAACGCGATGACAGATTGCACCACCTTGCAAGAGGCCAACGTGTTGGACCCCATTCACGTGGGCAAGTCCACTTTCAACTCGCCTCGATTGGCGAGGGTATTAATAAGGGCCCCGTGGTGTACAATGCGCTCGAGTGACCTGACAGTCTGCGACCGTATCACACACCACCTTGAGGGACAGGCATCATTGTGCGCACGTCGAACATTGTCCTGGTTGTTCTCCTTCTCCTTGCCAATGGGCTGGTTGCCGCTTGTGCCGCCGCCTACTCTCAGTCCACTGTCGACGTCCCCCCGCCGGGCGCCGCCGCGACTGCTTCTCCTGACTCTGCCGCCATCCAGCCCCCGAGGCCCCCTCGCGGTATCGTAGGACTAGAGGCAGCCCAGGATGGATCGGCTGCGGCCGTCGGGCAGGTGCTGCAACTGCTGACCGGCGCTGGCATCAAAGCTGATCCGGTCGACAGCCAGCCCGACCTTCGGCTGAGTGCCCAGCCCGTCGCGGGAAGCAAGCTGGTCTGGGAGCAGGTCCTCGTGCCTGTCGCCCGCATGTCGTCTGTCCTGGAGACCATCACCTTTCAGGAGTTGCACGAGGTCTGGTCAGGTACAGCGACCTCAGCAAGCTTTGTGACCCTCTATCCCAGCCAGGCCATCATGCCCGAGCTGGTATCGCTCTTGGGGCCCCCAAGTCCGGCAGTGAAACCGTTGGCACCGGATGTGATGGCCCTCTGGAATGATCCGAATGGCCTGGGCATCGTGCCGTTCGAGGATCTTAGCGTGCAACTGCGCGCCATCCGCATGGAGGGCGACTCACCGACAGACAACCGCTTTCGCGCGGCGGCGTGGCCGCTCGCCGCTCGCGCCTGGTTGACACCCCTCAACAAAGAAGGCGAAGTTGCCTTGGCGAGGCTGACCGTTCCCTTGCCCATCACCAACCGCGAGTCCAGCAAGCTGACCGTGCTGGTGATGACCGGCGTCACTGCCATGGCGCGCCTATCGGCGGTTGCCATCGAGCGCGCCCATGACTATGGGTTCTTGGCCCGCCAGGTGGGCCCCGAGCTGGCTGCGGCTGATCTCACCATCTTCAGCAACGAGATTCCGTTCGTCACGGACTGCGCGGCGGACGGTACGCTGAACAACCTGCTCCTCTGCTCCAAACCCGAGTACTTTCTCAACCTGGAACTCTCCGGCGTTGATGCTGTAGGGCTGACCGGCAATCACATGAACGACTTTGGCTACGACAACTTCCGCCGGTCCCTGACGTTTTACGCCGAAAAGAAACTGCCAACCTACGGCGGTGACACGGATGACAAGTCTGCGCGCAAGTCTCTGATCCTGGAACACAACGGCAATCGCATCGCGTTCCTCGGTGCCAACCAGTGGGGGCCGGAGTGGTACCCGGACAAATACGGCGAGACCGTCAGCGCGTGGGCCGGGCCTGAAAACCCAGGCAGTGCCCGTTTCGATCAGAAGCAGATGGTCGCCGACATTCAGGCAGTCAAGTCACAGGCGGACCTGGTCTTCGCCGAGGTGCAGCACACTGAGTTCAACTCGGCAGGTGACTACCAGATCGAGCCGGTGCCATCACAGCAAGCCGACTTTCAGGCACTGAGCGACGGCGGCGCCGATGTGGTCACCGGGGTCCAAGCCCACGCTCCCCAGGCAATCGAGCTACGGAACGGGCGCCTCATCCTCTATGGATTGGGCAACCTGTTCTTTGACCAGACCTGGAGCTGGGAAACGAGCACTGGCCTGGTCGCGCGGCACACGATCTACAATCACCAACTTGTCAATACCGAACTGCTGGTGACCGTGATCGACCCGAATTTCCAATTGCGCTGGGCCACGCCCGAGGAACGCAAGCAAGTACTCAACTCCGTGTTCGATGCCAGCCGATGAAGGACTCAACTGCATCGAACTGCCGGACCGTTACTTGCATCGTGGACGCCTAGCAGTCTGTCGGAGAGAGGTGGTTGGCCCGCCCAGATGCGGCACGGCGGGGCATTAAGTCAGTAGGTGCGACGACGTAGGTGACAATGTCTCATGAAGTGAAACTGTCGCCGAATTCTTCATGTCTGTGCCAGAGCCGCGAAATACGATGAGCGGGTTGTCGATCGCGTGAACTTCGGCCAACCAGGCGCCTAGCCGTCTTAATTTGACGGCAGTTGCGGTGATTTGTGCGCCGCCCAGATTGTTCACATTCTCAGGCTTCCATGGGCAATTTGTATTTCAGGCGCACGCCTGAGTGACAAATTGCCGATTGACAATTGGCCGGACGCGGCGCGACAATGAAGCCGAAGTTCTGTGTCTGGGCGGTGATTCCCCAACACTGCTGCATCGTAGCCCCGGTCTCCCCTCACACACTAACTGCGCAGCGCGTTCCAATGGGGCCGCGGAGCGCTGGACCTTTGTGTGCTGGCCTTCTTAAAGATTGCGTATCGACAGTTGACTCACTGCCGTCGAACCTTGACCCTCCTGAGAAAAGGGGAGGCCGTGACCGGATATGTCTCCTAAGTCGAGCACTTTCGGTCACACCTCACAAAAGCTGCCTTGGACAGGCATTGCCAAAGGAGGCACAGCATGGATATGTGGACTCGTTTCGTAGTGCGGCGGACACTGGCAGTGGCGCTGTGTGCGATGCTCCTGATCGGGGTCGCCGGCCGGGGCGGAGGCCCGGCGCGCGCGGCGGGCCCAGCAGGCCTGGACGCACCGGTGACCGTCACGTTGCTGGCAACCGCCGACGCGACCATCAAGGCCGAGGACCCGGCAGCCAACTTCGGCAAGGTCGCGACGCTCCAGGTCATCAACCGTATAGCCCCCTCCGCCCCGGCCACCGATCTGGCTCTACTGCAGTTTGACCTCGGCTCGCTGCCCGGCGCGGCGGTGATCGATGCGGCGCAACTCGAGCTGTACCAGGCCCAGGCGGGGATGCCGGCTTTGGCGGTGACGCTGGCCGTCCATCGGGTGACCGGCGTCTGGAACGAGGCGACCGTCACTTGGAACAAGAAGCCGCCGATCGAAGACGCGGCCAGCGCCACAGCGGAGGTCGACGGGACGGTGGGCGTGAAGACGTGGAACGTCACGGCGCTGGCGCGGGCCTGGCAGGGGGGGCCCAACCACGGACTGGCGGTGTCGAGTTTTGAAGGTCCCAGTACGCCGCTGGAGCGCGTCTTCTACAGCCGCGAGGGCTCTTCCCGCTACCCTCCGAGGCTGGCACTGACGTACCATCTGCCGTGCGCCGGCGTGAGCGAGATCCCGAGGGCGGAGTGCGACGCACTGGTGGACCTGTACAACAGCACGAATGGCCCGGGCTGGACGGACCACACGGGCTGGCTGGCCACGAAGACACCGTGCAGCACCCCCTGGCACGGCGTGCATTGCGCCGGGGGGCACGTCGACTCTCTGGTGGAATATGCGAACAACCTCACAGGCAACATTCCGGCCGGCCTGGACAACCTCAGCGGCTTGGAGAGACTGGAATTGGGGGCTAACGAGCTCACGGGAGTGATTCCGGACAGCCTCGGCAGCCTAGCCAAGCTCACGTTACTCGATCTGGGTAATAACGGACTCACGGGAGGCATTCCCGCCAGCCTCGGCCACCTCGCCAGCCTGGTTGCACTGAGCTTGAGCGAAAACCCGCTCGGCGGCACCATGCCAGCCAGCTTGGCCGACCTCACCAGCCTCGCAGTCCTGAACCTACAAGGCTGCGGACTCTCGGGAAGCATTCCCGCCAGCCTGGGCAATCTGCCCAACCTCTCCGAAGCATGGCTCAACCGCAACCAGTTCACGGGGAGCATCCCCGCCAGCCTCGGCAGTATCACAGCCCTGGGAGTTCTTAGCCTGGGCAATAACCAACTCACGGGGAGCATCCCCGCCAGCCTCGGCAGCATCACCGCCCTGCGAGTTCTTGGCCTGGGCAACAACCAACTCACGGGGAGCATCCCGCCGGAGCTGGGTAACCTGACAAACCTCCAGTGGCTCATCGTTGCCAACAACCAGCTCACCGGCGGGATTCCATCCACCCTGGGGACGCTGACCCATTTCCTGTTGCTAGAAGTGGCGTACAACCCCATGAGCGGGCCGTTGCCTCAGAGTCTGGTAAACGTGCCGCCTGCCACGTTCGATTTCAAGTATGACCATACAAACCTTTGTGAGCCGCGGGACGCTGCATTTCAGACCTGGCTCGCGTCCCTGCATATCGTTATTAGGACTGGCGTCAAGTGCTCGAACTGCAGTGGAGACGGGGTCTATCTCTATGCGGGGACGAAGCTGACCGGCGACTGCTGGAAGTGGACGGCCGACGATCCTCGTTTCAGCGACGAGGAAGGCTTCCATGACCTGGCGCGGTCGATCAAGTTTGCCGGCACGTACGGAGGCAGCCAGTACGTCGCCACGCTCTACGCCGATGAGAACTACGCCGGCGCGCATTCAGCCTTCTCGAACCATGATCCCGACCTGAGCGATGATGCAATCGGCGCAGCACGGGCCGATTCGATCCGTGTGCGGCAGGTGCTCCCGTGCAGCGGCTACGGGGCCTACCTGTATGAGGGGAAGGGCTACGCGGGCCTGTGCCGCCGGTTCAACACCAGCGAGCCGGACCTGGCGGCGGCGGCGTTCGCGGGCATGGCCTCGTCGCTGAAGCTGTCGGGCGCGTCCGCGGCCTCGGCGGCGCAGCCGGCTGGCGGCCTGCAGGTGACGCTGTGCCAGGCGGCGAACTATGGGGGCGCATGCAGCACGTTCAGTGCGGACGATCCCGACCTGGGCGACGATGCCGTGGGCGACGACCGGGCGGCCTCGCTGCGGGTCGAGTTGGTCGGCGGGTCGAAGGTGTACCTGCCGGCGATGACAAGGTGACACGGCACCGAACGGCGGGATCCGGGGTGGCCAGCGGTGCGATATGGCGAATAGGCGCTTCGCGCCACCGGGGCCATCCAAAACGGGTTGGCGAGACGCCATCCGTAGCGAAAGATGACAAGTGCAGAAATCGCTGTCACCTGCGCGCAATCCGAGCGAGATAGGGTGGCCGCGTATTAATGGGCGCCCGAGCACGCGATCCAGCGCAA
>Ga0315273_10008873_pt1 | contig 12717 bp, 9 predicted proteins | sample YL17G02_0_MG_FD_205753 | JGI IMG/M metagenome (GOLD analysis project Ga0315273, IMG submission 205753) | Sediment microbial communities from Yellowstone Lake, YNP, Wyoming, USA - YL17G02_0 | ecosystem: Environmental > Aquatic > Freshwater > Lake > Sediment | place: USA: Wyoming | collected...
AGTAGACCATCGCCTCCTTGGTGCGGCGAAGGTAGAAGGGCGCCCGCCGTCGGTCCATGGCCTCGCGGATCGATTTCACGTCGGCGTAGCAGTCAGCGTCGAGGAGCTGCAGGAACAGGCTGAAGTTCTGCGGATCTCCCTTGTGCGGCGTCGCTGTAAGCAGCAGTAGGTGGTCCGAGGTGTCGCGCAGCAGCTCGCCGAGCCTGTAGCGCAGGCTCTTGTGCGACTCGTCGGAGGCCGACATGCGGTGCGCCTCGTCCACAATGACCAAGTCCCAGTGGACCTGGCGCAACCCGGGCAGGATGTCCTGGCGCTTCGCCAAGTCGAGCGAAGTGATGACCCGGGTGCGCTCGAGCCACTGATTCACGCCGAACTGGTCGCGGATGTCCTGGCCTTTGAGGACAAGGAACTTGGTATCGAACTTCTCTTTCAGCTCGCGCTGCCATTGGAAGGCGAGGTTCGCGGGGCAGACGATCAGGATGCGCTCGGCGAGGCCGCGCAGTTCCAGCTCGCGAATGAGCAAGCCCGACATAATCGTCTTGCCTGCGCCGGCGTCGTCGGCAAGCAAAAAGCGTACGCGCGCGAGCTTGAGCAGGTAGTCGTAGACCGCTTCGAGCTGATGCGGCAGCGGATCGACGCGCGAGATTGAGAGTCCGAAATAGGGATCGAACTCGTAGGCGATGCCGAGTGCATAGGCCTGGAGTCCAAGCCGCAACAGGCGTCCGTCGCCGTCGAAGGAGTGCCGCGAGTCCAAGATCGTAAGGCGTTCCAACTCTTTTCCGCTGAGCGTCACCCTGCGAAAGCGCTCGGACTGAGTCCCGACGAGCCCAAGAACCCAGCTCGACGGTCCGTTTGCTTGCACAGTCTCCACTCGCATCGGCTCGCTGAAAAGGGAACCGGCGAGGACTTGGCCTGGGCTTATTGGGCTCACGTCAATCATCATGAGCCTTCGGAGTACCTCCAAACTCCCGCCGACCGATTTGACAAGAATTGCATGATCTCCTTCAGCTTTTTCATAGTGATTTTCTGTCTTTATACTATGGTAGAACTCAACACCACGCAACCACATTGCGGGCATACTGCTACGAGAAATAAGGAATCGCAAATGCTGCAGCAAAGAAACACCTCTCAGGAAGACTTTCTTGCGGTAAGCTATGGATCGTGCTGTTGGTCGCGTCCTGCATCGTGAGGCAAGTCTCCGTTCAGGCAGAGCTTTATCCACGAGCGCTGAAAAGCCATCCCGTGGTTTCCTGGCTCTTCTCCGAACCCCGCCCCCCTAGGGCCAGAGACACGCGGCAAGAACGCCGCGTGTCTCTGGCCCTCTTCAAGAGGAGCGCCCCAACAAGGATGTTGGGGCGCGTCCGCCCGCAATCGGCCGCGACCGATGCCCGCCAAAGGCTGCCGGAGGCGCGCGAATCTGTAGACGGGCCGCCAGTATCATGCACGCGCAAGTATTCCCCTCACCGTGTTGGCTTGCCAGACGCCGTTGTTCTTGGTGGGGACCAGGCGCTGGTTGAGACTACCGGCGATCTCCCGCAGAGACAGGCCGCCGGCGCGGTATTGTCGCATCATTCGGATCACCGCCTGCTGGCCTTTATTCTTTACAAGCTGGTGGTTCAGATAGTCGAAGCCGAAGGGCAGGTGGCCACTCCTCTGGTACCCGTCCCCGTTCTGAGGGATGCCAAATCGTCTCAGGGCTTCCAGCACCGCCGAACGGCTCACCTCGGCGAGCCGAGCAATTTCACGGACCGAAAGGTGCTGCTTGGAGTACAGGCCCTCAATGTAGGACCTGCTGCGGAGACGGAGCAGGGACGGAAGAGCAATATAGTCCTCGATGAGCTCAGGGACCGCCCCGCACGTGTTCGCTTTCTGTTGGCCCCGGGGGAGCAGCAACCGAGTCGAACAGGCTTTTCAAACGGCCAAGAGAGCGGGTATCTCCTCGATCCTGTGCTCGTAGCAATAAGTTCAGAACTCGTCCAATAGGGGGAACAGGATCGGACAACCCGCGGCCCCGGGTCATCTCTATACAGGGAGCCAGCGATGATCGAACACGAATACGGCCAGCCGTGCAAGGTATCGATCACGGTGCAGGGTGGGCACCTGCGGGCTTCCTTCCCGCACCGCGGCGGGGAAGCCTCCCCCTTCTTCGTCGCCCCCTGGTGGAACGAGGCCCCCCTGGGCGGCGAGGACCACATCACCCAGGTGCTGCGCGGCGACTTCTTCTGCCTGCCCTTCGGGGCCAACGCCGACCCGTACCAGGGGGTGAAGTACGGCGTGCACGGCATCACCGCCAGCGGCGGCTGGGAGCTGGCCGGCCGCCGGGAGGAAGGGGAGGAGCGAGAGCTCACCCTCGCCCTGCCGGCGTCAACGGCCGCCTGCCGGGCGGGCACCACGCGGTGCTGCAGTTCCCCGAGGCCGAGGGGTCGGGACACATCGACTTAAGCGAGCCCCTCGCCGGCTTCACCTTCCCGCAGCGGCTGGAAGACCCGGCGGGCCGCGGCTACAGCCTGCTTCAGCCGAACGTGGAGATCAAAGACCGCACGCGCGTACCCACGGTCTATGGGGACACGCTGGACCTGACCCGCTACCCCCTGCGCTACGGGCACGAGGACGTGGTGCAGTTCGTGAGTGACACTTCCCGGGAGTTCTGCTTCTCCAGCGTTACCTTCCCGGGCGAGGGCTACCTGTTTTTCCAACTCAAGGACCCCCGGGTGCTCTCCTCGACCCTGCTGTGGCGCTCCAACGGCGGCCGGCACTACGCCCCCTGGAGCGGACGGGTGCGCGGTGCGCTGGGGCTGGAGGAGGTCACCAGCTATTTCGCCTACGGGCCCAAACAGAGCGCGGAGCCCAACCCCCTGTCGAAGCGGGGCTGGCGGAACTGTCTGGAGCTCAGCCGGCAGAAGCCGACGGAGGTGCGCCTGATCATGGGCCTGGCGGCGGTGCCGGCCGGGTTCACCGGGGTGCGGGACATCACGCGCGAAGGCCGGGCAGTGCTCATCCACGGCAAGGGCGGCGAAAAGTTGCGCGTGCCCTGCAGCGTGGACTTCCTCACCCGGGGGTAGGCTCGCCGCCGTCCGGTTTGCGGTACCGGGCGCGGGCAGGCTATACTACAGCATGCGGATGAACCGTCTCTGGCTGGCCGCCGCGGGGTGGCTTCTGCTGACGTCGTGGGCCGCGGCGCAGGACCCGACCGCCGGCAGGCGCGAATCCATGGTGCGCGAGCAGATCGAGGCGCGGGGGGTGCGCGACCCGCGCGTGCTGAAGGCCCTGCGCGCCGTGCCGCGACACCGCTTCGTTCCCGACGAGCTGGCCAGGTCGGCCTACGAGGACTCGCCCCTGCCCATCGGCGAGGGGCAGACCATCTCCCAGCCCTACATCGTGGGCCTGATGACCGAGCTGCTGGCCCCCGCGCCGGGGCAGCGCGTGCTGGAGATCGGCACCGGCTCTGGCTACCAGGCCGCCGTGCTCTCGGGCCTGGTCCGGGAGGTGTTCAGCATCGAGATCAAGGAGCCCCTGTACCGCCGCGCGACGGACACCCTGCGGTGCCTGGGCTACGCCAACGTGCGCACCCGCCTGGCGGATGGGTACTTCGGCTGGCCGGGGGAGCCGCCCTTCGACGGCATCATCATCACGGCGGCGGTAGACCACGTGCCCCCGCCGCTGCTGGCCCAGCTCAAGGATGGCGGCCGCCTGGTCATGCCCCTGGGCAACCCCTACAGCGTGCAGAGCCTGGTGGTGGTGACCCGGGAGGGCGGCGAATACCGGGTGCGCCACGTGCTGGGGGTACTGTTCGTGCCCCTGACCGGCAAGGCCCTGGGCGGTTGAGCCGCCGGTACCCGGCATGATCTACGCGGCCGTCTTCCTGCTCTCCCTGGCCTCGCTGGCCTACGAGGTGCTGCTGCCCCGGATCTTCGCCTTTACCCAATGGCACCACCTGGCCTTCCTGGTGATCAGCGTCGTGGTGTTCGGCTTCGGGGCGGGCGGCGGCCTGGTCAGCCTGGCGGAGTCCAGGCGCGGCGGGCTCACCCAGCGGATCGCGGACCCCGCCCGCCCCGCCTGGCTGGGGTCCCTCGCCCTGCTGTTCTGCCTGTCGGCCGCCGGCTCGCTGGCCTTCCTGCTGGGCGTGCCGCTGGACTACTTCCGGCTGCCGGTGGAGGGCCGCCAGGCGGGCTTCCTGGCGCTCACCTGGCTGCTGCTGCTCCTGCCCTTCCTGCTGGCCGGCGCCGTGCAGGCCCTGGCCTTCGCCGCCCTGCCCGAGCGCTCCGGGTGGCTGTACGCGGCCGGGATGGCCGGGGGGGCCTGCGGGGCCCTTCTGCCCGCGGCTCTCCTGGGACCGCTGGGGGAGGTGCGGCTGGCGTTCGCCTGCCTGGCGCTGCCGGCTCTGCCCTGGATCCTGGCCCCGCTGCAGCCCGGCGCGCGCAGGCTACCCGCCGTCGGGCTGGCTACCGCCGCGTTCATCGCGGCGGCCGTGCCGCTCCTGCTGGCCGCGCGCAACCCGCTTCAGCTGCGGCCCTCGCCGTACAAGCTGCTGTCCCAGGCCGCGCAGCTTGCCGGGACCCGCGTGCTCGGCACCGAGAACGGCCTGGCGGGCAGGGTCGACTGGCTGGACAGCCCGGCCCTGCGTTTCGTCCCAGGAATGAGCCTGGCTTTCCCCGGCGGCCTTCCCCAGCCGGAGCAGGCCGTGGTCGACGGGGACGGGCTGCTGCAGCTCTTCCCCCTGCAGGACCCTTCCCGCCTGGGTTTCAGCCGCTACACCACCGCCTTCGCGGCCTACGCGCTGCGGCAGGGGTGGGAGGGCGGCCGGGCTCTGCTGCTGCTGGAGTCCGGTGGGTTGAGCCTGGCGTGCGCGGCTTCAGCGGGCGTGGGCACGCTCACGGTGCTGGTGCGCCAACCCGCGGTGGCCCGGCGCCTGCGGGAGCTCTACGAGGGACCCGGGTTCACCGTGGTCCCCGGCAACCCGCGCTCCTTCCTGGAGCGCTCGCGGGAGAGTTTCGACCTGGTCCAGCTGGAGAGCTGGGGCCCCTCGGTTCCCGGGGTGGCCAGCCTGGGCCAGGACCATCTGCTCACCCTCGAGGCCATCACCGGCTGCCTGCAGCGCCTCCGCCCGGAGGGCCTGTTCACGGTTTCCCGGCGTATCCAGCTCCCGCCGTCGGACTGCCTGCGCCTGCTGGCCACGGCGGCCGCCGGCCTGCGCCGCCTGGGTATCGAGGAGCCGACGCGCCAGGTGGCCATGATCCGCAGCTGGGACACCTACACCCTGCTCGCGGCCCCCCGGCCCTTCGGCCCCGAGCGGGTGCGGCTGCTGCGGCGGTTCTGCGAGGAGCGCAGCTTCGACCTGCTGTTCCTCGAGGGGCTCGAGGAGCAGGAGGCCAACCGCTTCATCCGCTACGAGCGCCCCTACCACTACCTGGAGCTCCGCCGCCTGGCCCGCGCGCTGGCCGGGGACCGGCCGGGGAGCTACTTCCGCGACTATCTTCTGGACGTGCGTCCGGCCACCGACGAAAAGCCTTTTCCCAGCCGTTTCCTCAAAGTCCGGCGCGTCGGGGAGCTGTACCGCGCCACGGGCAGCCGGCCGTTTTCGCTCCTGCTCTCCGGCGAGGCGGTGGTCCTGGTCACGCTGGCGCTGAGCCTCGCGATCGGCCTGCCGCTGCTGCTGGCGCCGCGGCGGGTAGCCGGGGGTAGGGGTGCCCTCCTGTACTTCCTGGCGTGCGGGGCCGGGTACATGCTGGTGGAAATGGGGGTGATCCACGACCTGACTTTTCTGTTCGCCGAGCCGGTGACCGCGATGGCCTTCGCGCTGGCCGTGCTCCTGGTCTTCTCGGGCGCGGGGGCGGCCGTCTCCTCGGCCTGGCAGACGCGCGGCCTGGCCCGGGCGCTTGCCGCTCTGGCGGGAACCCTGGCCGTCCTGCTGGCATTCCGCCGGCCCCTGCTCGGGGTCCTCCTGGGCCTGCCCCCCGCCTGGCGCTTCGCCGGCGCCGGGCTGGCGCTGGTCCCGATCGGTTTCCTGCTCGGGGTTCCCTTGCCTGTGGGCCTGCGCCTTGTGGGCGGCGGGGGCGGGCTGCGGGCTTACGCCTGGGCGGCGAACGGGATCGCGGGTGTGCTGGCGTCGGTGCTGTCCCTGCCGCTGGCCATGGGCGCCGGGATCCGCTCCGTCTGGCTGGCGGGGGCCGCGAGCTACCTCGCAGCCCTGCTGGCGACGTTGCTGCGCGGGCGCCAGCGTCGGCCCGCCGAATTAAGCGGGCTTGGGTGAGGGGCACATGGGGCCCTCCTCGTCTTACAGTTTCAGGAGGGTGATCAGGCCGGTGGACAGCCAGGGCACGTAGGTGACCAGCAGCACCACGGCCAGCAGGGCCAGGAAGAAGGGAATGATATCCTTCACGATTTTGGCCACGGGTTTGTTGAAAAGGTAGGCCGCCAGAAAAAGGTTCAGCCCCACCGGCGGGGTCAGGTAGCCCAGCCCCAGGTTGGCCAGGAAGATGACCCCCAGGTGCACGGGGTGGATGCCGAAGGCCTGGCCCACGGGAATGATCAGCGGCACGACCACCAGGATGGCCGAGAAGATGTCCATCAGGCAGCCCACGATCAGCAGCACCAGGTTCAGGGCCAGCAGGAAGACGAACTTCGAGGTCACGTTCGCCTTGACCCAGGCGCTCAAGGCCATGGGCACCTCGGCGTCCACGATGTAGTAGGACAGGCCCTTGGCCGCGGCCAGGATGACCAGCACGCCGCCGATGATCGGCACGCATTTCAGGACGATCCGGCGCAGCGCGGCGAAGTCCAGGTCGCGGTGGATGGCCACCTCGACGATCAATGAGTACACGACGGCCACCGCGCCGGTTTCCACGAGGGTGGTCAGGCCCAGGAAGTACATCAACAAGATCACCAGGGGCAGCAGGATTTCCCAGAAGGATTCCCGCACGGCTCCCCAGGCCTCGGCCAGCTGAAAGGGCGCCCGCTCGACCTTTCGTCTCAGGGCGGTCACCACGCCGATCACGCACAGGCACAGCACCATCAGCACCCCGGGGATGAGGCCCCCGGCGAACATGTGCTTGATGTTGATCTGGGCCGTGACCCCGTAGATGATGATCGGCAGGCTGGGGGGGATCAGCAGGCCGATGGATCCCGAGGAGGTCACCACCCCCTCGCTGAAGCCGGTCCGGTAGCCGCCGCTCTTCAGGGCGAACACCAGCAGGGCGCCCAGCGCCAGGATGGTCACCCCGGTGGCCCCCGTGAAGGTCGTGAAGAACGTCGAGACCAGCACCGCCATGACGACCAGCCCCCCGGGCAGCCAGCCCACGAAGGCCTTGAACAGGCGCACCAGGCGCTTGCCCGCCTGGCTCTCCGAGAGGATGAAGCCGGCGAAGGTGAACAGGGGGATGGCCGGGAGGCTGTAGCCGGTGAGCATGCCGTAGGCTTCGCTGGGGATCACCTCCAGCGCGCCACCGGCGCGCACGAAAAGCAGGTAGGCCACCCCGCCCAGGCCGATGAAGATGGGGGTACCGAACAGCACCGACACGACGAGCACGACGATCGCCGCTACGGCGAGGCGGGCGGAGCCGGCGGCCAGGGATTCGGCCAGGCGGTAGGCTCCATCCGGCAGCCCCGGAAAGAGGCTCGCCAGGATGTTCACGACCGGGCCGAAGGCCAGGACCGTGCCGGCGCTCAGGCCCAGCACGGCCAGGACGGCCCGCCCCCACCGACCCCGGGAGGAACGCTCCAGCGGGGCGTGCACGACGAAGCGCGCCGTCATCAGCGCGAAACCCAGGGGCAGCACGGCGGCAGCCAGCTGCACGGGCACGAAGGCGATGCGTTTGGCCGGGTCGAAGCCGATCAGCACCAGCGACAGGGAGCTCCAGGCCATGGCCGCGGCGATCGCCGTGGCAACGAAGGAGGTAACCGCTCCGATCCAGACGCGCAGCGGCCCGGGGAACAGGTCCACCCCGGCCGAGAGGGTGATGTGCTTGTTCTCCCGCGAGGTCATGGCCCCGCCCAGGCAGGTCAGCCAGAGGACCAGGTGGTGGGTCAGGTCCGAGGAGCTGGGTAGGCCCGTGCGGAACAGCCAGCGGGCAAAGATCTCGACGGTGGGCAGCACGGCGATGGCCAGCAGTACGGCACCACTGGCCCCGTTCTCCAGGTGCCAGAGCCAGCCGCGGCGGGTCTCCGGCTTGCCGGGCTCAGCCGCCATGGCTCTTGCGGTACTCCTCCAGGTAGCCCCTGGCTTCGCGGTAGATGTCGCCGGAAATGGGGTTGTCGATCAGGATGCGCAGCGCGTTGTCCACGAGCTTGTTCCACTCGCCGAGCTGCGCGGGGGAGGGCTTGTGCACGACCAGGCCGTTCTGCTTCATGATCTGCATGGCCTGGGTCTCCACCTTCTCCACCTCGGCGGCGAGTCCCGTCAGGGCGGCCTGGGAGGCGCGTGCCAGCTCGAGGCGCAGGTCCGCCGGGATGCGCTTCCAAGCCTGGCTGGAGATGACCAGCCCGCCTGTCAGGGGCGTCCAGTTGAAATCGGTCATGTGGGGCGCCAGGGCGAACCACTGGAAGGCGGCGGCGCTGAGCGGGGAGGCCGTGAACACCTCGACCATGCCGCTTTGCAGCGCGGCGAAGGCGTCGTTGGCCGGCAGAGGCACGATGTGGAAGCCCATCTCCTTCCAGGCCTGGTCCACCTCCGGGCTGCCCTCCATGACGAAAAACTTCAGGCGGGCCACCTCCGCCGGGGTGACCGCGGGGGTCTTGGCGAAGAAGCGCAGCCAGCCGGAGTGGGTGAAGGCCAGGAAGGTGAAGCCCTTCTCCTCGGCTAGGCGCTCCAGCCTGGGGCGCAGCCGGTCGAAAAGGTACGCCAGCTCCTCGTCCGTGCGCGCCATGAAGGGCAGCTGGTACACGAGAAAATCGGGGTGGATCTTGCCCAGGCCGGAGCCGGTCACGGCCGCGGCCTGCAGCTGGTTGATCCGCATCTTGCGCAGCATGTCCGGCTCGTCCCCGGCGATGCCCCCGCCGTAGACCTTGACCGTCACCCGGCCCTTGGAGAGGGTCTGCCAGTCCAGGGCCATCCGGAGCAGGGCCTTGTCCCAGGGGGAGTCGGCCGGGGCCAGGCTCCCCAGCTTGATCACGGTCTGCGCGGGAAGCAGCACCGGGGGCATCAGCAGCAGGAGCGGCAGAAGCGCGAGGGCCAGGCGTTTCATGGGGCCTCCTCCAGGAGGAAGTAGTCTTCGATGTGTTCCAGCAGCCAGCGGGCCTTGCGCTGCGACAGCAGGTTGACCAGGCGGTTTTCCGGGCTGGCGTCCAGGTCGACGGCCAGGGCCCGTCCCAGCAGATCCCGGAACTCCGCGGCGTTCTGCGCGGGGATGGAAACGCTCGTGGCCAGGGCCACGTACGGCCCGGCCGTGAGCCCTGCGGCGTACTCCACGGCCTTGGCGAAGTGGTAGCGGGCCTTCTCCTGGCTCCCCCCCAGCGAGGCAGGCAGCGAGCCGTACACGGAGATGTAGAACTCGTGGATGGACCCTTTGCCGTACCCTTCCTCCAGCTCGTAGGCCCGGGCCATCAGGCCCAGCGGGCGCTGGAGCGTGAGCAGCAGCTCCATATCGAAGGGTTCGGCGGAGAAAGCCCCCATCCAGGAGGCGGCGGCCCAGTACAGGTAAGGCAGGTCTTCAGCGTCGGTCCCCGCCATGGCCGCGGGGTCATTCGCTTCCACGCGGGCCCGCAGGCCGGGGTGCCGCAGCTCCAGGGCCTTCAGGCAGTAGTCCCGCCCGCGCAGGTACAGCCGCTTGGCGCGCGCCAGGGACTCCTGCCGCTGGGCGAACTCGGTCTCCGGCAGCATCCCCGCCGGCGTCTGGACGAAGGCGTTGGCGTACATGGCGAACATGGAGCCCGTGGCCAGGAGCAGCTCCTCGTTCTCCGGGGTCTGCGCCAGCAGGGACTCGTACAGCTTCATGGCGAAGGGCAGGGCGTCGGCTACCAGCTGCGGGTCCTCCTCGCCCGTGAACACCGTGCCGCTGCCCGGGGAGGAAAGCATGCCGGCCACGGCGTTGACCGCCAGGCGGTTGAGCGAGCAGCCGCCTACCGCCAACAGACCCAGGCAGGCGGCCAGGAAGGAGAGACAGGCGCGCATAACGTCAATATGCCACTATTGGCTCGCCGGCGCAAGCGATCCTGCCTTTTCCTTGACGCCGGGGGGGGTATTGGCTATACAGGAACAAGGATGGAAACCCCGGTCGGCGCGCTGTTCTCCCAGTCACCAGTAGGCATGGCGCTGCTGCAGCTGGACGGCCGCCTGCGGCGGGCCAACACCGCGCTCCAGGACATGCTCGGCTACACGGAGCAGGAGCTGGCCGGCAAGCACCTCTCCCTGTACCTGCATCCCGAGGATGCTTCGGGGTTCGTAGAAGAGTTCCAGGGGTTGCGCGAGGGCCGGGCCAGCGCGCTGGAAGAGGACCTGCGCTTCTACCGCAAGAACGGCCAGAGCGGCTGGCTGCGCCTGACCGCCTCCCTGCTGCGGGACGCCTCGGGCCGGCCCCGGCTGGTGTTCGCCATAGGCAAGGACGTGACCCGCTGGAAGCACAGCGAGCGACAGATGCGCCTGGCCATGCGGCAGGCCGAGGAGACCAGCCGCACCAAGAGCCAGTTCCTGGCCAACATGAGCCACGAGATCCGCACGCCCATCCACACCATCACCGGCATGACCGAGCTGCTGCAGGACACCTCCCTGGACGCGGAGCAGAAGGAGTACGCGGGGCAGATTCGTTTCGCCACGGAGGTGCTGCTGAGCCTGGTGAACGATGTGTTGGACTTCTCCAAGATCGAGGCCGGCCGGCTGCTGCTGGAGAAGGCGGATTTCGACCTGCGCGCGGTGGTGGAGGAGGCGGTGAACCTGGTCAGCCTGGAGGCTCACCGCAGGGGCCTGGAGCTGGTGGTTTTCGTCGACCCTCGCGTCCCGGTCCTGCTGCGCGGCGACCCCGGGCGGCTGCGACAGATCATGGTGAACCTCCTGAGCAACGCCGTGAAGTTCACCTCCGCGGGGGAAATCCAGCTCACCTTCGAGCCGGCGGAGGCGGGGGAGCTGGCCTGCCGCGTGCGCGACACGGGCATCGGGGTGAGCGAGCAGCAGCGGGCCAACCTGTTCCGCGCCTTCAGCCAGGCCGACGCCTCCACCACCCGCAGGTACGGCGGCACCGGTCTGGGCCTGGTCATCGCCCGCAGCCTGGCCGAGCTGATGGGCGGGCGCATCGGGGTGGAGAGCGAGCCGGGCAAGGGTTCCACCTTCTGGTTCACCTGCCGGCTGGAAAGGCAGCCCGGGGCGGAGCCGTGGCCCGACTCCCCCGGCGAGCTCCTGGAAGGGACGGCGGTGCTGGTGGTGGACGACAACGCCGCCGCCCGCCGCGCCGCCCGCGGCTACCTGGAGGCCTGGGGCTGCCGGGTGCAGGAGGCGGGGGAGGCGGCCAGCGCCCTGCAGGCCCTGCGCGCGGCGGCGGCGGACAAACCCTTCCGGGTGGCCCTGATCGACCAGCGGCTGCCGGGGGCGGACGGCTGGCAGCTGGCCGGGGAGATCAACCGGGACACGGCGATCAACGCCACCCGCCTGGTGCTGCTCTCCCCCGCGGGCCTGGGCGGGGTGGAGGCCAAGATGCGCCTCCTGCGCTGGGTCGACGCGTACTTGTCCAAGCCCCTGAAGCCCCGCGAGCTGGCGGCCGTGCTGCTCGCCTGCGTGGGCGCCGCCACCGAGCTGGAGCCCGTGGAGGAACAGCCCGGGGAGCCCGACGCCGTGGAAGCCCAGCCGGGGGCTCCCGCGGCCAGGGTCCTGGTCGCCGAGGATCACGAGGTGAATCGGGAGCTGGCCCGGGTGCTGCTGGAGCGCTGCGGCTGCGAGGTGGTCACGACGGTGGACGGTGCGGAGGCCCTGCAGGCCGCCACCGCCTCGGCTTTCGACCTGATCTTCCTGGACCTGCAGATGCCCAACCTCAACGGCCTGGAGGCGGCCCGGCGCATGCGCAGCCAGGGCGTGCGCGCGCCGCTCGTCGCCATGTCGGCCAGCGTGCTCTCGCAGGAGCGCGAGCAGTGCCGGGAGGCCGGCATGAACGACTTCCTGCCCAAGCCCTTCCGCAAGAGCGACGTGCAGGAGCTGCTCGCCCGCTACCTCGCGGGTCGCTTCCGCGCGGAGGCGACCCCGGAGAGCGCCGCGGCCGGGGAGCCGGGGCGGGTGTTCGACCAGGAGCAGGCCCTGGCCGCCTGTCTGGGCGACCGGGCGGTGCTGGCGAGGCTGCTGGGAGCCTTTATCGCCAAGCTGCAGGAGCAGCTGCCGGCCATCCGCGGGGCGGCCGGCTCGGGAGACGCGGAGAAGGTCCGCCAGGAGGCGCACGCGCTCAAGGGCGCCGCCCTGAACCTGCACGCCACGGAGCTGGCCGAGCAGGCGGCGGCGCTGGAGGCGGCGGGCAATGCCGGCCGCCTGGCGGAGGCCTCCGCGCTGCTGCCCCGGCTGGAAGAGGCGGCACGGCGTTTTCGGGAAACAGCCCCGGCGGGCTGAAGGAGGCTTTCAGGTTCAAGGGCAGGGGGTGGCTCGGGATCCCGGTGCTGCCGCTGCTGCTGTCCGGCTGTCTGCTTACCCTGGGGGCGAAGTAGCGCCCCGCGCAAGCAGGCCGGATTTTTTGCAATCGCCAGCCGTTTCTCCTATGATTATTGTAGAAATGTAGAAAAGGAGGACGACCCATGCCGGTGACCAAGCTCAAG
>Ga0315273_10008874_pt1 | contig 12717 bp, 12 predicted proteins | sample YL17G02_0_MG_FD_205753 | JGI IMG/M metagenome (GOLD analysis project Ga0315273, IMG submission 205753) | Sediment microbial communities from Yellowstone Lake, YNP, Wyoming, USA - YL17G02_0 | ecosystem: Environmental > Aquatic > Freshwater > Lake > Sediment | place: USA: Wyoming | collected...
TATTTCTATATTAAAATGCTAATAAAAAGGATCTCAAGTTATTTTTTAATGACCTTTGTCATTCATGAAACATGAAAATTGCATTAATTTATTTATTTTGAAGAAACGTTCTCAGAATATGCAACCTTTTATTCTTTTGAAATGTCTTAGAATTGTCCTCAGTTTATGATGAGCGACCCTCAAATAATAGAGTTGTGTGCTAAGCATGACAGAAAAGCGCAACAGGTACTATACGATAAGTATTCGCGTCTATTGCTTGGCGTATGTTTAAGGTATGCAACAGATATAGCTGAAGCTGAAGATATATTACAGGATAGTTTTTTGAAGATATTTTATAATATAAAGGATTTTTCAGGTACAGGTTCTTTCATAGGCTGGTTAAGAAAGGTTGCGGTAAACACTGCAATAACTCATTATCATAAAAATCTTAAGTACAGGTATCATGTTGAGATTGAGGAGTATGTGTCGGTTGAGACAGGAGTGACAAGTTTTGAGGAAGATTTTTTTACATCTGATGAGTTGTATAGAGTACTTAATCAGCTGCCAACAGGTTACAGGATGGTTTTTAACCTGTACGCAGTTGAAGGGTATAAACATAAAGAGATTGCTGAGATGCTGGGTATAGATACAAATACATCAAAATCACAGTATAGCAGGGCAAAAGCTGTAATAAGGGAAAAACTTGAGAAGCTTGGAAAATTGAAAAGTAATTATACAGAGAATGGCTGAAAAAGAAGCATAGAGGAATAAATTGAAAGTGAAAGCGGAGAAGGAAAATATTAATATAAGGAAATTTTTCAGGCAGAACTTGGAAAACGCTGAGGTCATCCCGGATGTATCTGTCAAATCGAGACTTATGCGCCGTGTTGCCAGAAAAGAATTCATACGTTTTAACCCTTCCAGATTTAATATCTACTACCTCGGAGGGGTTCTTGTCGCCGCGATCTCTGCTGCTTTAATCCTTAGTTCAGCTTCAGAAAAGTCTGATCATTTAAAACCTTTATACATTCCGGGTAAATTAATCAAATCAGACAGCATCACCTATTTGAAAATTGAAAAAGGACAGCCTGTCAAAAAAGAACCTGACAAATCAATTATTATTAACAACGAATCAATTAATAAAAACATTGTTCCCCGGTTTTCTGAAAAATCCGGAACTGTAGCTGCAGAAACTGTTGATTTACCTAACCTCAGCAATCTGATCCCGACAGAGCTCAACAAATCATTTTCAAAAAATGGCTTGCTTGATGACGGTTCAGCTGATAAGTATAAGCTTCAGAGTGGATTCAGACCTGATGGTTTCTTAATTGATCCATATACTTCTGCTGGTTGTGCCCCTTTCAAATTGCAGTTTCATAATAAATCAACTTCTTTTGATTCATGTCGGTGGACCTTTGGAGATGGAGGTTTTTCAAACGAAAAGGATCCTGAATGGATATTTGATATTGAAGGTGAATATAATGTTGTCTTGCAGGTATTTAACCATAATGGAAATGTTTTATCATCTTCTGCGTCTGTAATGGTGCATCCCCGTCCCCAGGCTCATTTTGAATTTGCTCCTGAAAAGGCTCTTCTTCCAAAGGATGAGATCCGCTTTCTGAACTATTCGACAAATGCAGTACAGTTTAAGTGGGATTTTGGAGATGGAACTACTTCTGATTTCTTTGAACCAAAGCACATTTATTCAAAATTCAATAATTATAATGTTAGTCTTGTAGTATTTTCAGATTGGGGTTGTTCAGATTCTCTAACCGTTCTGAATGCATTTTCGGATTCAGAGTATTTTATCGATTTTCCAAATGCTTTCATCCCAAATGCACAAGGACCGACTGGCGGTTATTATTCATCAAAGAGTGATGAGGCTGCACAGGTATTTCATCCCGCAACTGTTGGAGTATCTGATTATCAGTTAAAGATATTCAGCAAACTGGGAATCGTGATCTTCGAAAGCAGTGACATAAATTTAGGTTGGGATGGCTATAATAAAGGAGAACTATGCGAACCTGGTGTGTATATCTGGAAAGTCCGTGGAAAATTCAGAAACGGAGAGCCTTTTATAAAAATGGGTGATGTGACTCTTCTTAAAAACTGACATCAGACTGCTGATATCTTATTCAGATCATAGTCCTGCGCTTCATCACATAATCTTAGATATTCATCTTAATTCTGTTTTCTTCTAATAAAAAAATTGAGGGAATACGAATCTTTTAGATATATAATTCGTTAAACCATATTAGATTTTCATTTCATTTGACTATTTTCGTCGATATAAACCTAACGGGATCGATCTTAGTGAAGCGGATCATATATTTACTCGTGCTGTCATTCATAATTTTTACGGATAGTTTTGGTCAGGATCCTACATTCTCCCAGTTTTATGCTAATGCTTTGTATCTTTCTCCATCTTTTGCAGGTGCAACTTCCCAATACAGGTTTGCTCTGAACTACAGAAACCAGTGGCCTGCTGTTCCCGGAGTATTTCATACCTACTCCATTTCGTTCGATAAGGCTTTAACAAACTTCAATTCAGGCATAGGTGTTCTTGCAACTTATGATGTGGCAGGATCCGGAAACCTGAGTACAACGAATATTGGCCTGCTCTACTCGTACGATTTTAACATTAATAAAGAGTGGCATGTAAGACCCGGAGTCAACTTTAAATTCTACTACCTCGGGCTTGACATTTCTAAACTTGTGTTTAACAGTCAGATAACTGGCAGTGGAACATCACCGTCAGTAACACCTCCCCCATTTGATAATGTAGCTGATGTTGATTTTGCAACCTCAGCTCTGGTTTATAATGAAAGAATATGGGCAGGATTTACACTCGATCATCTGCTTACACCTAAAACCTCATTTTATGGTGATGATGCAACCGTGCCGGTTAAATTTAATTTTTATGGTGGCGCCCAGATCCTGAAAAAGACACGATTACGGCAAAAAATTCAGGAAGTTCTTTCGGTAGCTGTAAACTTCCAGAAACAGGGCAAATTCTATCAGTCTGACCTTGGCCTGTATTATTATAAAGATCCTCTGATATTCGGAATATGGTACAGGGGAATACCATTTGTCACCTCTCAGGCAGGAGATGCTATTATTGGTCTGATTGGGATAAAAACCAGCCAGTTGCATATCGGTTACAGCTACGATTTCACAATTTCCAACCTTATAGGTTCATCAGGTGGCGCTCATGAGATATCACTTGTTTATGAATTCAACAACCTGTCAATTGGCCAGCTGAAAAACCGAATCAAGGCAATTCCGTGTCCAGAATTCTAAACGCCTTTGTGCCTTTCTGCCATCTATCGCACCAAACAAGTTTAAAATTGTTTATTTGAGTTAGTCTCATTTATTAATTTGTTTATATTTGCGCCTGACTAATGTTTAACAAATATTCAATTTGCAATGAAGAAACTATCTATAGTTCTGTATGTTGTTCTCTTTTTGTCTGTGGCTGGCCTTTATTTTTTGCATTTTTCAGGGGACAAAAAGAATAAAAAAAGCGAAACAGCAGCGAGTACTGTTGTGTCCACAGCGCAAGGGATTGCTTATATTAATATCGATTCTGTTATTTTAAAATTTGATATGTTTTTAGACAAGAGTAATGATTTGATGTCTAAACGAAAAAGTGCTGAAGCTGAACTAAATTCAAAGGGTAGTGTTTATGAGAAAGGCGCAAAGGACTATCAGGATAAAGTAAACAAAGGTCTTATTACCAGAGCTACAGCAACACAGATTGAGCAGTCGCTTGTGCAACAACAACAGGAACTTGTGTCATTGCGTGATAAGCTCCAGTCGAACCTTATGGAGGAAGAACAGGTGATGAATCGTCAGGTACTCGAATACATTACAAAATTTCTTGAGGAAAACAGATCTGATTACAACTACCAGTACATTCTTGGAAAGAGTTTTGGAAGTGTTGTCCTTTATGGTGATAATACCTTGGATATAACAAAGAAAGTCCTTGATGCAATAAACAATAAGTATAAGGCCGAGAAAAAATAGTAATCAATGGGTTTCGCCTCAATCTACATTGAAGAAAGAGCCCTGTTCTCTCGAAAAATCAGAGAGGCGACTGATAAGGAGACAGGAATAATTGTTGTCGTGCCGGCCTATAATGAGCCGGAGATAAATAATCTGCTTGATTCACTTGCAGAATGCAGACCCCCGGAATGCATGGTTGAAGTTATAATTGTCATTAATGCTCCTGACAATGCGACACTTGAAAGCATAGAGAATAACAGGAAAACCTCAGATAATATTGAAAGCTGGAAGAAAGAAAATAATAACTGTTTCTTCCGGCTTTTTGCTTTTATGACGGAAGAATCTCCTGTAAGCGGATGGGGTGTAGGCCTGGCAAGAAAAACCGGTATGGATGAAGCTGTACGTCGTTTCAATAGCATTAATAAATCTGAAGGAGTTATTGTCAGTCTGGATGCTGACTGTACTGTTGGGCAAAATTATTTTCTTGTGATATGCAATGATTTGTTAAAAAGAGGTGAGCTTACAGCCTGCTCTATATGTTTTGAACATCCGCTTTCAGGAAGCAATTATCCGGAAACTATTTTTAAATGTATTACTTTATATGAGCTGCACCTCCGTTATTATTATCAGGGACTGGCTTATTCAGGTTTCCCCTACGTTTATCATACTGTCGGATCTGCCTTTGCTGTAAAAGCACTGTCGTATGTAAAGGCTGGAGGCATGAACAGAAAGCAGGCAGGTGAGGACTTCTATTTTATTCAGAAACTGGTTTCTTCAGGAGGCTATTTCAATATGAATTCAACCACAGTTTATCCGTCGCCAAGGGCCTCTTCCAGAGTCCCTTTCGGGACTGGTGCTTCAATAGGAAAACTTAGTGCATATCAGAATTCAACTCTTTTTACTTATAATTTTCTGGCATTTAAAGAATTGGGCATATTCTTCGGACTTATTGATCGTTTTTTTGAATGCAGGCCTGATGAACTGGACGGGCATTTCAATTTGATCCCTCATGGTCTCAGGTTGTTCTTAAATGAAAAAGAGTGGATTGAAAAATTGACAGAGATAAAGAATAATACTGCAGGGATACATTCATTTAAAAAACGGTTTTTCGCATGGTTTAACATGTTCATGATTGTAAAATATCTGAATAATGTGCATTTAGTTTATTTTGAAAAGAAGTCTGTTGAGGTTTCTGCTTCAGAATTGCTTGAAGCCAGAGGCATCATCTTTGAATCCAGAGAACCTCTTGACTTTCTGCTCTATTACAGGGCGATGGAAAAAAACGGATGATTCATTTATTTTTTCTTGTAATCTTACGATCTTCAGAAGGTGTGAGTATAATATAGAGATCTTCATCGGGTTTCTTCATGCGGTATTGTTCCCTTGCAAATTTCTCTAGATTATGGTTGTCGGTTTTCAATTCATGAAGTTTCTGCCGGTCTGCCTCAATGCGTTTTAAATAATACTCCCTTTCGATTTCAAGCTTATTTAGCTCTCTCATTTCCTTGTATCTGGCTATCAGGTTGTTAGAATCCAAAAGTAAGACCCACACGACGAAAATGATGATAGTCAGAATGTATTTATTCCGGAATAAAGCAGGGATTTTGTCTTTAAAATTAAACCTGATAATCATGATACAAACCTACAATTTTTTTTCTAACCGCCACTCATGAGATAAAGCATCTGGACATCGTCACCGTCATGTATTATTGTGGAATTGTATTTTTCTTTTGATATAAGGATCCCATTGATCTTTATTATTCTCATTTTATATGAAAATTTTTTCAAAGAAAGCATATCATTAACGCTAATTGACTCACTTAGGAATTCTTCTTCCCTGCTATTTAATAAGATCTTCATCGGTATATACTATAATTTACAAAATATCCATAAGGATTTCAATTACAACATTTGCCTGCATATTAGCAACGATCCCGACACGCGGAGCGACAGGTGGCAGGGTATCAGATACCTCAGAATATTCGTCACCACAGATATATAGAGTATCATCTATTTTTCTGCAACTCAGGTCACTGGTTTTTCCCCATCCTGCCACTCCTGATCCAACAACAATAGGAACACCGGGCATTTTTATCTGAACAGTTTCAATCAACATCTCCTTCATAACTGAGCTGTCAAAGGCTTCAACAATCACATTACATCCTGAGAAGATTTCAGTAATATTTAGTCTGTCGAGTTTCTTCTGATGAATAATAACAAAAACTTCAGGGTTTATTCGTGCAATATTTTCTTTCAAAGCAACTGTTTTCATCATACCAACCTGATCGGTGAAATAGTATTGCCTGTTCAGATTGGGTTCTTCAATTATATCAAAATCAGAGATTACAAGTGTGCCAACCCCGCTTCTCGCAAGGGCCACGGCACAATTCGAACCAAGGCCGCCTGCTCCGGCAATTCCGACCCTGAATTTTGAAAGATGAGTTTTAATTTCAGAGAATCTCATTAGTTACCCGATTCATTCTATACCTTATTTCATTTACCAACCCGAAAGATAAGAAGCTTTTAATGCTTTTACAAGCACGAAATCCATAACATATTGATCAATATCATGCTAATTCACCTATTATTGTTTTATTTTTGGTTTTATTATTAATGGACATAAGGCCTTAAATATTATTCTGTATGGACATAAAGTCGATTAAAGCTCAGCATAAACTTTTAAAAGGATGGGATTATATCTGGACCCCGTTGAATAAAGGGTATACTGATAAGATCCTTCATATAAATGTAGGTACACAGGAGATAACAGAGAAAGATGTTCCACCTGTTATGAAAGAAAAATTCATAGGTGGAAAGGGTTATGGACTCAGACTTCTCTGGGATGCAACAAAACCAGAAACAAAATGGGATGATCCTGAAAACGAGATAATTATATCTTCGGGACCGATCGGAGGTATAACTCAATATTCTGGTACAGGTAAGTCGTTGGTAGTCAGTTTGTCACCTCAGACAAACTCAGTTATGGACAGTAATGTGGGTGGATTTTTCGGGCCATTCCTTAAGTTTTCAGGTTTTGATGCTATTGAGATCCAGGGTAAGACAGCCAGAGATATAATTATCTATATCGACGGTATAAACCATAAAGTTGAAATATACGAAGCGCCTGCAGAGGCTACTGACAGTCATCTTCTGGCGGAACAGCTGACAGAAATCTTTGCTGATAATGATAATGAGAAAAAATCTATCGGGGTCGTTTCTGCAGGTTCCGCAGCTGACCACTCACTTATCGGTATGCTGAACTTCAGTTTTTATGATCCGAAACGCAACAAGATCCGTTTAAAACAAGCAGGCAGAGGAGGAATAGGCACAGTATTTCGTAATAAGAAAATAAAAGCCATGGTCTGTAAAATACCTGGCGTGAAAGGGAATCTTAATAATGTCGTTGATCTTGATGCCATTATGGAAAGAGGTAAAAGGTTTAACAGGGAAATGCGTGACCTCGACGACAATCAATGCCAGATGCGACAAACCGGAACAGCTCATTTGATGGAGATAATGAATGACCACGATTTACTCCCGGTAATGAACTATAAATTCGGCAGCCATCCGGATGCTTTTAAAATCGACTCATCAGTATGGAAAAGAAATTTCGTCCAGAATACTCCTGATGGTTGCTGGATTGGCTGTAACATGTCGTGCAGCAAGAGGGTTGAGGATTTTCTTCTTAAGACAGGCCCATATAAAGGCCAAAAAGTTCTTGTTGATGGTCCTGAATATGAGAATGCTGCCGGTCTTGGGTCAAACTGCGGAATATTCGATCCTGACTATATCATTGAAACAAATTTCTATTGCGATACTTATGGGATCTGCACTATAACATGGAGTACTGTGACTGCATTTGCTATGGAGTGTTTCCAGAATGGGATCCTCAATCCGGAAAGAACAGGCGGACTTGATCTAAATTTTGGCAACTCCACCGCAGCACTCGAAATGTTGCACCAGCTTGCCCGGGGAGAAGGTTTTGGAAAGATAGCGGGAACGGGAGTCCGTAAAATGAAAGAGCTTTTTATTAAAAACGGATGGGGCGATGAGGCATTCCTAAATGATATAGGAATGGAAAATAAGGGGCTGGAATACTCCCAGTACATGCCAAAAGAATCCCTGGCTCAACAGGGCGGTTTTGCACTTACAAATAAGGGACCTCAGCATGATGAAGCATGGCTTATTTTCATGGATATGGTCAATAACCAGATTCCAACATTTGAAAATAAAGCTGAAGCCCTGCACTATTTCCCAATGTTTCGTACCTGGTTCGGCCTTGTTGGTTTATGCAAACTGCCATGGAATGATGTTGAACCTGAGTCTAATGCCGGGAGTGACGAACCCGCTAAAGTGCCTGAACATGTTGATAATTATGTAACTATCTATAAAGCAGTTACAGGCAGGGAATTTGATAAGAAACGGTTGATTGAAGATTCTGAAAGGGTCTATAATTTTCAAAGAGTATTTAACCTGAGACGAGGCTATGGAACTCGTATCCACGACAGGCAACCATATCGTGCTGCCGGTCCTGTAACAAAGGAAGAATACGACTCCAGGGCTGAACGTTATGACAAACAGCTTAAGGAAAAGATTGGATTTAACCCGGCAGGTAAGTCAACTGAGGAGAAAATGAAAGTTCTTAGGATATACCGTGAGGATCAGTATGAATCACTGATTGATGCTGTGTATAAAAGAAGAGGATGGAATAATAATGGCGTTCCCACTATTGCATTCCTGAAAAAAATCGGGATGGATCTTCCGGAGGTTATTGATGTGGTTAATGATTATCAGTAACAAAATAAATGTAGAGACGCGCAACTTGCGCGTCTCTGCTATTTTTAATGCACAATCTATTTTTAACGTGCAATTTAAGCATCTCTATCAACCATTTACTAATTTTGTTACGATTCTAAAAAGCCTTAGCTAATTAAAAATTATGAGAATCTTAATCATTCTGTTATCAGTAATTATATTTATCCCTTTCGACTCTATGGGTCAATCCCCATCTCATCAAAAAGAGCTGATTATATTTCATGCAGGGTCCCTTTCTGTGCCATTAAGGCAAATAGCTCAGGAATATGAGAAAAGAAATCCTGGCATTAAAATATTTCTTGAATCAGCGGGAAGCCTTGTTTGCGCCAGAATGGTCACAGAGCTTAAAAAGCCATGTGATATATTAGCTTCATCTGATTATTTTGTCATCAATGAACTTCTTATTCCGGATTATGCAAGCTGGAGTATCAGGTTTGCCACTAATGAAATAGTTATCGCATACCTTGAAAAATCAAAATATTCAAAAGAAATTAATTCTGATAACTGGATGGATATTCTTCAGAAGAAGGATGTAATCTATTCCAGGTCAGATCCGGATTCTGACCCGTGTGGCTACAGGAGTGTCTTTACTTTTATGCTGGCTGAAAAATATTATAACAAACCCGGATTAACCGAAAAAATATTGTCCAAAAACAAAGAATACATACGGCCAAAAGAGGTGGACCTTGTGGCTTTGCTTGAGTCAAATGCTATTGATTATATGCTTCAGTACAAATCAGTGGCAATACAACATGGATTAAAATTTATTGAACTGCCAAAGGAGGTAAACCTTTCAGATCCTTTAAAAAAAGATATATATTCAACTGTGAGTATGAATGTAGCAGGAAGTAAGCCTGGAGTAAAAATGAAAGTCATAGGAGATTATATTAACTACAGCCTAACAATTCTTGACAATGCAACTCAGAAAGAAGAAGCTGTCAATTTTCTGGACTTCCTCCTTAGTCCGGAAGGCAGGAACATTTTCAAAACTAACGGACAGGATCCTATTATTCCCTTTAGTACTGAACAATTCGATAGGCTTCCCTTAAAATTATTGAAATATTTGAATGAACCTGAAAAGAACTGATTTCATAATGAGCAGGAACACTGTTTTTACCTGGATAGTGATGATTCTTTCTTCGTTGGTGCTGTTGTTTATTCTTGCACCTCTTGCCGGCATGTTTATTCACACAGGAGGTGCTCAGTTTCTTGAAACAGTAAAAGACAAGGAGGTTCAGCAAAGTGTCTGGTTAACTCTGTGGGTGTCATTCGCCGCCACTTTTATTTTTGCAATAGGAGCTATTCCTTTCGCATGGCTGCTTGCACGTAAAAAGTTTCCGCTTAAGAACTTTGTTCAAGGAATTATCGATCTGCCGATAGTGCTTCCACATACAGCTGCCGGCATCGCTCTGCTCGGATTTATTTCCCGGGATGGTTTCCTGGGAAAAATTGCTTCCCTGTCAGGTCTCAATCTTGTAAATCATCCTTCCGGAATAGCTTTAGCAATGGCATTTGTAAGTTTGCCATTTCTGATAAATGCTGCCCGTGACGGTTTTGCAGCTGTTCCGGAAAGACTTGAGAAGGCTGCCCTTAACCTTGGGGCCAGTCAGACAAAAGTATTTTTTACTATCTCGATGCCACTTGCCTGGCGCAGTATTACCACCGGATTTGTAATGATGTTTGCCAGGGGAATGAGTGAATTTGGTGCTGTTGTTATTATTGCTTATCACCCCATGATAGCACCAGTCCTTATTTATGAAAGGTTCAGTTCATACGGACTTAATTATGCACGACCGGCATCAGTCTTTTTTATCCTGATAGCGCTGTTGTTTTTGATCGCATTAAGACTTCTGTCTTTAAAAAGGAAGGAGAAATATCTGAATACAGATGCTCAGACTGATTAATATTAACCGGAAGCTTGGCGATTTTGCCCTTACGGATCTTAACCTTGAAGTATCCGAAGGAGAGTACTATGTCTTGCTGGGTAGGTCAGGTGCCGGTAAGACACAGCTTCTTGAGCTTATTGCCGGATTGGAACATCCCGACACAGGAAGTATAATCCTTGATGATGAGGATATTACCAGACAGCGAATTCAGGACAGAAAAATTGGAATTGTCTTTCAGGATTATGCTGTTTTCCCGCACATGACAGTCTTTGGAAATATTGCCTACCCTCTCAGAGCCCGAAGGGAGGATAAGAAAAGTATTTCAGAAAAGGTAGTGAGAGCCGCAGCTGCAATGAATATTAAACATATTCTCGAGCGAAGCACTGAAAAGCTTTCAGGTGGTGAATTGCAAAGAGTGGCTCTTGCAAGGACACTGATTACTTCGCCACGGCTTTTGCTGCTTGACGAGCCTCTTTCTTCACTAGATACATCACTGAAAGACGATCTTAAACGGTTGCTGAGAAATATTAATAAAGCTGGTCAGACAATTATACACGTAACCCACGATTATGGCGATGCAATAAGCCTTGCAAAAAGAGTAGGCGTTATTCATAACGGAAAAATAATACAGGAGGGTTCTGTGGATGAGGTCTTTAATAATCCGTCTAACCGATTTGTTGCACGCTACGCAGGTATCAGAAATTTTTTCAGAGTTGAAATTTCAGGTGAAGATGGTTCCCTGAAAGGGGTAACAAAGCAGAAAGTGGAGTTTAAGCTTAATGGTGAAAACCCGGGAAAGGATGGCCTGTTTATGATCAAAAGTGACTCAATAGTGCTTACGAACGAAATGCCTGTGGATTCCGGACTCAATAGGATAAGAGGAAAGATCAGTGAAATCATACCTTCAGAATTTGGAATGGAGGTAACAATTGATGCCGGCGATCTGTTCTATGTGAACGTACTTAGTTCCGAACTGGAAAAACTAAGTCTGGTTGAGGAAAAGGAGGTATGGATGAGTTTTTCTTCAAAGAACATAGTTATTATAAGTGGAAACATATAGAGACAATAGACAATAAGTTGTTGGTTGCTGGTTACTGTTTCCTGGATAGGAGTAACCAGCAACAAGTAACAAGGAAAAGGCAACAAGATAAAGGTGCACAAATGATAGCATTTGAAGAGGCTTTCAGAATTGTTATAGATTCAGTCTTTGAGACTCAGACAGAGACAATTCTGTTTTCTGATTCGGGCGGACGTATTCTTGATGAAGATATTGCAAGCGATATTGATATGCCTCCTTTCAACAGGTCGGCAGTAGATGGATATGCTTGTAATAGGATGGATCTGAGTAATGATCTTGAGGTTATTGAGATCATTGCTGCAGGGAAGGAACCTCTTAAGAAGGTTGGAAGGGATCAATGTTCAAAGATAATGACAGGTGCTATTGTACCAGCAGGTTGTGATATAGTATTTATGGTTGAAGAGTCTGAAAATCTCTCGAATGGCAAAATCAGATTTAGCGGAATTGAGCCAAAGGTAAATATCTCTTTTAAAGGTGAAGATGTAAGGCCAGGAGATATAGTACTTAGAAAAGCCAAATTCATTAAACCTCAGGATATTGCCGTTATGGCATCTGTAGGTCATACAAGAGTACAGGTGAAAAAGCGACCATTGGTCGGCATTATAAGTACAGGTGATGAGCTGGTTGATCCCTCAGAAAAGCCCGGTATTTCACAGATACGCAACAGTAATTCTTATCAGTTATGTACCCAGGTAGCAAGAGCAGGAGGAGAAGCAATTGATAAAGGCATAGCCCCCGATAATGAAAAAGTCACCTTTGAGATGGTGGAAAATGCTATTAAGGAGAACGATATAGTTATTGTTAGCGGTGGTGTTTCAATGGGTGATTTTGATTTTGTACCATCAGTTTTGAAACGCGCTGGGGTAAAAATACTATTTGATCAGGTAAATGTTCAGCCTGGAAAACCGACAATATTTGGTGTACATTCCAAAGCAGTTGTCTTTGGTCTGCCCG
>Ga0315273_10008875_pt1 | contig 12716 bp, 10 predicted proteins | sample YL17G02_0_MG_FD_205753 | JGI IMG/M metagenome (GOLD analysis project Ga0315273, IMG submission 205753) | Sediment microbial communities from Yellowstone Lake, YNP, Wyoming, USA - YL17G02_0 | ecosystem: Environmental > Aquatic > Freshwater > Lake > Sediment | place: USA: Wyoming | collected...
AATCTTCGACAACAAACAAATCCGTGCTCAAATATCTTTCCCCAGTGTCGGGCAGCACGACCACCACGGTCTTGCCGAGCCCGAGCTCCTTGGCTACCTGCAGCGCCGCCCATGTGGCCGCTCCGGATGATATGCCTGCGAGTATGCCCTCTTTCTTCGTGAGCAGGCGCGCGGTCGCGATCGCGTCCGCCTCTTTGACCTTGATTATCCTGTCGATGATGTCGCGGTTGAGTATCTTCGGAACGAAGCCGGCTCCGATCCCCTGTATCCTATGCGGGCCGGGCTGCCCTCCGGAAAGTACGGGCGAGCCTTCGGGCTCGACTGCCACCACAAGGGTCTTCGGGTTCAGCTTCTTGAGCACCTCTCCGACCCCGGTTATAGTGCCGCCAGTGCCGACACCGGCGATGAAGGCGTCGACCCTAGGCACCGCGGATGTGATCTCCTTTGCCGTGGTCTGCCTGTGGGCCTCGGAGTTCGCCGGGTTTTCGAACTGGTTCGGCATGAAGCCGCCGTCCGTCTCCACGATGCGCTTTGCCTCCTGCAATGCGCCGCTCATCCCCCTCCTCCCTTCTGTGAGCACGAGCTGCGCTCCAAGGGCGGAAAGGAGCTTTCGCCTCTCGATCGTCATCGTCTCCGGCATTGTGAGGATCAGCTTGTAACCTTTGACTGCGCAGACCATGGCCAGTCCGATCCCTGTGTTGCCGGATGTGGGCTCCACCACAGTCATGCCTTTGAGCAGCTTTCCGCTGCGCTCGGCGTCCTCTATCATCGCCAGGGCGATCCTGTCCTTCACCGATGACATCGGGTTGAAGGACTCGACCTTGGCGATTATCTCCGCCGATGGACCGTCGACAATGTGCGACAGCCTGACCATTGGGGTATCCCCGATCAGTTCCAGCACACTGTCTTTCACAGCCTTGTTGCTCAATTCAGATTCACCTTGCACGGAATGATGTAACCTCATCCCAGTAGATAAACAATATTTTCTTCCGAGAGCCGAGGGCTACTTCCTGAGCTTTATTGTCGGCTGCTTGCCGCATGCGGGGCAGGCGTCGTTCCTTGAGAAGCAGATGATCTGCACGTCCATGTCCAGCGCATCCACGAGCAGGAGTCTGCCCGAAAGGGTCGTCCCCTTCTTCAGTATGACCTTGATCGCCTCGGTCGCCTGGATGGCACCGATTATCCCTGGCACGGAGCCGAGGATGCCCGCCTCCGCCGTCGTTGGCACGTTGCCGTCCTGCACGTCCTTGAAAAGGCATCTGTAGCAGGGACCCTTGCCCGGCAGGTATGTCGACACCTGCCCGTGGTACGAGAGGCAGCTCCCGATGCTGAAAGGCTTGTTCTCGAGGATGCATGCGTCGTTCACAAGGAACTTTGTCGCGAAGTTGTCGCTCGCATCGATGACCATATCGTGCCTGGCGACTATCCGCCTGGCGTTGCCCTTTTCGAATCTACCGGCGATGACCTCGACCTTGACGTCCGGGTTCAGCTTCTCTAGGCGTTTCTTAGCGACCTCCCCCTTCGGCTTGCCTATGGATTCCGAATCGAGGACTATCTGGCGCTGCAGGTTGCTGAGTTCGACGTTATCCGGCTCGATGATAGTGATGTTGCCGACCCCGTTGGCAGCGAGATACAGCAAGATGGGGCTGCCGAGTCCGCCTGCGCCTACTATCAGAACCTTTGCCCTTAGGAGTCGTTCTTGGTCCCCGCCCGAGAAATCCTTAAGCTTGAGGTTCCTGCTGTATCTTTCCAATTGCGGCTTGCTGAGAAGCGCCACCCTAAATCCCCCTATTGCAATACGTGAATAGATGATCCGGCAAACTGGCACAGATTTACTATGCCGTCATTCCGGCAGTCGAATGCGCCTCTTCGGTATATATATTTGAATTAGAAGCTTAAAGAGGACATCGATATCAATTATGATGAAATTCGGAATTCCAAGAGAATCACTCATTCATTGCTCCGAATATGCATTCATCGAGGAGAGATTCATTCCATTGTTCTCTCAGGTTGAGACATTGCTTCGAATTTCCCCTTGGGAACCGTGATTTCGAACCTCGCGCCTTGGCCGGGAATGCCGTTTTCTTTTATGGACAGGCCTGTAATGGACAGGATTTCTCGGACCAGGAATAAGCCTAGCCCTGTGTTCTTCCCCACGCCTTTCTGGAAGATTATCTCCTTCTCTGCCTCTGGGATGCCAGTGCCGTTGTCGGAGAAAATGATCCTGAGCGTGCCGTCATCATTTTGTGGGATGCATTCGACTGTGACGTTGGTCACGTTCCCCCCGTGCCTCATCGAGTTCTCAATAATATTGAAAAATGCTTTTACCAACATTGGATCGGCAAAAACCCTCCACTCGGTGCAATAACTGCACAGGACTTTGCACTTCGTCATATCAAGTTGTCCGACCACCACAGAGAATAACGCCTTGACCTCCATCCATTTTGGACTTTCGACCCCAATGTGCCTGTATTCCTTTGAGAATCTCAGCATGTCGATGATCGTGGCGCCAATCTTTTCAATGTTCTCGGCGCTCTGTCTGATCTGCGGCTCCTTGTTCGCGCCCTTCATGATTTGTGCTTCGAGGATGGCCGCTGAGATCTGGTTCATGACGTCATGCCTTGTGAGGCTGTCGAGGATGTCCAGCTTGTTATTTGCCTTGATCAAAGCGTCCATTGCATCAATCCTATCTTTTTGGGCCTTATCAACTTGCGTTTGGACCTTACCCGAGGTGAACCAAATGCTGTATGCCGCCATTGCGGTTGCGGCCGTCGTGAAAATTGCCACGGCGGGGACAGGGTCGGAGGATGATGGGATGATCACTCTGAAGAGCACCCAGCTGAAGACCAGAAATGTGGCCATGGCCATCGGGATCGAAATCCGGAGACCCTGAGCAGAAACGGTATTGCTTGAAAAGACTGACAACGGCCATTTTGAAGTGCCGTTAAGCGCAATGATCCCAATGCCGAAGAAGATGAGGGCAAACGAGGATGATAGGGACACCGCTTTTACCGAATGGCCGAAGAACTGCGGAGTGCCGAAAGCGTACCCGATCAGGCTCAGGCTTCCCATTGAGAATACCGAGAGTCCGAGGAGCCCTATCGCATTATCGAGATGCCGCCACTTAATCCGCTTGAATATCATCATGACCAGCGCGACGGCTCCAAGGAAGATTCCAAGGGCAGCCAAAGGTGCGATAGGATTATCGATTTTGCTCGCATCTCCAATCAGGGGAGTCAAAAAGAGTTCCTGAATATCGAGACTCGGAAAGAATACCGCGGCCATCCAGAACATGCATCCGATGACCAGGATAAGCAGGACAAAGATTTTCGCTGTCAGATTCGCATACTTGCTCTTCAAAGGGAGGATGAAGGTCAGAAGGATTGCCCCAAGAAGGGCATACGCGATTGCCGCCACCGGCGCGATCGGCGTCAAGTTGGACATGTCGAACGTCAGATAGTCACCAGTGATCCAGCCATAGATGCCGATTATGCCGGTTATGATCATGGCGAATATAGAGAACAGGCCCACCCGCCTTGTGAACAACTCGGGGTTAATCGTCATCACTGCACCTTCGATAGGAGTTAATGTAGCATCTCATAGATCCTCAGTTCTGCCTCTCGGTGTCATTGTTTGGCCCGACTTGAGACGTTGCTATTGATGGTGTCGATGAAATTGGCCAATGAAAAAGGCTTCAAGATGAAGGCGATTGCTCCGTTGTCAAGCGACATTTGTTTCGCCTTTTCATCGGCACTGACGAAGAGGACTTTCGCCGAGGGATCCATCTTTATCAATTCCCGCATGGTCTCAACCCCGTTCATGCCCGGAAGGCGGTGATCCATGATGATGAGGTCGGGATTCTTGATGCGGCTCCGATACTTCTCCACGGCTTCTTCGCCGCTGAACGCCCAGTCCGCCAGTTGGAAACCGGCCAACCTGAATATCGCGTCATACACATGGACAAATGCTTTTTCATCTTCTACGACAAATATGCTTAAAGCCATTTCACTCACCTCTCGGCAATCTGATCGTGATCTTTGTGCCCTGCGTTGGGTCCCCATCTATCCTGTCCCCGATGAGCATTTCCCCGCCGATGCACCTCATAAAAGAGATGCAGAAGGGTATGCTTGAGGCAACACCCTTGAACCCCTCCTTGGAATTGACAATACTAGCTGAATAATGTTTCTTGAGTTTATTGGAAATGCCTGGACCGTTGTCACTTACCTCTATTAGCCAGTAATCTTGCTTACCCTCTTGTTGCATTGATGCTTTTATGTCCAATTTAACAGTTGAATTGACTGAATGTCTTACCGCGTTGTCGTAGATGCAGTGAAAAACCTGTTGCATCCACTCTCCCCCTTTGACTGCCATGGATTCGACATCTGGGATGTCGTAGGACATCTCTATTGCCTTATTCGGGAAAGCGCTTCGGATGTTGTCGTCCATGGCGGAGAATAGCGTTCTCAAGTCAATTACATCTATTTCGTTTGGATGCAGTTTATCGACGGATTCCAATCTCCTCAGGTTGTATATCAGAGCAGCCGCCCGTTTGACTTGTTCGTGTGTCTTGTTTATGAATTTTAAGACCTCTGCGGGATCGTTCGGTTTCAACTTGATGATGTCAGCATAGATCATCATAGGAGAGAGGATATTTGCCATATCGTGCGCCAGGAAGTCGAAATAGATCATGGCTTTCTGCTCAGATGCGATGGCCTCAGCAGTCTTCTGCTCCAGCTCCGATTCGATGTGCTTGCGGTCGTTGATGTCCTGCAAGGTGCCATGAAGCCCCAAGATCTTTCCTCCCGCGTCACGTTTCACACCACCGATTGCATTTGTCCATCGTATACTGCCATCCGGAAGGACGAGTTCCAGCTCGAGGTTGTACGTCTCACCGGAGGTGAGTGCGTTCTTAACAGCGCGAACCAACTTTTCCCAGCTGGCGGGCGTATAGATGCGCTGTTGCTCTGCATAAGTAGGCGCCGGCAATGAGATGTCTCTTCCGGCAATCTCGTAAAGTTCCTCTGTCCAGATCACCGTATCATTTTCCATAAGCCAGTCCCAGCCCCCAATGTGTGCAAGATGATATGCTTCTTTGAGCAGCGTATTAGAAACGTTGAGAAGCTCTCGCTCATTCCGTCGCTTCTCGGATTCCAGCAGCTCTCGTTCAACGATGGCTGCCAAACGCGAAAGATCGCCTTTATCCACATAATCCTGCGCTCCGTTCCTCATGATAGCCACAGCCACTTCGGCCCTTAGCGTGCCTGAAACGATAATGAACGGCAATTTGATTCCGCTTTGTTTTAGAATCTCGAGCGCGGCTGGAGCGCTAAAGCGAGGCATTGTATGATCCGAGAGGATGATATCGAATCCACCCTCATTCAGGGATGCGATCATCGATTCGGCGGAATCCACACGCTTGCTCGTGACTTTGAATCCCCCTCGCTCCAGCTCCCTAACTGAGAGGGCGACATCCTTCTCTTCATCTTCAACGAACAGTACTCGGACAGCCTTATCCATTTTTCTCACCTTTCTTTCTCGGCAGAGGCTCGTTTAGCATGAGCCAATATATCCCAAGATGTTTGACAGCGTCGATGAATTCGATGAAATCGATTGGTTTGCGGACGTAGCTGTTGGCCCCTAACTTGTAGCCGGCGATGATGTCGGATTCCTCTTTCGACAACGTCAGAATCACAACCGGCAGCAGCTCCAGGTCTTTATCGGCCCTGATTCGTTTCAACACCTCGAGTCCGCTGACCTTGGGCAACTTCAGATCCATAAGGACGAGCACCGGCAGATCACAGGGGTCTCTTTTCGAATGAACTCCTTCGCAGAAAAGGTAGTTCAACGCCTCCTCGCCGTCCCTCGCGATGACTACTTCGTTCGATATGTTGTTCTTCTTTAGCGCGCGCATAGTCAGTTCGATGTCGCCTTCGTTGTCCTCGATAAGCAATATCGTTCCGCCCCTAATTTTTCCAGACATCATAGTTCCACCCTTGTTGTTGCCATTCCCGCTACATTCTCACATTTGCATGTATCGATTCTTCCGAACCGATGGTAAAATGGAATATCGCTCCCTTTTCCACAGCACCCTCTGCCCAAATCTTCCCTCCATGCTTGTTCAAGATCCGTTTAACGGTTGCGAGCCCCACCCCGGTCCCGGGGAATTCCGAAGTCGAGTGAAGCCGCTGGAAGGGGGTGAAGAGCTTGTCGACGTATTTCATATCGAATCCGGCTCCGTCGTCTTTCACATAGAATGATTCGCCTTCGATCCCATTCCCCGTTCCCACCTCTATCCTAGCCGACTCGTGTTTGCTCGTATATTTCCAGGCATTCCCGATTAGATTCTCCATGAGAATCCTCATCATATCCCTGTCCCCCTTCACCTCGATATGGGGTTTGATTATGAATTCCACATTCCTACCAGGTTGGCTGCCCTCAAGATCTCTCGAAATCTTCTCCGCGATGGAGCTCAGATTCACCGGGTCCAGTTTCAGTTCCGCCCTCGATATCCGCGAGAGCATAAGCATCTCATCAATGAGCTTCCCCATCCGCTGTGTCGAATCCCTGATCAAGTTAAGGTAGTCCTGACCCTTGGCATCGAGCTTGTCGGCATAATCCTCCATAACAGCTTGGCTGAACCCGTCGATGGAGCGCAAGGGGGCGCGCAGGTCGTGAGAGACGGAATAGACGAACGATTCTAGTTCCTCATTTGAGAGCTTGAGCTCGGAGGTGCGGTTGGCTACTATTCTTTCGAGATTCGCCCTGTCCGTCTTCAGTTCCTCCTCCACTCTCTTGCGTTCGGTGACATCATCCATGGCGACGCACAAATGCAAGCGGCCGCCTATATGGATTGGTTCGGCGCCGATACTTAGCCAGACCTTCTGTGTTGTTCCGTTCCGAACCAGATCCATTACCAGTTCGGCACTGTGCATCGAGCCGCCATTCGCGATTAAAGATTCAATGCCGTTACGCACAGGGCAAAAAGGGCAGGCCGTTGAATGGCCGCAGCCGCGCGGATCCTCTGAACTGTGAACACAGCGCAAAGCGTTGCCCGGCCGGTGATGCAGAGCATCCGAGATGCTACCGCCGGTCAGGAGTACAGCCGCCGAGTTGATCATGACGACATTGATTTTTTCGTCGAGGATGAATATAGGAGTCGGCGAAGATTCGAAAATAGCTTCTAGGTTCGTATTCGCTTCCTGCGTCGCCTCTTCGGCACGATTGCGCAGGATCGCGACACCCATGCTGACGCCTATGCCCTCCCAGAATTTGATTGACTTCTCGGTGAATAAGTCTGTACGGTGGCTCGCGAGGTGAATAAGGCCGATGATTTTATTGCCAGCCCGCAGGGGAACTAGTGCGAGGGAGCGGAAGCCTATGTGGATGCACCGGTTCCGCGGATGTAGCCGAGGGTCCTGCTCCAGCGGCACGTCGAGGAAAGGGAGTGAGTCATTGGTCCAGGCGCTGCCGCCCGCGGTGAACAGCGGGTTGGCGGGGTCTGTTTTTCCTGAAATCAACAAGCCACAGGTGCATTCCAGACTGACATTGCCGTCCTTGTCCCGGCAGATGCCTCCCTGGGGATATTGCATCGCTAAGGTGTTCTCCGCCTGCAGGAACTCGTCGGAATAACCCACGGAAGCGACGAACGGGTAGTCATCGCCCGTCTGTAGTCGTATCCCCACGGCGTCGAATTCTGTGGTAGCCTTGATAATCCCGACGATTCTATCGAGGGTCTCGTCAATATTGCTGGAGCGGGAGAGGACATTCAGGATATCCGATTGAACCGCGAGGAGCAGTTCATCGGCCTTCTTCTCTGTTATGTCGGAGAGGACACACGATAACTCTTCCGGCTCGCCGTCTTTCGTGATCAGCAGCGCATTAATTCGAACCCACCGAAAGGTGTTGTCTTTGTGAACAACTCGGATTTCGATGGGGCGCCCTATGCCCTGGATGGCCCTTATAAATTCTGCCTCAGCAATAGGGAGGTCGTCCGCATGAACGAACTCGGAAAATTGCTTGCCGATAGACTCCTTCTGTGTCCAACCGATTATCCTTTCCATTTTGGGGTCGATATCGACGACTGTTCCGTCGAAATCCAGCGTGAAGACTACGTCGAACATTGTGTTAATCATGTCGGAGTACTTCTTCGCGACTCTGCTCAGCGCACCCTCCGACTTCTTACGCTCAATGGCATACATTATCGACCGAACTAGGGCTGCGCCCTCAATGTGCCCCTTGAGGAGGTAGTCTTGAGCCCCGCTCGCGACAGCTTTCACTGCGTTCTCTTCGTCTTCAAGCGCCGTGAGCACGAGGATTGGAATCCGTGGGTAATTAGAAAATATTGAAGTCAATGAATCAAGGCCTTGGCTGTCCGGCAATCCCAGATCGAGTAGGATTGCATCGCAATTCATTTCCCGCAGATGGTTCAAAGCTGAGGCGAGTGAATTCGTTATCGCCGTGTCGAACCTGACCGTCGTGCTGCCTTCCTTTAGCAGCTCAGATACTAATCGGGCGTACGCAGGATTATCTTCGACTAACAGCAATCTGATCGCATGGTCACTCATTGTTATTTCCTTTTGGAGGTAATTTCACCACTGCCAGCCAGAAGTCCTCTATTGATGTCACGACCTTGATAAATTGCCCCAAATCGACGGGCTTGGTTATGTAGCAGTTGGCATGAAGGTCGTAGCTCTTCAGAATATCCGCTTCTGCCTTAGAAATCGTGAGAACTACGATAGGTATTCGCTTCAACAGGACATCCGACTTGATTTCGGAAAGGACTTCCCGGCCGTCTTTACGCGGAAGATTCAGATCGAGCAGGATCAGATCCGGCTTGACTGCTTTTGCATATTTTCCTTGATTCCGGAGATAGGCCATCGCCTCGACCCCGTCTGGAACAGTATTAATGGTGTTCCTCATCTTGGCATCTTTGAATACCTCCAAGGTAAGCCGGACGTCTCCAGGATTGTCCTCAACAAGCAATATTTCCACTGGTTTCTCCATCTTAGTTCCCTCCATCAATCAACTTATTTCTGACATCTGGTATCGTGAAATAGAATGTTGAGCCTTTGTCGATTTCTGATTCCAGCCATATACGCCCCGAATGTCGCTCGACGACTTTCTTTGCGAGAGCCAACCCTATGCCGGTTCCCTTGAAGATCTCGCCGGAATGCAGGCGCTGGAAGACAACGAAAATACGCTCGAAGTACTTGCTGTCAATCCCAATTCCGTTGTCACGAACGGAGAACATCCACTCCTCTTTGCCGCGTTTCGCGGATATCTCAATCTTTGGCGGGTCCTTTCCTCGGAACTTGATTGCGTTCTCTGAGAGGTTCTGAATCAATTGAATCATTTGAGACTGATCGGCCTTGATTGTCGGCATATCCCCGACGGATATGTTCGCCGTCCCATCGTTGATTGCGACCGTCAAGTTAGCAAGCACCTCTTCGATGACGACGTTCATATCGACATCAGTGAATTCATTCCGCCTAGTGTCAACTCGGGACAAGAGGAGAAGATCATTGATCATGGTCTGAAGGCGCATTGCTCCGTCGACCGCATATTTTATGAATTCATCTGCCTCCTTATCGAGCTTTCCTGAATAACGCCTCGACAGGAGCTGCAGGAAGCTAGCTATCATCCTCAATGGCTCCTGCAGATCGTGAGAAGCCACATATCCGAATTGTTGGAGTTCCTTATTGGAAGCTTGTAGTTCGGAGGTGCGCACTTTAACGAGTTCCTCGAGATGATCTTTATACCTCAGCAGTTCGGCATCCTGCCTTTCCTTTTTCAGCCTAGCTTCGAGGACTGGAGAGATTCTTCTTCCAATCATCTCTAAAAAAATAATGTCTTTTTCCGTGTAGTCCGAATCTTTATTTGCGACTTGGATCAAACCAATGACTGCGCCCTTGTGGATCAAGGGCATTGAGATATGCCGAGTGATTGGGGTGCGGCCCTCCGGCGTGTCAGTTGATGATTCATTCATTAGAATCGTTTGTTTTTGCCCCAGCGCCTTGGGCCAGATGCCGTCCCCCCATTGTTCGTGGGGAAATACGGAGATTTCGGTTTTGACCTGAGATCTGTCCAGGACCATCCCGGCCATACTTGGAACGACCAAGTCTCCTTCCTCATTGAGATATCCAAAGACACCGTATTTGCTCTCCATGACATCAAGCAATAAGGCCAGAACATTACCGTACATCCCCTCATCCGGATACATCAGAAATGATTCGGCTATCCTGTTCCTAACCGATAATTCTTGTTTATTTTCCACATTGAGGAGTTCCTCTGCTTCCTTCCTGCGTTCATCGACTTCAATGAAAGAAAGAGCTGATGCGATTGCAGTACTCACCGTTTTGAATAGGTTTTGCTCGATCTCATTGGAGATTATCTGAAAGGGGACAGAAACTGTCAAGATGCCATATGACTTACCAGCACCACTCTCCAGTTTAGTGCTGAGGGCCTTACGATTCTCGAACGTTCTTACGAACGGACATTCCCCGCATTCAGAAAATACATCATTGATCGTAGATACACCCTTTTTTACGGATGCATTGGAAAAGCAGTACGGCGACTTGCCACTCTTGATCTGTTCCTTCAGTGATGAAAACAGCGCTTCGCTCATCCCAGCATTGACCATCAGCGATGGTTCGTCCTCGTTGCTGAACAGGACGACCCATGCGTAGAGATAACCGTGATTCTTGACGAGGTTATTGCATATGCCTTTGATCAGTTTCTCACGGTTGGTCTCCTGAGTTAATAGCTGATTGACATTCTGAATGGTAGACAAGACAAGATCCAAGTGGTCCATCCTATCCTGCTCTTGCCAAAGTTCGCTCTCAGGATATCCGGATTTCATTCCGGCACTGGTGTCTGTATTCATACTCTGTTGGTGATCTGGAGTATTTGTTAGACTGCGAAGGTTGCACTCGCTCTTATTGTAGTTCATTCCCTGCTCCGCTCATCCACTTCCTTACCCCACACCCAACCATTCTATGCAAATCGGCGGTCCTTTGACCGAGATAGCACCTATAAATTATTACCCATTTGTTGACTTCATTTTACAGGAAATTCACTAACAACGTTTATATATGAGTTATAAGAAGAAAATAGTGACTTTTCCTCCATGTAATTTTCGGGTACGATAAACGCAATCTCATAGTGTGCCCTAAGACCAAGCAACCGTTTTTGCATATATCTCCATAGGTTCCACGATAGAATATCAGATACGGGATAATAGATTTACAGGGAATAAACCTCGTGAAAAGCGCGTTCCTCTCCACCCCCCCCCCCCTTAACGACAATCTGACCGCTTCAATAACTGCGGCAATTGAAATGATGAAAAAGGGGCAGAGAAAGCGTCTGAGTGGCAGTAGTCGGCTTCGTCATTACCCGTCCCATTAATGCGATCTGTAACTCCTCTTGTTGAGAATATTCATGGAGAAGGATGTGGCGTGTTCTTCATTACAAACATTCACAACGGACATACGGATTGGCGATAAGTCGAGATCGGGCGGAGGTGGGTCAGGCGCTTCGAAGAACTGACCGATAATACATGAGGATAATGGATATCGCCAATACGCTTGAGCATCGTCTGGCAGCTCATCAAGTTCGAGACATGACCCTTCAGAACTGTGTGCGGATTCTTTCCTTGCAGACACGAATCGTGAAATCGGAATGAAACAGCTTAGGAACAGTGAGCACAATATCAAGATTGAAAGGAGCGTTATATCGACATGCATAAAGGCGCCTCCGATCTGGAAATCGAATATCCCTTTGCCAGTTAGTGACAGGAAGTACATGATGGACAGCATGGCGCCCGATACTCCGAATATCATCCTCAATGACGACGCTTTTGGAAAATATGCCCCCATGGCCACCAATACGGCGATGACGCAGCCTAAAGCGAAAATGAAATCGGTATCGCCAACGACGAGGTTGCTAACCGTCGCAGGAGCGCTGCTCGCAGCAATATCGAAGATCAATTTGGGTATGATCGCCAGACCGATTGCGACCAGGAAGAACTTCATGGCCGCCTTGAGAGGGTAGGTGTTCTCTTCTTTCAATCCGGACATCATCCGATCGTCCCCCTATGAACCGCCGAGAATGAACCTATCTCCGAGGCATCCAGCTTCGTTGATGCGCATGGAGAGGTTTCGCGTCCCATTCCTCCGATCACCTCTATCGATAGGATATCTTTAGGCGCAATGATGGTTGATGAACTAGCAACCATAGGCGTTTCGATCAAGGTTGAATTTGATGAATCGTCCGATTCAGACGATTCGGATTGCGTACTGAACATCAGCCCGTTCCACGGGAATGCGATCTGAGATTCGACCGAGAATGCGATCAGCCCGAGGGCATAACTCGCACTGATCTCGACGTTGATGGTCAACGAATCCGGATGGAAGAGCATCCAATTCCCCCTCACCTCCGAGTCGGCCATGATATCGTCATAGTCAATCGAGAACACGAGCATCCTTGTGGTTACCGATCTCGCCGACAATGTGCCCCATTCGACTGTCTTATTTGTCAGTTGGTGACCGGTGGCATTCTCGATTTGATAATCGACAGTTACATCTGAAATGTCGTATACTCCCCCGTTGCAGATCCTCACGGGCCCTGCGAAGACGAACTGCCCGTCCTGGTAACTCCGATTGAAATCACTTGACCCGGGCAGATCGACCTTGAAATCCCCGGTGACGAACGGGATGAGT
>Ga0315273_10008877_pt1 | contig 12715 bp, 11 predicted proteins | sample YL17G02_0_MG_FD_205753 | JGI IMG/M metagenome (GOLD analysis project Ga0315273, IMG submission 205753) | Sediment microbial communities from Yellowstone Lake, YNP, Wyoming, USA - YL17G02_0 | ecosystem: Environmental > Aquatic > Freshwater > Lake > Sediment | place: USA: Wyoming | collected...
CATCACCCACTGCGTCGCGGTCTACAGCGAAGGCGCGCTGTGCGGCGGGCTGTACGGGGTGTCCCTGGGCGGGATCTTCTTCGGGGAGTCCATGTTTTCGCTGCTGCCCAACGCCTCCAAGATCGCGCTGGTTTACCTGGTGAACCGGCTGCGGGAGCTCGGCTTTCTGCTGATCGACTGCCAGGCGCGCACCGAGCACCTGATCCGGCTGGGGGCCGAGGAGATCCCGCGCTCCCGTTTCCTGGAGCTCCTGCGCGAAGGCCTGCGTCTTCCGGAACAGCGGTATGACTGGTCCGAACCCGCGGTCAACGGACATTGACGAATGAAGAGTGCCGAGGCGGGCCACCCCGCCTTGGGCTTTTTCCTTTTCCATAGACGCTTGTCAGATGTTTCCAAAATGTGTCACATTTTGCCCATATGGAGAAGATTTCCATACGAGATCTGCATTTCAAGACGGGAGAGTGGGTTCGGAAAGCCGCCGCGGGCGAGGGCGTTGTGATCACCGACCGCGGCAGACCGGTGGCGAGTCCTCTCGCTATATTTCCGAGGATCGCTCTCGAGCATGATCTACTTCGACACCGCCTACCTGCTGAAGTGCTACGTCAGGGAGCCGGGATGGGAGGCGGTTCGTGGCCTGGTCCCGGAGGCAGCTGGAAACGATCTTCCGCCAGCTGGATCTGGATGAACCCCAGCGCCTCTGGAGCTGGCTGCCTCTCACCGATTCCGTCATCGCAGAGGTAATCCTTGCCCTGAGGACCCTTCCTGGGACCGTCTTGGCGAGAACTGCCATCTGCTGGCTGCGGCCTCGCACTTCGGAATTCAAGAAAAGAATATCCTGACTCCGATAGTGTGAACGCCCTTGCCCCCGGGACGAAAGGCCTTCGGCCTTCCCGGGGCCGAAGCGGCTCTGCGGTGAGGTCGGGGAGTTCATCCTATCCCCGGCGGAGAACCTGCTGGCGATCTACGATGCGATGGCGGAATTGTAGCCGGCCTGTTCAGTACCCCGCCTGCAGCCTGGCCAGCGCTTGGAAAACACCCTTCTCCTCCAGCGCCTCGTAGGCCAGGCAGTAGATGCCGAAGATCTCGTCGTAGAGCTTGGCATTCTGCGGGTTGGGCAGGTACTTCCTGTCGACCTGCACCATGCGCTCGACTCCCTCGGCGAGGCTGCTGAAGGCCCCGATGCCGGCGGCGGCGCACAGGGCGGCGCCCATCAGGGCGGCGTCGGTCATCTTCAGCGTTTCCACGGGCCGGTTGTAGACATCGGCCTGCATCTGGTTCCAGAGCTCCGACTTGGTGGCCCCGCCCAGGATGCGGACCTGCTCGATGGGGATGCCGGAGGCGGCCATGGAGTTGACCATGTCCCGCACCTCCAGGGTGATGCCTTCCATGAAGCAGCGCGCCAGGCTGGCGCGGTCGTGGGCGAAGGTCAGGCCCAGAAGCGTGCCCCGAGCGTGCGGGTTCCAGCGGGGCGTCGTGGCGCTGGCCAGGTAGGGCAGGAGAATTAGCCCCTTGGCCCCCGGCGGAGTGGAGGCGATCATCTCGTTCAGGCGGGCATAGACGTCCTTGCCGTCCTTGACGGCCGTCTCCTTTTCCAGGGCCGCCACCTCGTCGCGGAACCAGCGGAACACTCCCGCGGCGCCCGACTGCAGGCCCTCCAGCTGCCACTTGCCGTATACCGCGTGGTTGTCCACCATGGCCTTGCGGTTAGGGTCCCTGAATGGGCTGTCCAGGTAGGCGGCGGCCAGGCCGCCGGTGCCCAGCGACACCGAGAGGTAGCCCTTGCGCACGATGCCGGCTCCGATGGCCGCGCTGTTCTGGTCGCCGGCCCCGACGCACAGGGGGGTGCCCGGCTTCAGCCCGCAGCGCTCGGCGGCCGCCTGGGACACGGCGCCGACCCGCGTGCCGGAGGCGCTGGGCCTGGGAAACAGCGTTTTGTCAAAGCTCAACAGGGACAACAGCTTGTCGCTCCACTCGAAGGAGTACGGGTTCCACAGACCGTAAAAGCCGGCGTCCGACACGTCGTCGAACCAGTCCTCGGCGCCTAGAGTCTTCAGCGCGTAGTCATGCAGCTGCACGACCTTGGCCACCCGCTTCCAGTTCGCCGGCTCGTTCTTGCGCACCCACATGATCTTGGACACGATCCAGGTCGTGGTCAGTGGCATGCCGGTGGTGTCGTAGAACTCTTCGGCCGACATCTTACCCCGGATTTCCTCGACCTCCTCGTGCGTGCGGTTGTCCTGCCAGGAGATCATGGGCCGCACCAGGCCGCCCCGCTCGTCCACGAACACGGCGCAGCAGCGCTGTGCCGAGATCGCCAGGGAGGCGATTGCCGCCGGATCCAGCCCCGGCTTGTGCACCGCTTCCCGGCAGCACTCCAGGGCCTTGCCCACGATCAGGTCCACGTCCTGCTCGACCCAGTTCGGGCGCGGGTACACGCAGGAGTACTCCCGGTAGGCCTCGCTCACCACCTGTCCGTCCAGACGGATGACCGCCCCCTTGGCCCCGGTGGTGCCGATGTCCAGCCCTACGACGTACTTGTGTGCCATGCTTACAGCCCCCTTACCACAGCGTGTAGCCGCCGTCGATGATGATGTCCGTGCCGGTACAGTAGGAGGAAGCCTCGCTGGCCAGGAAGCCCTCCTCATTCCGCCCTGGCGCGGGCGACGATGACCTGGATGCCGCGCTCCTGCAGGGCCGTCAGCATGTCCTTGGGGAGGGGTCGGTCGGTTACCAGTGTTTCGATTTCTTCCAGGCCCGCGAAAGCGGCCAGGGAGGTGACCCCGATCTTGGTGTGGTCCACCAGTCCCACCACCTTGCGCGCCAGCTTGCAGATCACCCGCTTCTGCTCCACGAAGCCCATGTCCCGATCGGTGAGGCCGTCCTGGAGGGTGAAGCCGGCCGCTCCGCAGAAGGCGCGGGTGATGTTCATGCGGGCGATGGCCTCCTCGGAGGGAGCGCCCACGGAGGACAGCGAGTCGCGGTTGAGGAAGCCGTTCAATATATATACGTTGATCGAGGGAGTGCAGCTCAGCCAGTAGGCGATCTCGATGCTGGGGGTGATGATGGTCAGCTTCTGCTTTTCGGCCAGGAACAGGCGCATCTGGGCTGCCGTGGTCCCGCCGTCGATGAAGACGACCTCCCCGTCCTTGATCAGGCCTACCGCCGCCTTGCCGATGGCCTTCTTCTCGCTGCCGTAGTACTTCTGGCGAGTGCTGAACGGCAGCGGCTGCTCGTCGTGGTTGACGGCCAGCGCGCCCCCGTGGGTGCGCTTGATCGTGCCGAGCTTTTCCAGATGGTCCAGGTCGCTGCGCGCAGTGGCCACGGAAATAGAGAAACGCTGGCAGAGGTCGCTTACGGTCACCCGGCCCTCTTCCTTAATTAGCGTCATGATCATGGCGTGGCGTTCTTCGATGAATTTTTTATCCCTGATGGCCATTGGCTTTGGTTTTTTGTATCCGAGTTGGCCCTCAAAGTCAAGAAAAAAAGCGGGCGAAAAGAAGAGAAAGGAGCTAAATCGACAAAAAAGGTAAGCAACTGCAAATAAAGCTTGACTTCCGGCACGGTTGTGCTATACTCCCTGAACCTGCCGTGCGCAGGAAAGATTACATGTAACTTCGGAAAGGAGTTATCGCATGAAGAGAGCTATCACTCTTGCGGTGGTTCTAGTCCTCGGCCTCTTCCTCGTCGCGGACGCCTTCGCCGGCGGCGGCAAGGAACAGATCGTCATCGGCAAGGTGCCGATCACCCTGGAGGCGAACTTTCACCAGGCCCTGGTGAAGATCGAGGAGCAGTACGCCAAGGAGAAGTACGGGGCGACTCTGAAGGTCATCGATGGGCAGTTCAAGGCCGACGTGGCCCTGAGGGCCGTCGAAGACTTCATCGCCCAGAAGGTGGACGGCATCATGCTGCACACCCTGGACCCGGCCGTGCTGGACCAGGCCTACAACGCGGCCAGCAAGGCGAAGATCCCCCTGCTCACCTTCTACAACGTGCCCAACACCAAGCGCAACCCCCACATCCACATCTGGGAGCAGGACACCTCGAAGGAAATGGGCGTGCGGGCGGCCAAGAAGTGGAAGGAGTTCTACCCCGGCAAGCCCATCAAGGTCGGGATGATCGAGTACCAGAATGTGCCCTGGGCCCTGGAGACCCGCAGCATCCCGTTCATCGCGGGCGTGATGTCCGTGGACCCGAAGGCCGAGGTCGTGGCGCGCTACGACGGCGGCGGCTCGCATGAGAAGGCCCTGGCGGCCGCGCAGGACATGCTGCAGGCGCACCCGGAAGTGAACATCATCTACGGCACCAACGCGGACCACGCCCTGGCGGCCCTCTCGGCCTTCGAAACCGCTGGTCGCGGCAAAGCCGTGAACGGCAAGCCGCTGACCGAGATCTTCGTTGGCACCGACGCCACCGAGGCCGAACTGCTGAAGCTGTTCGACCCGAACTCCTCGTTCAAGGTTACCCAGGGCCTGCAGCCCTACGCCGTGGCCGTCGCCGAGGTGGACACGATGATGAAGATGATCAAGAAGGAACTGGCCTGGGACAAGTGGACCGAGGTCCTGACCTACGACAAGGTCTTCACCTACTGGGACAACAAGGTCCAGGACGGCAGCGCGTTCCTGAAGGAGCAGTACTTCCAGGAAGTGGACCTGGCCAAGGAGCTGGGTCAGTAGCACCGGTCTTCGGTTTTTCGCAAGTGATGACCAGGCTCCTGGAGACGTGCTCTTCAGGAGCCTGCTTTCTTACGCTATAATCCGTCGTCAGGAGTCCTACAGTCATGGTGCAGTCCCGGCGAATCGGGTTCGACCTCCAGAAGCTCGCCACCCTGGGGGTGCTGGCCGTCATAGTGGTCGTCTTCTCCCTGCTCACCCCGAAGTTCCTCACCTACCTCAACCTGAACAACGTCATGATGCAGGTGTCGCTGATCATGCTCACCGGCTCGGCCATGGCCCTGCTCATGATCAGCGGCAACCTGGACCTGTCCGTGGGCGGGGTGCTGGCCTGCGTGGGGGTGATGCACGCCTACATGAGCAAGCACGGCATCCCGACCAACCTCTCCATCCTGATGGCCGCACTGATCGGGGGCGGGTTCGGCATCCTCAACGGGTTGATGGTGACACGCCTGCAGATCACCCCCGTGGTGGCCACCCTGGGCACCATGTACGTGGGGCGGGGGATGGCCTTCCTGATCGCCCGCTGGGACGGCGGGGCCAACATCGCCACCGGGCTGCCCCGCGACTTCGAGGCCCTGGGGCGCACCATGGTCGGCCCGGTCCCGCTGCCGCTGGTGATCGTGCTGGCGGTGGTGCTGCTGTTCATCTTCGTCCAGACCAAGACCGTTTTTGGAAGGTTCCTGTTCGTGATCGGCGGCAACCGGACCTCCGCGCTGCTCTCGGGGGTGAAGGTCAACCGCACGGTCACCCTCATGTTCACCGTGACGGGCCTGCTGGCCGGGCTGTGCGGGGCGATCTTCGTGTCCCGCATCGGCACGGGCCCGCCCAAGATCGGCACCGGCTTCGAGTTCGACGTCATAGTGGCCGTGGTGCTCGGCGGCACCAGCATCTACGGCGGGGAGGGTTCGGTGCTGGGGATGGTCCTGGGGGCGCTGATCGTGGGCTTCGTGGCCAACGGCTTCAACCTGCTGGACATCCACTCCTTCTACCAGACCCTGTTCAAGGGGGTCGTGCTGGTGGCGGCGATCCTGCTGGACCAGACCATCAAGCGGCGGGTCGCATGAACGAGAAGCTGCTGGAGATCCAGGGCCTGTCCAAGTTCTTCCCCGGGGTGGTGGCGCTCAAGGACGTGAGCTTCGACATCTACCGCAACACGGTGCACTGCATCGTCGGCGAGAACGGGGCGGGCAAGTCCACGCTGATCAAGATCCTCACGGGAGCCCTCCGGCGCAATGCCGGCCGGATCCTCTACGACGGTAAGGAGTTCAGTCCGCACAGCACGCGCGACGCGATGAACGCGGGCATGAGCGTGCTGTTCCAGGAGCTGAACGTGGTCGACCAGCTCAGCGTGGAGCAGAACCTGACCCTGGGCCTGGAGAACAGCACCTTCGGCTTCGAGCGCAAATCCACGCGCACAGGCCAGGTGCTGGAAGTGCTGCGCAGCCTGGACCCCACCATCGCCCCCCAGCAGCGGGTCGGCGAGCTGAGCGTGGCGCAGAAGCAGGTCATCGAGATCACCAAGGCTATCTCCTCCGACTCCAGCATCATCGTGATGGACGAGCCCACGGCCGCGCTCTCGGAGGAAGAGGTGGAGCGGCTGTTCGCCATCGTGAAGAACCTGCGCCACCAGAACGTTACGGTGATCTACATCACCCACCGGCTGGCCGAAATCTTCCGCATCGGCGATTTCGTGACGGTTCTGCGCGACGGCCAGATAATCGGCACGCGGGCGGTGAGCGAGCTGGCCGGCTCCTGCGCGTCGGAGGTGGAGTCCTGCGCGGAACTGATCCGGATGATGCTCGGCAAGGTCGTGGCCGAGCGCTACGTGCCCAGCCCGGTGGACCGCTCCCAACGGGTCCTGGAGCTCAACCACGTCAACTCCGCCAAGCTCAGAGACGTCGGCCTCGAGCTGTACAAGGGTGAGATCCTTGGGGTATACGGCCTGATCGGTTCGGGCAAGACCGAGATCGCCCGGGCGATCTACGGCCTGGACGAGGTGGAGGGCGAGATCCGCGTGCACGGCCGCCGGCGCCGCCTCGACAACCCCGCGGCGGCCATCGCGAGCGGCATCGCCATGGTGCCGGAGGAGCGCCGGACCGAAGGGCTGTGCACCAAGCTCTCGATTCGCGAGAATATCCCGGTGATGAACATGAAGGCCATCGCCCGCCTGGGAATCACCAGCCGCCGGCGCGAGAAGGGCCTGGCACGCGGCTTCATCGAGAAGGTGCGGATCGTGGCGCGTGACGAGGAGCAGAAGGTGGCCCTGCTGAGCGGCGGCAACCAGCAGAAGGTGGTCTTTGCCAAGTGCCTGAACGCCCGTTCGGCGATCCTGCTTCTGGACGAGCCCACCCGCGGGATCGACGTGGGCGCCAAGGAGGAGATCCACAACATCGTGCGTGAGCTGTCCCGCGGCGGTACCTCGGTGATTGTGTTCTCCTCGGAACTGCCGGAAATCCTGAACCTGTGCGACCGGATCATCCTGCTGTACCAGGGGCGGGTTAAGCAGGTCCTGGCCAACGGCAGTGACATCGACTCGGAAAAGATCATGCACGTGGTCACCGGAGCGGGGGAGGCGGGCAATGCGAGCTAAGCTGAGTGCCTCCGGCCTGCAAAAACTGGTGCTGCTGGGCATCCTGGTGGGCATTTCCCTGGTCTTCAGCTTCACCACTCGGGGGTTTTTATCCATCCCCAATTGGTCGAACATCCTGCGCCTGAGTTCCTTCGTCGTCGTCACCGGCGCAGGGGTGACCCTGCTGATGATCGCGCGCAACATCGACCTGTCGGTGGGCAGCACTCTGGCCCTGACGCATGTGCTGTTCGCCATCTTCTGCCGGGCCGGGGTCCCGGTGGCACCGGCGATTCTGATGACCCTGGCTGCAGGCGCGCTGATCGGCTTCCTCAACGGCGTTCTGGTGGTGCGCCTGCGCATCACGCCGTTCATCGCCACCCTGGGAACCCTGTACATGCTGCGGGGGTTCACGCTGATCATCACCGGAGCTAAATCGGTCCGGGAAAACCTCCCCAAGGCCTTTTCCCTGCTGGGCCGCGGAAGTCTGGGCCCGCTCCCGGTTCCTATGCTGGTGATCCTGGTGGTTCTGGTGCTGTTCATCCTACTGGAGCGCAAGTCCCTGCTTGGCAAGTACGCGATCGCCATCGGCGGTAACCCGCTGGCCGCGGAGCTTTCCGGGATCAACGTCAAGCGCATCGTTTGGGGGCTGTTCATCATCGTGGGGATCCTGGCCGGCCTGAGCGGGGTGCTCATTGCTTCCTGGATGGGTGTGGCCGAGCCCAACATCGGCAGCGGCTTCGAGTTCGACGTGATCATCGCGGTGGTGCTGGGCGGCACGAGCCTAGCCGGCGGCGAGGGTTCCGTACTGGGCATGCTGATCGGAGCACTGATCGTCGAGGTGATCGGTAACGGCCTGAACCAGATGAACGTGCTGTCCTTCTACCAGAGCGTACTGAAAGGCGTCATCCTCGTGCTGGCGGTGCTGCTGGACCAGAACCTGAAAGTCCGCCTGCGAAGAGCCGCCGCCGGAGAAGCCGTGTCCAGGGAGCGGGCATGACCCACCGGGACCGCGTGCTCGCGGCGCTCTCCCACCGCGAGTCTGACCGTGTGCCCATCGACGTCTGGGGCTCAGCCAGCCGCATCTGCAACGAGCTGTACTTCCAGATCGTGAAGGACCAGGGCTGGGAGGGCTACGGCCCGTGCGTGCGCGCCAGCCGCTCCGGGGACTATGTCGACGAGCGGGTGGACAAGCTGGTGGACTCGGACTTCCGGCACCTGGACATCGGCCACCCGCAGAACTCCAAGAGCTACCTCAACGAGCACGGTGATAAAATAGGAGAGTGGGGCTACGGCACCCGGGAGGTGCACGGCTCCTCCCTGGTGAGTTTCTCGCCGCTGGCCGCCGCTACCGACGTCGGGGACATCGAAAAGCATCGCTGGCCTGTGGTCGCGGACCCGGGGCGCGTTGCGGGCCTTGAGGAGAAGGCTCGCCGCTTCGCCGAGACGACCGACTGCTTCCTCGGCGCCACCCACGCCGTGTCGGGCATGATGCTGGAGCTGGGGCAGTATCTGCGCGGCTTCGAGCAGTTCATGATGGACCTGTACCTGGACGAACGCTTCGCGCACCACCTGATCGGCAAGATGGCCGACGTGATCACGGAGCTGTACCTGTACTACCTGGAGCCCATCGCCCCCTACGTGGGCTGGGTGGAGTTTTCCAGCGACCACGGCATGCAGGACCGGCCGCTGGTCTCCCCCGAGATCTACCGCAAATTCTTCAAGGCCCCCTACAAGCGCGTGTTCGACGCGGTGAAGAAGGCGGCGCCGGGCGCGAAGATCTGGCTGCACACCTGCGGCTCGGTGCGCGAGCTGATCCCGGACCTGATCGATGCCGGGGTGGACGTGCTCAACTCGCTGCAGCCCAAGGCCGCCGGCATGGACTCGGTGGAGCTGAAGCGGGAGTTCGGGCGAGAGCTGGTGTTCCACGGGGGTCTGGACCTGCAGGGGGGCATCACCGGCAGCGTCCAGGAGGCTGTTGCGGAGTCCCGGCGGCGGATCGACGCCTTCGCCAGGGGCGGGGGCTACATATTCGCCCCTTCTAACCACTTCATGCAGGACGTGACGCTTGGAAATTTTTACGCCGTGTACCGCACGGCGCGGGAATACGGAGTCTACCGCCAGGAAGGAGCCAGTCATGGAAAAGTTTGAATTCTACAATCCGGTGCGGGTCGTGTTCGGCCCGGGTGAGGTGAAGCGGGTCGGCCCGGAGGCTAAAGCCCTGGGCAAAGCGGCTCTGCTTGTCTCGTACAAGGAGCAGGGGCCGCTGCAGGACCTGCTCGCGCGGATCGAGAGGATCTTGAGCAGCGAAGGGGTCAAGGCCATTCCCTTCTACGGCGTGAGTGCCAACCCGACCATCCAGCAGGTGGAGGAGGGGGTGAGGAGGGCCAAAGCCGAGGGGGCGGAGCTGGTGATCGGGGTGGGCGGCGGCAGCGCCATGGACACGGCCAAGGCCATCGCCGCCGGCGTGCTCTACAAGCAGCCCTTGTGGAACATGATTGTCTCCCGCCACGACCAGGCGGTGGCGGTTTCGCCCTCCGAGGCGCTGCCCATCATCCTGATCCCGACCCTGCCGGCTACCTCCAGCGAGATGAACGCCGGGGCGGTGATCTCCAACGAGAAGACTCTGGAGAAGTCCTACGTGTTCGCCAACCCCCTGTACGCCAGGGTGTCGATCCTGGACCCGGAGCTCACCCTGACCCTGCCGGCCTACCAGACCGGCTGCGGGGCGGCGGATGCGGTGTCGCACGTGATGGAGCTGTACCTGAACGGCGTGGACGACACCCCCCTTCAAGACCGGCTCATGGAGGGCATCATCCTTACGATCATGGAGTGCATGGAGAAGCTGAAGAAAAACCCGAAGGACCTGTCAGCCCGGACGAATTTAATGTGGGCCGCCACCGTGGCCTGGAACGGCTGGACCCAGCCGGGCTGCGCCTCCGGCGTCCCGATGCACCTGATCGCCCACGTGCTGTCGGCCCGCTACAACACCACGCACGGGGCCAGCCTGGCCATCGTCATGCCGGCCTTCATGCGCCGCTTCTGGAAGACCCGCCCGCAGCGGTATATGCAGTTCGCCGAGCGCATCTTCGCGATGAACACCAAGGGCCAGAAGCCGGAGAAGCTCGCGCCGCAGGTGATTCAGAAGTTCGAGGACTGGCTGAAGGGTCTGGGCGTGCAGACCCGCCTGCCGCAAGTGGGGATCAAGGCCGACACCGTGGACTCGCTCACCGACGAGATCGCTCGCGTGAGCTTTGGTCCGGACGGCAAGCTGGGCGCCCGCGTGCCGGCCACCAAGGAGGACGTGCGCGAAATCCTGAAGCTGGCCCTCTGAAGTAGGGTATAATTGATAAGGATGCAAGGACAGGAGGAGTGTATATGACCAAGAAGCAACGGGTGCTGGCCACGATCCGGCGGGAGCACATGGACTACCTGCCCAGCCAGATCACCCTGGCGGACCGCACGCGCGACAAGGAGCTGCACGCGGCGCTGAAGCTGCCGGCCAGCCAGACCATGGACGAGTACCTGGAGAACCACCTGATCATCAGCCTGGCCAAGGCCGACTACCCGCTGTTCTTCCGCAACGACCTCAAGCTGATGAAGGAGCTGGAGGCGGAGGGCTACTGCCAGGTCGACGAGGCCGGCAAGGTGGTGTACGACAGCTGGGGCATGGGGGTACGCATCGGGGAGGATGGCTTTTTCTGCTCCTTCTCACCGCTAGAAAAGAAGTTGGAGCGCAAGTTCGCCGAGAGGTGGATGCCCGAACGCATTTGGGACGCGGTGACCGCCGACACCATTGAGGAACGGGTGCGCAAGTGGACGCCGCCGGACCCGGACCACAAGGGCAACTTCGAGTGGTGCGCCCGGGACCTCAAGACCTACGGGGAGGAGTACTTCGTGTTCCCCTCCGGCTATTTCGGGATCTACGAACGGGCCTACGGCATGGTGGGCATCCCGGCGCTGTTCGAGTCGGTGCTGCTGGCCCCGAAGATGGTCGAGGAGCTGCTGGACAAGATCACCCACTACAAGATCGAGCTGGCCAAGCGCTTCGTGAAGATGGACTTCGCGCCCGCCGGGCACGTAGGGGATGACCTGGGCACCCAGGTGGGGCCCTTCGTGCCGCCCAAGGTCTACCAGGACCTGCTGCAGCCCCAGTACAAGAAGCTGTTCAAGGTGTACAAGGACGCGGGCTGGTATATGATGATGCACTCCTGCGGCTGCATCACCCACTTCCTGCCGGAGCTGATCGACATCGGGCTGGACTACCTGGAGCCGGTGCAGCCGTGCATGGACCTGCCGCTGATCAAGAAGAAGTACGGCAAGCACCTGACCTTCCAGGGGGGGATCGACACCCAAGCGCTGCTGCCTTTCGGCACGCCGGAGGAGGTGCGCAAGGGGGCGGCGGAGGTGATCCGCCTGCTGGGCAAAGGCGGCGGGCACGTGATCGCGCCGGCCCAGGAAGTGATGAAGGACGTGCCGCTGGCCAACATCGTGGCCCTGCTGGAGACCATCGTGGCCGAGCGGGCCACCGCGCACGGGCTGTAAGCAAGTTTCTCATCGGAAGTCTCTGCGACACCTGACGGCACCCTCACGGGTGCCGTTTTTTGCATTGACGATCCGCCATACATGCATTACAATGTATGTATGAAGCCCATCACCATCAACGTAAGTGAGCGGGTCTACCGACAGTTCCAGGCCTATGCCCGGGCCCATGAACGATCCACCTCAGAGCTCATTCGCGAGGCCATGCAGAGCTACTTGTCGCACAACCTGCAGCGGCGTACGAGCTTGCAGGACTTGAAACCTCTCTCCCTCGGCAGGGTTCTGCGAGATCCCTCGACCCGGGGCGACCTGCTGGAGGAGATGGCCGGTGCTCATCGGTCTTGATACCACTTTCCTCGTCCAGCACGATGTACGCGAGGCTGTGCATCACGCCTGGGCTCGCCATTATTTGCGGGAAACCATTCTCGGGCAGGGCGATGCGGTCGGCTTGGCTCCTCAGGTACTTGCCGAGTACATTCACGTGGTTTCAGACGAAAAGCGCTTCGCAGCGCCGCTGCCGGTGCCGGAAGCGCTCGAACGGGCCTCGACCTGGTGGAGTCTGGTGGAAGTGCATAAGATCCTGCCGGACGAGGAATCGGTTGCCTTGTTTTTCGAGTGGATGGGCCAGTTCCGGCTGGGCAGAAAACGGGTTCTGGACACGTTTCTTGCCGCCACCTACGCCAGCCACGGAATCCGCAGCATCCTTTCAACGGACGTGGAAGGCTTTCGAGCTTTCACCGGATTGGAGGTGCTCCATCCCTGACCGCTGGCGCCTAAGTGTTGCCACGGGATTTACCCCGTAGCTCTTTTTTTTATCCAGTATTCCCGGAACGCCTTCAGCCGGGGCAGCGAGGATGCGGTATCCTTGCTGGCGATGATGTCGTCAGGGTGGCATACGGGAAAGCCTTCCACGTCGACGTGCCGTCGGTACGCA
>Ga0315273_10008879_pt1 | contig 12715 bp, 10 predicted proteins | sample YL17G02_0_MG_FD_205753 | JGI IMG/M metagenome (GOLD analysis project Ga0315273, IMG submission 205753) | Sediment microbial communities from Yellowstone Lake, YNP, Wyoming, USA - YL17G02_0 | ecosystem: Environmental > Aquatic > Freshwater > Lake > Sediment | place: USA: Wyoming | collected...
ATTGGGGATCAGGAGGAGAATGTCCGTTGCGTATTCTCGAGAAGGGATGACATCCCCTTCATCCTTGGCAGACTCGACATCCTCAAATCGTACGACATCCACTTTCTGAAAGATCGCTTATGCCTGAAAAAACGGGTGAACCGGTGAGCCGGGAATCCGGTGAGCCGGGGCGGTAATCCGGTCAACCGGTTTGCCGGTTCCCGTATCTCGTTTCATTCATGTCCCAGCAGTTCCTGTATCCGCCGCTTGGTGTCGGCGTCGATCCAGGGGGAATCGATGGCCGCCTTGTACTCGGCGTCAGCCTCGGCGAACTTTCCCTCGTCACGGCAGAGCGTGGCGAAGTTTATGTGGAATATCGGGTTTATCGGGCTGAGGGACGTCGCCGTCTGGTATTCGGCGTGGGCCTCCTTCTTGTGCCCGGTCTTGTGGTAGAGGGCGCCCAGCTCGCCGTGCGCCTCCGCGAAATTCGGGTTTATGCGCACTGCGTCGCGCAGCTCCTTTTCCGCCTCCCTGAAGCGGCCCGCGGAGACCAGCACCATCCCCAGGTTGGTGTGCGACACCTCGTGCTCCGGGAAGATGCGTATCGACTCGCGGAACTGGGCTTCCGCCTCGGCAAGCCTGCCCTCGTGGTAGAAGTCGGTGCCCATCTTGTTGTAGGCCTTGACCTTGCCGCCGACCAATAGCCACTTCAGCCGCGCCCCTATCTTCAATCCGATCCTCAAAACGGTAAATGGCTCGGGGTATTTTAGCTATGCGATTGGGGAAAGGGTGCAAGGGGGCAAGGGGGCAAGGGCGCAAGGGGGCAACGATTACTCGTCGTCATTCCCTCGTACCATTGCACCCTTGCACCCCATGCACCCTTTCAGCCCTCATTCTCCAGCACCCTCGCACCCCTGCACCCTTGCACCCTCGCACCCTCGCACCCTTGCACCCTTGCACCCTCGCCCCATAATCTTTATCAACGGGGACCGTTATCATGCCGTCCAACCGATGGGCCTGTAGCTCAGCTAGGTAGAGCGTTCGGCTCTTAACCGAAATGCCGCGGGTTCAAATCCCTCCAGGCCCGCCACACCCATTTTTTCAAGCGGGCCTGGAGGATTTGAGAGAATGCCATGCCCGGCCCGGCGAGAGGGCATGGCATTCGTTTCTGCAAATTGCGGGAGCGTAGCGAGCCGCAATTTGCATCTTGCCATGTGGCCCGCTGGAACCCTGAGACGCAAGTACCGGTCCGCCATGAAGAACGGCGTCGTCCGTCCCTACTGCCCACTGCCCATTGCCTGCTGCCTCTTTGCCAATCGCTCAGATCTCCAGCATAACTTCCTTGAGCTGGACGCCGTCGGGACATTCCAACAAGCCCAGGACCTTCACGACGCGGTACTTCTCCCCGGCCTTCATGCCCCTTGGGCCGCAGATGTGGAAGTGCTGGCAACCGATGTTGGTGCAGTCCTTCTGCTCCCAGACGACCGATGTGCCCTCGAGCGCGTTCCTGGAATAGACCGTTGCCCGAATGGGCGATTTCTCGACCTCGACCACCCTGACGCCGGCCTCGTGGATCTTGCAATCGTGGTGGACGCTCCTGACGGCGGTAATGGTGTAGACCCTTCCTTCCTCCAGGTTAAAGCAAACCGTCTTCAGCCTGCAGTCCCGGCACTCGCCCAGGGGCCCCAAAAAAACGAACGTTCGCCCTGCCTTTGCCTGTTTTTCTCCCACCAGCGTGACAGCGACCATATGATCCCTCCATCTTTTCGGGCATCAGATGACCCCCGTCAATGTCGCCACCTTCTCGGCGGCTTCCGACGAAAGACCCCTGTCGCCCAATATCGTATACCTCTCGGGGCGGATGGTGTGCGCCACCGTCAGCGCCGATATCACATCCTCCCGGCTCAGGTTGAGCTGGGCGGCGGTTACCGGAGCCCCTATCTCCGACAGCGCATCCCTTATCTGTTTCCAGTTCCCCCCGTGAAGGTACATCATCATGATGGTGCCCACGCCGCACTGCTCCCCGTGCAGGGCCTTTCCCGGCGCTATCCTGTCCAGGGCGTGGGAGAAAAGGTGCTCCGAGCCGCTCGTCGGGCGGGAGCTACCTGCGATGCTCATGGAAAGTCCCGAGGATATCATTGGTTTTATCGAGACCCAGACGCTCTCCTCGATGTTCTTTTTGATTATGTCGGCGCACTCCATGATGGTGGTGGCGCACATCGTCGATATGGCGTAGGCTGTGCTGCTGAAATCCTCGCCCTGGAGGCGGTGCGCCAGCTGCCAGTCCAGAAGCGCCGTGGAGTTGGATATCACATCCGCACAGCCGGACGCAAGATACCGGTATGGGGCCTTGGCTATGACGCTGGTGTCCGCCAGAACGCCGATGGGCATCACCGCGTCCACCGAGCCAGGCTGGCCCGAGCCATCCTTTATGGACGCCTTCGGGGAAGCAAGGCCGTCGTGGGAGGCCGATGTCGGGACGCTTATGAACGGCAGGTAGAGCTTGTGGGCGGCGGCCTTGGCCTGGTCGATCTTGCTTCCGCCGCCCACCCCGACCATGAAGTTTGCCTTGAGCTCCTCGGCGGTCTTCACCACCCTGTCGACGTTCTCCTGGGTGGCCAGGCCCGTTTCGAACATGTGCGCGTCGTAGCCGCTATCCTTGAGGAAGCCGGCCACTGCCTTCCCCGCCAATTTTCCGGTTGAAGGCCCCGTGACGATGAGGGCGGTCCCCTTCAGCCCGAAATCCCTGGCCATGTCCGCGATCTCGCCCATGACATTGGACCCCGCCACGACCCGGCGCGGGAATACCATTGCCTTGGCCTTGCGGAAATCGGGCATGTGGCTAGCTTAATAATCCATAATGCTTAATTACCTTTTGGTATTGGAAGCGAGGGTGACCATGGAAGTTGGGGATAAAAAGGAGGCGAAAGACAGCCCCGAATCGGGCCCCAAAGCCACGGCCATCCGTCCTCGGGAGCCGAATGCCACCGTCCATGTGCCGGCGACGTTCGTCTTCACCCCATCCAGGATCATCGCGCTCGGGCTTTTTTTGACATTTTTGATGCTCATTGTGGGTTGCCTCGCATGGCCCTCCGTCTTCTGGGACCGGTTCGTGTGGCCCTACATTTGGTCCTCCACGGAGGCGGACGCGCAGGGGCACGCCGTTGACGGCTTCACCGAGGATTACAACCTGGTCAGCACCGCGTTCTACGGCATCATCCTTGCGGCCGCGGTCTTTCTCATCTACGACGCTTTCAGAAAGCGCGGCATCGTCATCGACCTGCCATACATCCTGGCGCTTGTGCCCTTCGTCCTTTTGGGTACGCTCGCACGGGCGCTCGAGGACGCATCGTATTTCTCCCTGCCGACGGCATACCTGTTCATCGCGCCCCAGATATACGGGCTTGTGGGCGTGCTGGTCGTCGGCCTGACCATTCTGGCAAATCGAAGAATGCCACGAGCCTGGACATTCCTTTGGCTCCCGGTCCCGTTCTACATCCTCTTTTTCGTCGCCGGAGAAAACCTCGACCCTCTCTCCGCACCGCCCGTTCTTTCGGCCGTCACGCTGGTCCTGCTGACCGCCGCACTATCTTTCGACATGATGAAAAAGAAGCATGACGAAAAGGACATACCGGCGTTCCTTTGGCCCTTCGGGTTGCAGTCCCTGGCCATTCCATTGTTCCTGGTGGCCTACTGGTGCATATACCCCGGAGCCTGGGACTTGTCCTATAGTCTCCTCGAGCTCCACCCGCTTCAACTGGCCATCATCCCCGCCATCGCCGCGGCCGCCACGGCCTTTCTTTGGCTCCTGTTCAGATTCATCAGCGGCCAGAAAAAGTCCCTCGGTCCAATCGCCTCGGGGGTTGGCACCCTCGTTTTCTTTGGCCACATGCTGGACGCCGCCGCCACGTATGTCGCAATCGACTGGTACGGCTACGGAGAAAAGCATGTCCTGGCCAACTCGCTCATAAAGGCGGGAGGGACCGCGCTCGTCATGTTCCCGATGAAGGCCGTAGCCATCGGAGCGACGCTCTACATCCTGCTTGTCGGTTTCAAAGAAGAGCTTGATAAGGACCCGCTCCTCAAAGGCCTGCTCATGGCGGCCCTGCTCATCCTCGGCCTCTCGCCGGGGCTGAGGGACATGTTCAGGCTCGTGATGGGTGTCTGATCCCAAATTCGACTCTTGCGCATTTAGAAGGGATGGCCACCATGCCCGCGGCGCCTCTTCGAGCGCAAGACGAAGAACAACGCGATGGAGACCATCAACAACGCCGGAACGCAGACGGCAACCGTTCCTGCAATATCATTTCCAGGCCCCGTGACCACTTCGGGATCACCAGTGCCGTTGGGCGAGCTCGTCTCCCAGTCCCTTAAAAAGACCTTCTGGAAGTATCCAGCCGGCCCCTCGCCATCTATCACGATGCCCACCTCCCTGTTCTCGTGCACGCTCACCGCGCCCCAGTTTATGGTCGAGACCAGCACCTTGCTGCCGTCGGCCACCATGCCCTTGTTGTGGAGTTTGAGAGTTCCGGGAATTTTGGCGATGCGCGCCTGGAGGTCCAGCCCTTCCTTGAATGCGGTGTACTGCAAATAATCGATGACGGCCGAATTGTCCTGCGTCGGCTCCGACGGGTCGAGGTATGTGCCATCCAAAAGGACCTTGACCTCGACGCCCCGGCGGGCCGCGTCCACCGCCGCCGCAAGATAGCTGTTGGGCACCTGTGTCCCGCCCGCATCCCAGAGGATGTCGCATGCCATCTGCTCGATGTAGAGGGTGTCTTGGGCCGAACCAATCATCGCCAGCAACGGTCCGTCGGGGAGCGAGGATGTGTCGGGGGAAAGCACCGGGCTGACGCGGATCGCGCCCTGGAAGACGGCGGTCTTGAAACGGGGCGTGTATGTTCCGGCCGGGATGGAGGCTTCGGCCACGAAGTATGGCGGCGGAGGTCCATAAATGGAATCGGTGGGGGAATAGGCAAATATGTCCCGGAATGCGGTGTTGGTGTCGTTTTCGAACACCGCGCCCATATAGGCCGCCAGCCCCCTGCTCCTGACGACAACGCCCCAGCCGCGGTTGCCGAAGCTCGGGTCGGGCGGCATCCCGGAGTTCTTCCAGTTCTCGGACGCCACGATGCAGTCCAGGCCGTCTATGACGCAGTACTTGGCGTGCATGAAAACGTACCTGTCTCCCTCGCCCGAGGAATGGTTGGATGCCAGAAATAGCACCCTGACGCCGCTTTCGTATAGCATCCGCTCAACCCAGCGCTGCTGGTCGGTTATGCCCCCCACGGGGAATCCCTCCAAGAGCACCCTGACATTCACACCCCTCTTGCTGGCGTTGACCAGTTTTTCGGCCAGCGCCACGCTCTCGAACTGGTAGACCGCAAGCAGTATCGAGGAGCGGGCAGCGACAATTTCCGAGGCGACGGCGTCGAAAGAGCAATCGGGTGAGACGAATGTCCTGACCCAGTCGGCCTCGAAGCTCTCGGGGAGCATGCCCGTGCGGCCGACGACCGTGCTTGACGCAAACGGCCAGTCCGCCGAGGAGTTGGTGTCGAGCCAGCCGCCCGCCGGGCCGGTGGACCTCCTGGCCACCCGGCCACTACCTAGCGCACCGGCCGGCGCTCCTTCCCAACCCGTCAGGCCGCCGGCGGTGGCGCATCCCCAGGCGAGCGTGTCTATCGTGTGGCCCGTTGGATCTACCAGGGAAAGCCATCCCCAGGCGTCGGCCATGCTTGGCCAGCGGCCGCTGGTGTTGGCCCTTGGCGGGTCTCCGGGCGGCCCTGCCGTGCAAAGATCGGGCCAAAAACCCATATCGGCAAAAAAATCGGAGGCGTTGCCGGTGATGAAGATGGTCATCCCCGGAAGGATCACCGTCCCTTCCGGGAAAATGACCGAGGAATCATCGTCGGCGAGCGTCCATCCGGACAGGTCGACCGCGGAGGCGGCCGGATTGGAGACGGCGGAAAACTCGTCGCCCTTCTTGTAATATGCATGATAATATACCTGCGAAAGCAGGAGCCTTCGGCCATCCTCCGAGGCGGGCCTTGAGGCCGGATTGGGGGCGCCGGGCGTGGGCTTGGCGATCCATTTCCAATCCGGGCCGCCGTCAGGGACCCTGCACCACGAAATGTCGTGGTCCGGGGAATTGTAGACGATGCTGTCGCGTACGGCGCCGCCAATATCCAGCAGGCGCACGGCGTCGCCGTCGTTGTTGAACGCCAAATGCGTGGTCGAATTGTAAAAGACGACATAGCCTTTTGGAGGCACGGATGTTCCGTTGGGAATCAAGAAAGGCTTCGAGCCCCCGTCCGGGATGTCGTCCAGGGACCATCCGCCGATATCCACTGCAATATCCCCGAAGTTGAAAAGCTCTATCCATTCCTCGTCGAATTGCTCGCCCGGGGCAGGAAGGACCTCATTGATGACCACGGTATCGTCTGCCGCGTCCCGCGCCCGGCCGGCCCCTTCCGCCGAAGAGCCCCCTTCACAACCTGCAATGGCGAAGATATCGACGGCGGACAGCATGGCCACTAGGGCAAGCCCGGCCGCAATCCAGCATCTGCTCTCCATCCGACCCGGAAGAAAGTGCTGCTTCAATGATATAAACCTTGGGCGGTCATGACCGAAAAGGCACCACGAACTGGGCAGTAGGCAGGCGGGAGTCGGCAGTCGGCAGTCGGCAGACGGGACGAACGGAGCTATTACGGCTATCGTGACGGTTCCCGGCTCGCGACTCCCGTCCCGACTGCCGGCTCCCGACTGCCGACAAACCATTGCATAGAATGCCATATTTTATCTGTCGCGTGACAATATACATGTGCGCATGCCCACCTTCCACAGGGTAATCATCGGCGATTCGAGGGACATGGCCGGGCTGGAGGACGGCAGCGTCGAGCTCGTGGTCACCTCCCCGCCCTACTGGCAGCTGAAGGATTACGGAGGCGAGGGCCAGATAGGCTTTCACGATTCCTACGAGGACTATATCAACAACCTCGACCTCGTGTGGAGCGAGTGCATCCGGGTGCTCCATCCCGGCTGCCGGATGTGCATCAACATCGGGGACCAGTTCGCCCGCTCCGTGTACTACGGCAGGTACAAGGTCATACCCATCCGGACCGAGATAATAAAGTTCTGCGAGACCGCCGGGCTGGACTACATGGGGGCGGTGATATGGAGGAAGGTCACCACCTGCAACACGACGGGCGGGGCCTCGATAATGGGCTCTTTCCCGTATCCCCGCAACGGCATACTCAAGATAGACTACGAGTTCATACTGATATTCAAAAAACCGGGGGAGGCTCCCGCCGTCCCTCCGGATGTGAAGGAGCGGTCGAGGCTCACCACCATTGAATGGAACGAGCATTTCTCGGGCCACTGGACATTCCCCGGCGAAAAGCAAAAGGGCCGCCTGGCCGCATTCCCCGAGGAGCTTCCCGGTCGCCTGATAAGGATGTTCACCTTCGAGGGCGAGACTGTCCTGGACCCGTTTTTGGGCAGCGGCACAACATCGCTTGCGGCCATGAAGCTGGGCCGCTCCTCTGTCGGCTTCGAGATAAACAAGGACTTTCTGCCCGCCATCCAGGAGAGGCTCGTGCCGGCATCCTGCAAGTTCAAGGCGTTAATTGAGACGGAGTTCCTTGACCCCGTCGCGTATGACTTCCGGAAGCGGATAGAGGAGCTCCCGTACGTGTTCCACGACCCGCTGAAGCTGGACAAGAAGGCGGACCCGCGTAAATCGGGCTACGGCTCGATAATCGACGGCCCCAGCACCGAGAAACGGCAGCTTTTGGCGGTCCGGTCGGTCCCGTCCCCGGAAATGCTGGAGCTTTCGGACGGAAGGCTCGTGAGGCTCCTGGGCGTCAAGCTCATCCAAGGCAGGGAGGGCGAGGCCCGGGAATTCCTGCGAAAGGCCACCAGGGGCAAGAAGGTATTCCTTGGACCGGAGCCCTCTGTCCAGGAGGCGCAGGGCGTCCCTGCGGCCTACGTCTACCTTCGAGACAGGACATTCCTCAACGCCCACCTCATAAAACGCGGCCTGGCCGCCGCCGATGAATCGGTCCCGCACCGCTACCTCGAGCGTTTCCGCGGTTACCAAAAAGGATAATAGCGCATGAAAGATAACAGAGGGCGTGCTAGGTCCCAGGAGTATTGCGCTGGTCATTGCCGGACTGGTCATGCTCATTGCGATCTGTCCATCGGGTTCAGGGTATAGGGAAAAGGGTTTTGGGGACCAGCAACCAGGTGTGAATGTGTTCCATTCCCCCCCACCCGAATCCACGCCCCCGATACCCTTTTCCCTAAACCCTGCACCCCTAACCGACAGCAATGCGACCTTCTGGACATACGACACCATGACCGCCGAGCTCCAGAGGCTGGCACGGGACCACTCCGATATTGTCAGCCTCCACGACCTCACATCCATGATAGACAGCCGCTTCGGCTTCAGGAAGACATGGGAGGGCCGGACCGTCTGGGGCGTGCGCATATCTGATAGCTCCGTCCAAAACGACCCGGGAAGGCCCAAAATAATCATCGAGTGCTCACACCACGGGGACGAGTGGATGGGCTTCGAGACCGGGATGAAGCTCATCGAAGTCCTGGTGAACGGCTACCAGCAAAAGGAAGTCCAAAACGTCAGCGGCATCAACACATCGGCCCCGAACTGGTCGACCGCTCGCCTTTCCTGGCTCGTCGACAATCGTGATATCTGGGTGATTCCCATGGTCAACCCCGACGGGGCCACATACGACCAGTCGGTAGCCGCTTCCGGCGGCATATGGCGCAAGAACAAGCGCGACAACGACGGCAACGGGCAGTTCGACCCCAATATCGACGGGGTGGACATCAACCGCAACTACCCGTACATGTGGGGAGCGAACATGAAAGGAGTGGTGGGCCCGGGAGGAATCACGATAACCCAGGACACCAGCTTTTGGGGCTCCAGCCAGTACCACGGCCCGCAGGATGACTTCGACGACGACGGCGATGCCGCATTGGCCGGCGCCCCCGACTGGTGGCCCCAGCACAGGGGCCCCGACTGGAACGGCATCGACGAGGACCCTGTGGACGGCATAGACAACGACGGCGATGGCGATATCGACGAGGACCGGGACGGGGGCTTTTCCGAGCCTGAGACGAGCGCCGTCGAGGCCCTTTTCAACGCGCTGGATTCCGACGGCGACCATTTCAACGGCCGCTCGGACGTGTCCATCGTGGCCTCCCTCCATGCCTACACGGGCTGCGTCATGTGGCCCTGGGGCTACGCCGATATCCAGGCCCGGGACGCCTCGCTCATGGAGCAGATAGGGACCGCAATGGCCGCATTTCCGGGCTACGACGCCTACCAGTCGGTGAACATGTACCCTACATCGGGGGACACGAGCGACTGGTTCTACGGGTCGATGGGGGCATTGGCGTTCGTCATAGAGCTGGGCAAGTCCGGCCAGGGCGGTTTCCACCCTCCGGTCGATATGATAGACAATATTTCGGTTCCCAACGTCGAGGCCCTGCTGTACGCGGCAGAGGTCTCGGACATTGCCAAGGCCGCCAAGGCCCTCAACGCCCCCTCGCTGGATATCGGCGTCCCGGGAATCATCCAAAACCCGGTGAAGGCCGCCCAGGCAGGAAAGGAAACAATTGTCGAGGCCAGGGTGGACAACGCCACTAATATGAGGCCGGGCGGCCTGAGGCTCGTGTACAGGGTCGATGGAGGGTCCTGGACCTCCACGAGGATGACCGACAATGGCCAGGGCAAGTTCCTCGGCGCGGTCCCCGGCCAGAGCGCGGGCGCCCGCGTCGACTACTATTTGGCGGCAGCGAGCTTATTCAATACTACCGGCTCGCTGCCGCAATACGCTCCATACGAGCATTTCTCATACGGCGTCACAGGAATGGTGGTCCCCCTGTGGGGTTGGGCCGCGGGAGGAGGCGTCGTCGCCGTTATCGTGGCGGCGGTGGCCTGGCGGGCTTACAGGAGCCGCCTCGGGAGCAGTGTCGGTAAATGACAGAAAAGATAATCTAACCACAGCCCGATACCTATATCGGGTGGTACCTGCGCCCGTTGAGACCGAATCCTCGCTCGTGACCCTGTTTGCGTGCCCCAATGAGGAGAAGCCCTATATCCAGATGGCCTCCCTGAGGGAGGGCAAGTACATCGAGGTCGGCTTCCTCAGCCTCAGGACCTTCATCAACTTTTCGGACGTGGGGGCTGCGACGCGCAAGGCGGCCCTCGAGATAGACGACAGCATCTCCATGTCCCTCGTGGGCTACTCCTGGCTGGAGGAGGACAAATCCTGGATAGTGGTCATCGAATCAGGCAAGGTCAATGTGGTGCTCAGCAGCCAGCGCTACAAGCACCTGGGCAGCTACGACAAGGCGTTCTACATCAACATGGGGATAACCGGGAACGATGGCCAGATGCGGGACTTCACCGGAAGGTTCCGCCAGGCCCTTGGCCGCGACCCCCTCGAAGGCCTCGACTGGCAGAAGTTCGAGGAGAACGAGATAGTCTCCCGCGACCAGGCCGAGGCGTCCTGGAAGCGATATCTTGGGACACCGCCGCCGGTCAATATGACCCCGTGAGGCCACGAGAGCTTTTGCCGGTCCATACCGGAGCGGCGCCAGAGCAACCTTTTTATGCCAGCAGTGCCGATGGGGAACCCCGGCGCCCCCTGGCGCCGTCGGCGTGGAGGATGGCAAATGGAGGTCAAGATAATCGCCAAGGAGAAGGATTTCATCGAGGTTGAGATATTGGGAGTGGACGAGACCATCCTCGAACCCCTGAAGCAGAAGCTGCTCCAGGACGACAACGTCCTCCAGGCAACCTACCAGATGGGCCACCCCATGCTCGCCCACCCCCGTTTCAGGGTGAAGGTGAAAGAGGGAAAACCCCATGCAGCCCTGAAAAAGGCGGCCAAGGCCGTCGCCGCCGAGTTCCGCGAGGCCCAGACCATCCTGGACAAGGCCCGCAAACAAAAAGGATGAACCCGTGGAACCGCCCGCGGTAGAAATGGAAGTGGGGATGGAGGTCTACCTGACCTCCTCGCCAGGCTCGGGCGGAAGGCTTCGCATTTTCCCGGAGGATTTCGTTGTCGAGGAGCTCTCCCTTCCGCCGCCCAGGGTCGATGGTGGAAGATACACCGCCATCCGCGCCCGCATCCGCAACTGGGAGACCAACCGCCTGGTCCGGGAGCTGGCTCGCTCGATGGGGATAAGCAGGCACAGGATCGGCTTTGCCGGGACAAAGGACAAGCGCGGGGTCAAGGTCCAGTTCCTGACCGTCCTGGGGTCCATGGAACAGGTCTCCCGCGTGTCGCTGGGCGATATCGAGATCCTCGAGGCATATCCCACAGACCGGCCGCTCGAGCTGGGGCAGCTTCTGGGCAACAGGTTCGACATCCTCCTTCGGGACGCCATGGGCACGACCGTCCCTGGCGCCCTGGCCGCAGTGACCGCCGAGCTGGCATCGGCAGGGGGATTTCCCAATTTCTTTGGCATACAGCGCTTCGGCGCCCTCCGTCCCGTCACGCATGTGGTCGGTGAAAGGATGGTCCGGGGCGACCTGGAGGGAGCGGTGATGGCCTATGTCGGAAGGCCCATGGAGGCCGAAAGCGAGCCCACGCGGCTGGCCCGCTCCCGGCTTGAGCGGGACCGAGATTTTGCCGCCGCGGCCGAATATTTCCCCCGCCAGCTGGGGTTCGAGCGCAGCATGATACATTACCTGCAGGCCCATCCCGGGGACTGGGCGGGTGCCCTCAGGCAGCTTCCGCCCAACCTTCTCATGATGTTCGTCCATGCCTACCAGTCAGCACTCTTCAACCGGATGCTGAGCCGGAGGATCAGGGCCAAAATACCTCTTCTGGAACCAGTGGAGGGCGACATCATATTGCCAGTCGACGACCTAGGGAGGCCGGACCACGACCATCATATCCCTGTTGAGGCGCACAACCTCGAGCGCATCCGGGAGAAGGCCCGTGCCGGTAAGGCCTACGTCTCCGGGGTGCTCTTCGGTTCCGATAGCTCGTTCGCAGATGGCCCGATGGGCGATATAGAGCGCGCGGCGGTCGAGGAGCAGAGGCTTCGCCCCGAGGACTTCCTGGTCCCCGAACTTCGAGAGGTGTCGTCCAAGGGCACCCGCCGCGAGCTTCTCGTGAGGTTCCCGCCCGGGGAGCCGCAGATAGTCCCGGATGGCGAGGCCGTCCGGTTCAGGTTCTCGCTGCCAAGGGGATGCTACGCAACGGCCCTGCTCAGGGAATACATGAAGGGGGAAGTGCTCGACTACTAGGCTATTGTATAAGGGTGCCGGGGGCCGGGTGCCGGGGGCCGGGTAACGAACGACGACGAAACGAAAAAACGGCATGGACACTGAATCCATTCGTCCGTCGTCACCCGGCACCCGGCACCCTTTATCCAATTGCTATGCGTCGTATTTTTTCAACACCTTCGCCACCCCGGAGCCGTACTGGGCGGCGGTCTTGGGGGCATTGCAGATGGCCGGCGGAATGCCCCAAACCCCGGCCGCCATCCTCAAAACGAGCTTCCGGACACCCCCGCTGACCTTCATCCCGGCTGGAATCCTTTGGGCCAGCGCCACCACGTTCTCAGAAAGGAACGGCGTCCTGAGATCCTTTCCAGCCGATGAGGCCAAAAGCCGGTTCCGCGCGATGCCAACTTTCATGAGGAGCTCGGTGTCCGAGCGAAGCGAGGAGGCGAGCGCCCCTTCGTCCATGGACAG